>Ga0181612_115623_pt1 | contig 14453 bp, 8 predicted proteins | sample HoacroProtozoa21_FD_119630 | JGI IMG/M metagenome (GOLD analysis project Ga0181612, IMG submission 119630) | Hoatzin crop microbial communities from Cojedes, Venezuel. Combined Assembly of Gp0051906, Gp0051904, Gp0051908 | reverse complement strand
GAAAAAAGTCATTAAGTTCAAAACAATCTCATAATTTTAGAACATTTGGACTGGTAACACTGGACAAAGCTTCATTATCAGCAAGTGCTGTTGCAATCATGTAGCTCAGCATAGGCAAAAAAGCTGATTTATCTGATGAAAACATGCCCTTGCAACCTCAATAAATCCAAGCAGTACAAATCCCAAGCAGATTCTCCTTGTCTGCACTGGTGCAACTACACCAGTCAGCAAACTTGCATTGTATGAGAGCATAGGAACGGCCTGAGACCAAATTATCTGCAGATGCCTGCTCTACAGGTAATCTTTGGAAGTAAAAACGAAGTACGTCAGAGCAAAATGTTGCTCTGCACAGAGGTAAGTGTAGATAAACACCTCTGCAATTTTTTTACATAACTTTTTAGGGTAATGGAAAGCAGTGAAGGCCCATAGGTTACTCTGAAGTACATGCACTGTATCCTGCACTGAACACAGATGCTGCTTGCTGAACTCGAGAGGCCAGCAAGCAATTAGCTAATTCGGACTTCTAGCCTAGATTTTTCTTTTCCCTCCTCCCTTTCCCTACTTCCTCCTCCAGCCTTGTCTTTTTTTGTGTGTGGTTTTTTGGGTTGTTTTTTTGAATAATTAATTTCCCAGGGGCTTTTTCCTGCTCAAGGGACAGGCGAGCTCTCTGCTAACTGATAGGACATCAGCTGCAGAGCTTTTGTGAGAAACAATTGTTTTGCCTCTTTGCCGGCAACCTCAGTTGTTTGGGAAGAGGTTGCAAAGTCCTGGGAAAGGCTGTGGCGTGACTCCTCCTTGGGCCTGTCTCACTGAACCCAGTATGCCCATGTTTACGAGTTGCAGGAAAACAGCTGCTCCTGACACACGAGGAATATGGACAAAACGTCCCCAATCTACGAGCCTGATCAGTCTGACTGTGCAGTCACAGCTTCTCATATCCACGCTGGGAAAAAAAAACCAAAACAAATCCCAAACCATATCAGCGGCTGGAGCCTGTGCTGAAAACATTTTGCAGAGTGAGAAGGAAGATACTTTCTCACAGTTTCCTACTGAAGAAAGGTCTCATTAAACTCCCACTAACACAAATAAGAGCCTTTTCACTATGTTCAGTGGGAGTTGGATCAGGCCCTCACTTCAACAGCTTTATTGTCTACCAAGGAAAGCCTTTGTCCTCACCTCTCTATGATATGCAGAGAGAACTCTAATTATGGAAGAACTAATACAGTTCTGCTGTGCAATGGCTTGCACAGGGGTCGTAGCACCACGAAGCACTGCTCTGCTGTCACTGACTTCTTCGGAAATCAGAATTCCCAGGGAAAATAGTAACACAGAAGCAACAGACAGTACTAAACCTGTAACCAAGCACTTGTGTAGTGGTTGTTTGTTTTTCTATCTCAGGTGGAGGATTCAACATCTACAGCCCTTCAAAGCCTCCCACTGAACTCTGGGTTACAGGCAGGCAAGAAGCTGGGGACCGCAAAGGAAATTTCGCAAGTCCTTACGGCTGCACTGAGGAGACACCAACAGGGCAAGGATTCGGGGTAAGGATCTCCACCCTCCTTACTATAGGCACAAAGCACTCCGAGTGTTTAGGTCACACAGTGGCCTGCTGGAGTTTGCTTTCCAGCAGGAGACAAAAAATGAAAGGATGAGCTGTGTGGGAAGTATAATTTGGAGTGCAAACTCGTTGGGGCAGGGAACAAATCTTCACATCTCTTCATGTATGGTCAGTGTCTTCTCACAAGAAGAAAGAGAAACTGGTACTTTTTACAACTAAACTTCATCTGAAAAAGGCCAATCAAAATCTCAATGTTTTGAACATCATTCAGCCAGTTCTGGGTAACAGATGATTGCTCACCTGAGGAGTTTGAAAGCAACAACAAATCTAAGCAACAACAACACAAATTATCACCACAGAAAACTGTGTGGATAAATTATGATATCTAAAGCACTCTGGAAGCAGGTCTCTTTACCCGTGTGTTGGAAGGCTGGAATCAACCCAGGGCCTCTTGGTGCTTGGAAAGTTTTGACAATAACAACTGTGTCATTTCAAAACTCTGCATGTTAAGCTTAAGAAATATTTTTCTGAACTTCTGTGTAACTCAGAAATGAAATCCTTCTTTCCTCCCCAAAAATATAGCTAGATTTTGAAAAATAGATCTGGCTACAAAAGGGACTAACCATCCTGCAGGAAATTCCAAGCGTTGAAGATTTTATTACATTCCAAACTGGAACAACACCTTAAACCTCAGCACTTAATGAGAATGGGAATATTCTGATTTGGGAACAGACTAGCACAGCCAGGACTCTCCATCCACCAACACAGCTCCTGGGGAAAGGGCCACAGCCAGCTGACGGTGGAGAGAACAGGAATCTGGATCCAGACTCACAAGGGAAAGCCTTGTTTGCAGCCAGGAGGACACTGCGGGCAGCTGGGAGGTTCAGGAAAGCCAGCAAGCCTGCACCCCACAGGGGCACAGTCTGGAGGGACGTGGTGCCCACGCTCCCTGGCAGACAAGCTGCTAAGGCTCTGCAAGGCTTGAGGCCATGGAAGCCACAGCAAGCTTTTTGCCTGGGATTAGAGTCCTGGAATGCCTGCCAGATGCCACCAGGCTCTGGAGCTGCCTGGACCAGCGCCCGGCCAGGCACCAGGCAGAAACCACCTCCCACCTGGCAGGAGGAGCGGGCCAGGGCGAGCCTTTCGAGCCCTGCGTCACAAGTTATTCAGTGTCCTCTCGTTCTTCAGAGGTCCAACCTGTCTAACGGAAACACCATGAGGACATCTGTTGACATGTCTCTAGCTCCGAAGAAAAAAGAAAACCCTCTGTTAAAACACAGTCATCGAACAGTTGCTGCCTGGCAGGACTTACTCTCATGTTTCAGACGGCACTCAGTTCTTGGGCTAGGTACGTCACCCAGAAATGAACACAAATTAGTAACCAAGTACTGTCAGCGTAAAACTAAAAAGTCAAACAAAACTGTGGTCCAAATGTTAGAGACATTGCAAAGCAGCACTGATGCTTCTTGCTGCTTTGAGATCTCAGTTTTACATTATTGGCAACCTGAAGTGTTCCAAGATCTTGAGCTGGGCTCTCCAAAAAAATTTTGACTAAAAAGCAGAACAGTTTAAAAAACAACATTTGGCCTCTGTTTTGTTTGCCTTCTAATTTTGGAACTTGTAGTGCTCATGGTTTCAGATTTTGCCTGGAAATATGAGAGTTGGAAGTTTACATTTTGAAGAACTGAAAGCTGGCATTTTTGTCATCACATGACTCCAAGAGCTGGGGCTTGAGGGGAAAACATAAAATGTTGTCAGGCTTTCTACAAATTGTGAGATTAGCAACTTTGGTTTTATCACAGTTTAGGCTGCAAAGTTGACCTATTTTACCAACAGCACCCTACTGAATATGAATTGCTTTATGAATTTTAAGAAACATATTTAATTTTAAATACAGTTCAATTTAAATGACATTTATCACTGAGCTTCAAAGCAAACTACTCAATCATCAACCTGGGCTAGACTTTCTCTGAGCAAGTGGAAAGTGTAAACTTTATCACCCCACAAAACTTTGCATCTCAGAGACACTCCTCAAGGCAGAACACCACGCATGCCTGTCCTGGGGACTAGCTCAGCATCACAAAAAAGGAGCGTCTAGCCTTCAAGTTTCTTTCACTCTCTGTCCACCTGATGTGACAGCTACACAGCCCCAGACTTCACCATGTTCTAAAGCAAGGACATTGGGAAGTAGATTGTGGTCTCACAAAAGAAGATGAGGAGGTCACCATGAGAGTTCCCCTGAGGCCGTAAAGGACAAAACTAGATTCAGTCCAAGAGCCTGCTGAGCGTACTTGGTGTCTGCAGCTCTTTCCTCTGCCTGTTCTACAGCTGCGGATCGCTACAGAGCTGTGCTGAAACACAACCTGAGATCTTCAGGGCTGCTGATGCAGAAGAGTTGACAGAAGATGCATTCCAGTTTTGTTTCTGGTAAAACAGCAAGACTGACACGTGCAGGGGAGAAGGCCCCAAGCACTCAGCAGGCAGAAACTGTTAAAGCAAAAACCTTTTCAATACACATACACACGAAGATTAAATAGAACAGAAAGCAGTGTGCATGGGAGGATGCATTCCAAGGTGACATAAAATGAGATGGGGGGAAGGTTTAGTTAGTTATTCAAAGAAACTCAAACCTCTTGACAAATTAGGTCTAGAACATCCTGAAAAGCAGAAAAAAAAATAATATAAACATTTGCCAAAACACAGAATCCTGTCTAGATCAAATTTTAGCATTCTGAGGTCATATAGATTCTTAAATTTAATGTAATCTGCAACTTTTCTCCAGTTTAGCACTATCTCTTCACTTAACACTCTATATGAAGACAAGCTGTTTGTCTTCTGCCTTAGCGACACCTCCTTCCAGTTAACTCAGAAGAGATGGAGTGGAAAAAGATCTAATGTCAATGAGCGACTCACGTGCCAGGCACATTGTTCTAAGCTCAAGGAGCTAACACATCTTTCCTCAGCATCACAGCAGTGGCTAGTTTAACTGAGCTGTGGTTACGCACAGCATTTGCAGTCCTCTAAGGAGGCGAGGCACGCTGCAGTCTCTCCCTGCGCGTGTATTGTGCGTGTATCGATGACTGTATGCTGGGGTAAGGAGAGAGGGAACTGTTTCCAAGTTAGCGCACTTAGAGAAAGGAGTCATAAATCATGGGGTCAGTCAGGCTGTGGGTTTTTTTAACCTTAGGGTATTATGTTTTCAATACAATATTTCAATAGCTTTTTTCTGTGTAATAATTTATCTGGAATTATGGCAACTCTTACAAGCTTAGAAAAAATTGGCTCAAGTAAAACGAATCCTTTGTCATAAATAGGTTGTGTTCATAACTGCAGCCTAATCATTCAATTGCACATAAGTCAAATAGTTATCGAGACTCTGTACGAATATTTCCCTGTCAATAAATCTAATGCTATTCAAAAACTCCGGGCCAATGTGACAGAAGCCTGTTAGATTAATTAGGGCAAGGTCAGAAAAGCTGAACTCACAGCTACATTCATGTCACAGTTTTGTTCCACCTACCATAACCTGATTATAAACTCGCAGACCGTTTTAAACACGGGCATGTTAGGGTGACTACATTGTCTCCATTTATATACAAAGGCAGATTTCTTCAGGAATTGTTTTTTCTCTCTGACAACAGTCAACTAAGCACGCAACTGAGCAGAAATGTTTTGCTTTGTATTTACTGTCAGTAACATTTTTTTTGATTTTTAGATTTTTTTCCCTATTGGTGACTTCACAGTAATTGGACTGCAACCAGGGTTCACGAGACTACAAGGCCATACAGATCGTGGAACTATCAAGAGGCAAGCAGTGTAATCAAAATTTCACTACAAATAGATCATCTCTGTGGGAACGAGAGGACAGTATTGTCTCTCTGCCTGTTCAATGACTGACCTTTATCATGTGGCCATCCGAAAGGAGAGTGCCCCAAACCTGATGGGTTTTCTGTGAACAGGGCCCTGGAGGTGAAATTCTGACCTTGGCAGGGTCAATATTTCATCCAAAATCCCTTGAGACAGGCCTCCAAATCATTTCTTAGGCTTGCAGCTTGTATCAGATGGTAGCTGGCTGACTTTCATTTACTACTGACTCAGGTCAAACTTGGACCAGGGATCAAGAGATGAAAGGCTCTATATCTTATTATCAATAATCAGTGTTCTCCACTACCCTAAAAACAACATATTTCATTCTTATCTACAAGGCCTTAAAACTTAAAAGGGCTGGGGTCAATTTATGTCACTTCAATTTATTTTTATTCACTGCTTATAAAACAACTTCCTCTCTCACTGCCATAGCTAAATGCTAAAAATGTAAATACTTTCCTTGCTATTGTAGAGGTTCTACTATTGTTTTTATTTTAATGTCTCATTCAAGTTACAGCAGAAAAGAAAAATCCCTCCCACACGCAAATTTAAAGAAGAAAATACACAGACGTTGAAGCCAAGCCAGGCCTTACCAATCTCAAAATTCTTTTCAGCAAAGCACATCTTTTGTGTAAGTTGCATTGTAATAGAGGAGTGGACCTTCCCCAGAAGTGTTTCATAGCTACACAAGTCCTGATACTGACAGAATATCCTCTGAAGTGACAGAGCCAGTTTTTCGTCTAGCATGAAGCCATACAGCTCCTTTTATTTTGCTAGAATTAAGTTTTCTTAGACCAGTTATGGGTACAGCCCATAACTTCAGGCAACTAATGCTGAAACATTAACACGAAGCTTTGGAAGGAAAATCCTGTTGTTACTGTACAAACAGAACATAGCATCCACTTTCACAGTGGCTTGCACTGCTCTATACATAACGGCATGCTTACACAGCCAGAGATTTTACCATGAGTCTAGATATCTGTAAAACGTCAAAACCCTCCTTTGTTATTCTGTGAAAGCCTTCGTGGGCAATGATTTGCATTATTCCCAAAACAGGGGCATGCATATATACCCATGGAAGAAAAGTAATGAAATACAGTCCATGGGATGAAAAGAAACTTGTGATTTCAGGAAAAAAGAGCTTAAAATTTACTGGTTACGCTGGATTAATGACGTTTTTCTACTGCTAGGAACAAACCAGTAGATACCCAAGGACCTACACAGTTTCTCTCCCGAATGCAACCAACCTTTTGACCAGTTTCTCATTCAGACAATACTTCACCCAAAGTGTTGAAAATTTCTGGACTTTCAACACCTGGGGCAGTGGGAAGGAGACACGCTTGGTTACCAATCCCTGTAGAGAACTGCTTCAGCAAAACCTCAGAAATAGAGTTGTAGGAGATCCGTTGCAATCCAACTCTTTCTAGCAACATTTTTGCCACTCCTCACCTACCGCTGAAAGAGGATTTGGTACTGCAAACCCTTGCTCGCATGACCAGCTCCTCTCACATCTGCTTCCCAATCCCTGTAGGAGCAGTGTTAATCATACAGGGCCTTCCAGAAACTGACCTTTTTTGCTTAATGACATCTAACATCCTCATGTGTTTCCATAAATAAGATATAAGCCATCTGCAGAGATTCTTAAAGAAACTATGACACTAATGACTGAGGGAAAGCGTGGCGAAACAGAAAGGAGAGGAGAGAGATAACAGGGGCATAGGTGGAGACGCAGTCTCTGACCTGGATCTGTTGCTGCAGAAGGTTAATTTTGTGTTGCTGCTGCAGGAGCTGCTGCTGTTGTCTCGCAATCTGTGGAGAAATTGCACAGAAGAAATGTGAGATACCATTCCTGGAGTTGGTACATAGCAAACTTCCACCCTGCTTGGTTCTTTAAACTGCTCTATGAAGCTAGGAAGCCTCCAAATGCTGGTGGCAACAGCCTGGACTGCTGCAGAAGCAAGGGGCTCACGTTCAGGAGCAACTCACAGCTGGTACTCGTGTGAAAGGGAATCTGACGGAAAATACTGTGCCCGATATTAAGAGGAGGACTGATGCAAATGTCTCTCCTCTCTTGTTATCTGAAATAGCATTGCTAAAATCGCCCAAAAGTGAGCACTCATTTGCTCCCATTTGCTAGAGGAAGAACAACACTGGCAGAGAAGCTGGAAAATAGTAGCAGAAGGCAGGAAAGGCAAAAAAGTAGGATGAGCAGTAATATTGTTTTTATGTTTGGTACCACCCATTCAAAAATTCCAAAAAACTGAAATCTGACACCCAGGAGGATGGTGTCAGCGTGCCCATTTCCTTGATGCAGAAACAGACACAAAGAGACTGGAATGGGGTTTGGGAAAATCACTGACTTCAACCTGTGTATCAGCTGAAAGGAGCTAAGGGGGCACTACAAGGCGACACAGCTCAGCACTGACACTGATTTGTTGAAGCCGACGGAGTAGTTATCATCTCCTCTCAAAGTCATCCATGTTTTCCATAAGGACTTCCATCCTTTCTCTCCACTGACTACGTGATTGGGAACCTTACTGTAGGCACATTTTATATACAGCGAAGGAAAAAACAGACAGCAACGGAACCAAATTAGAGCTCTCGGAGAACGGACGGAGATAAACCATTCTATACCTCAAACGTAAAAAGCAAACTTGAAAAACTTTCATTTGAGTCATCACAAAAGCTCTGCCCTCATGAACAGCTAGCACAGCAGTACAAACATCAGAAGGAGTATTGCTCTCCCAGTGTGGTATGTGTACACACCTCGGGGTCAGATGGAAACTTATACATACTTACTGGGAGGAATTTTGGGCATTCTTCCCCTTAGGTCTTTTCTTTCATTTCTATTGTTAAAGTATTAGCATAAGAAACACTCACTCATAGCTAACTCTACATCTAAAAGATTAAATGTTGTCTTTCTAAAGCCTCTCTTTGAGCAACCAAAATATTTCTTATCAATACATTTTGAAAGTTTGGTTATTTTAATTTCTATATAACACAGAATTATACCTAATTTCTTAAATTAAAGGAAATCCTTGTTATCCTAACAATAATGCTGCAGGATTTCTTACTGCCTCTTTTCCATTCTCTCTCTTTTCTTTCTCAGTCTCGGACTGTTCAGCCATCCCGTAACAGAAGCAACTTTAAAAGGCAGGGCAAAAGAGACTGCTCCTGCAGGATCTCTCCTTGTGGAAGTATCTCGCCAATTCTACCTTCACACCTTCAACTACTTTCTCCATGTAAACAACAGTATGACACAGATTCTCTAGCTGAATAGATAAGTCACTTTTCCTATTCTCCCTGCGTTGGTTTTCAGGTGTGAGGCCAAAACGTATGGTATTTAAGACAAGGTTTTTAAATAATCAAAAATAGGGAAAACCAAGGCTAGAATGTCTGCAGATGTCAGCAGTGGTTCAGAATCTTAAGACTTGCTTGGTACAATACAAACACTGAAGTATGACAACTATGACAGATTTCAAAGAATTTTGTGAGTTTCATAAAATTCACATAAATGCAATTCTATGATATAAACTCAGATTTCTCAGCAGCTGAAATAAAGGGTCAGGAAAACCAAAATGCTTTCATGTAAGAGGTCTCAGGATGGACTCCTGACAAAATTTTAAACCAGATGTCTAAGTATTCTCTGCTCATGTGCAGGTGCAAAAAAGGGCATTCATTTTTGTGAAAACCTGCACAGTGCAAATACATTAGAAAAGTTGTGTTCTTGCATAAAATATCATGTGTCCATGTGTGCAAGTTGGAACTGTTCATGTGTGAAAACATGTTTGCATTTTCAGTGGAGGGCATATTTGCAAGAGCTGAAAATCAAGCCTCTCAAGTCTAGCAGAAAAAGTGTCACACTTGTTCACTGACTTTATATTCTTCTCCCCCATTTTTTGGCACAGTTGGCAAAACCAACTCTTTCATTCGTCATATTACAACCCAAATGCCTCATTTTGTTCTTTTTATACCTATTCAGCATCATTCAATTCAAGCAGCTTTGGAAGATTATCAGGAGAGCTGAATTTGTACACTTATTTACACTTATTTTTAGAAAAAGCACTCTTGGAAGAGAATACCTCCAAATCGGAAGGAGAGTCTTTAAAAGACAAAGAGCACTATTCTATGTATTGCAAATTAAAGCATTCTTCCAATATGTTTTTGTTTAAACCTCTTCACCTAAGAAAACAAACGGAAGAAAAATTCTGGGTGGAGAGCAAAATTCAGAAGCACCAACCCTAAAAGATAAGCTACTAGAAAGCCCTCCTACAAAATCATTTAAGCTGAAAGCCACTCTAATAATCACTCACCTGTTCCTGTTGCTGCTTAGCCAGCTCCATTTGTTGGCGTTGTTTCTCGATCTGCGATGCAGCCAGTTTCTTCTGTTCATCATGAGCTGCTAGCAGCTGTTCTCGCAAACTGGTCAGCTGATTGATCATACCCATGAGCTGTCTTTCTTTCTCAGCGAGGCTTTCTGGAGTCCCTGGGCATCATATGGTGGGAGGGGGGGGAAAGGTAAAGAGAAGAGAGGAAATTTAGAGCTAGCCAGGTTTTTATTTTGCAGCTTTGCTGTAAGCAAAGCTTTAGCAGAACAAAAGAGCAGCAGCGTATTGCAGTACACTGCATATTAAGACCTGTCCTTCTACAGGAAAATGAGCCACGAAGGATCACAGGCTTTGATCTGGTGACCTCCTTCAGTGTTTCTTTGTCCTTTCATCTATGTTCCGTTGCCTTTTTTATCAGAGTAATGGGGGAAAAATACTGTCTGTTTTGAGTTTCCAATTTTAAACCTTGCTTACATTTCGCGGGGATCAAAATCAACGCTTCCAGTTTTGAAAGACAACTACATTTTTGTCAGAAACTTCTGTCAACGATGCGTCGATGCTTTGACGCTTACAGAGGCTGTAAGGTGCCTATTAACACCCCTCTATGATCAAGGCAAAGCAGAGGAGTCTTCTGGGTGCTGGGTACTTCTCCAGCTCCCCACGCCCAGCTTTCTCACCGTTGCCGGCACACCACACGCCAACTGTCAGGACGCTACCTGCTGTATCGGCTACAGCTGCCCTGATTAGGATGAAATTATACAGTATTTCAATTGTGAGTAACTACTATTGCTGTTGCTGCCACTGATGAGTATTTTTTAAGGAAAAAGCCTTGCATAAACGTATCAGAAAAACTGAGTTAAACGCAACTCACCGTCTCTCTCAATTGTACTGTCATTAGATGGTTTTTATAGCAGAGTTCAGCAGACACAGACAGAGGATCTGACTACCTCACTCATACTCACTCTGTAAAAATTCTCCTTCTACCCAGAATGACAGTGGTTATAAGGGAAAGAAAAAATTCCAAGAAAAATCAAAAGCTATGAATCACACGCTAAAAGAAAAAATAGCACTATTAGTATATCCAATATCATTTGACTTTGAATTTAAAAGACCAGAAAATATGTGTAGCGGCTAATCCACAGGTATCTCCAATACCACCACACCCTCACACATGAGTCAGATGCTATGAAACTCTTCCTCTAAAAAGCTTTAGGAAAGGATTAAGGCTATCAGTGTCCATGCTGCCTCTAAAAATAGCCTGCTTTTGGGACAACCCTGCCACACAAACCTTTCTCAAACAGAGGAAGCATTCTTCTGTCAATGTCACCAGTGCTCTCCAAGTGAAAAAAAAAAAGAAGAAAAATTGGCGACTATACTAAACGTGTTCCTAGCCAACTATCAGTCAGACATGGAAAAGAGCTACTGGTAATAGCTCATTTAGTCTACCCCCCTGCCAGTGCAGCAATGTTCCCTACAGTATATTTACTACAGCTTTCTAGATTGGATTGAAATGTCTGAAATGGTGAATCATCTACCGCTTTCTTTGGAAGACTGTACCACAGCCTTAGAGGCATCACTGTTAGGGTTCTTTGCTTGATAGTTTAATTTACAGCCACTTATGTCAACCTTGGGCTCCCAAGCAGCATGGTCAGGTCAGCCAAATCCAAGCCTTTAAATGCATTTGTAGACAGCCATGTACAAGTGGCAAATCACATATGAAGGAAATGTAACTTGGTTAACTTTTTATTACGATGCCAGAGATTTATGTGAAAATATTCTCATCATGTAACAAAGAACTACAGCAGAATATTCTCAGATGTAGTCTCCAAAAAAACTGTGGTACAAGCTGGAAACTTGAGAAACACACTGAATCAGAAACCATAGGACTTCAAACCTGTTCTGTTAAAAGCTGTGAGAAAGAATGGAAGCCAGTGCTAAAATACTAACACTGCTGAAGAAAACGCTGTTAACTTACATTTTTTATTTCAAATACCGGAGATGGAGAACTGCTACAAGTTATGTATTTTTCACCTGCCCATACAATTCATCAGAAACATCTATTGCCACTCTTCCATCCTCCATTTGTTTTTTCCCTAGGAGAAAGGGTCCAGTGTTTCCAAGTGGCATAGAAGAATTACTCCAAAAGGCAGCCCCTTCCTTGTCCTGTCTGGGCTAGCATGCCAGTTTAATGTAATGTTCATCTAATGAAGACTGTATCGGTACACTGATACTGGCAATGTCACTCACTGGCCACACCGAAACATCCGAAAACCAAGTATTTTCTTTATTTATTCAGGAGGTATTTTATTCCTAACCTTTACTGAGGGCGGTGTGTGTGCGAGAAAGAGAGGGAGAAAGACCTAGAGAAAGAAGGAATACACAGGACTGGCTCAGTCCTAAAGTTAGGGTAAGCAAAAAGAAATCACTGCCAAATAAACTGTTTGACAAATATACTGACGCACATCAAAGATCTCCAGCCATTTATGGTTCATCAGTGTATTTTGAGCTCCTACAGTAGCTTTCAGTTGGGAATCAAAAAGCACTTTGTAAAGTTAAATTAATCCCCACCACACCTTTGCAAGGTGGAAAAATGTTTCCATATGTGTAAACTCACAGACAGAGGGGTCACAGAGCTAGTTACCGACAGCAGCAGAAAAAGCAATGCTGGCGCCCAGCCCCGCGCTGCAAAGCTCAGGCTGTGCTTCCCGCGCGCGATGCCGAACTACTGCGCGACCGTGGGGCCACCTGCCTACTGCCGGCTCTTCTTCAGCCTGATTTACCGCGAGGGGAGCAAAAGAACTTCTTCCCTGGAAAAACAACAGCTTCAAATAAACGGGAGGAACGAGAGGAAAGTCTGGATCAAGTAGGAGCAAGCGGTCAGGGCAGGGAAGTGCCAGTGCAGGCTCCGGAGCTGCAGGCACACCACAGCCGCGCAGCTGGGGACAAATCCACCAAACTTCATTCGGTCTCTTCATTGTTACTCAGTTTTTAAAGAAACTCTGAGATGCCCAAAGGGAGTGCTTTATGTACTAGCTTAGTAAGTACAACATAGAATTTCTTTGGCTTATACACAGGAGTGGAGGTAGACTGGCAAAGGGCAGCCTTCTTCCATTGTATTTCTTGAGCAATTTCAGTTTGCCAATAAACCGAACGGGAGAACTTATCACTGTCAACTTTTTAAAAAAAAAATCTTTTGTTGGAGAATACTTTCTGGAAAATATGGCTTAGCAGGCACTTTATTTTCACGTGATTAGCCTGTCCTTCCAATAACTTCAATAATACTCCATTACAATTTCAGTTGTTCGAGGTATCACTCCTTGCAAAATCAGTCCTCGGACAGCCATGCTCTCAAGCAACCTGCACAAAATCTACACGAGAGACCGGGTGTGTGGGTCTACTGGGAGATGGCGAGTTCTGGGGTAGATTTCCCCTTGCCTTACCCACACATTCATATAAGGCCCATTGGTGATGAATCGCAGATAGTTTTGAGGTTTCTTGCAGATGACTGATGGCTTATAAAAGGGTTAAAATTAAAAAGAAGAATTGAATCGGACTGTCTTGATCATAACATAAAGTGTTGCCATTTAGTTTAAGTCTGGTATTTTTGGCTACCCTTACTACCTAGCACACCTTTTCTGTAATTTCTGTTATGGAAATGGTCAACAGAACTGCCATTTCACAGTTGCTATTCATAAACTATTTAGCTTGCATAACAATTGAAGGCCAAATTATATTTGATGTTATTTACGCAATAGTAAGCTAAGGGGAACAGCTTGGTCACTACGTAAGTACACTCAGTGATACGAATTTTTTCTGGTGTACTAAAACGCACTGCAGAGCTAGAGCACCAGTTGCCATTTTTGCATCCCTTTCTAGAGGCTGCAGATTGCGGGTAGGCCAGGACGGTGGACTTCTGTCCCAGCACCGCTATGTTCTCTCTGCTCACCCGCATGAGATCTAAACCTTTATCACTGTGTGAAGTGCCTTGGCAGCTACAGGATTTCCAGTTTAAGAATTCTGTAGCTTACAGTGCAAAACGTGTCAGTATTTTAAGTAACTACAACGCCGCCGCACACAGACAGTTGCTTAAATCATGATACTTGGGAATTAATGAAGTGTCCCCGCGGCTGCTAACACTGCTAGAACTCGGGAGGAGGTGCAAACCTCAGCGAGGATAAGCCACCAGCCCCAGCAGCCACCTTCAGCCGGCTCACTATCGAACTCACTTAGAGCTGCTCCAAGTAGTACAAAGTTGGGAACGTTTCTGGAGCTGGCCTGTGCTCCACCCACAATATCCGTACAGTTGCAGTTCTTTCACTCGAGCCATGCAGCGTGGCTGGGAGAAAAACCAAGCGCCCATTATCTCAGCGTACAACTTGACGGCAAGCTAGCCCAAATTCGCACAGGTATTGAGTGAGCAGTAAAAGGAGAGTGGCTTACATCAATGACTCCCTCAAAAATTACTCCTAATTACCATCAGATCCACAACAAATAGATATTGCACATTTTATGTTTAACAAACCTTCTAACCGCCGGACCACTTGCCTTTCAGGAGATGGCTGTAGGTGCTCATACTGTTCTCGCTGTACTCTACCACTGCAATGGCAAAATGTGGACTTTTCTCAACTTATCAAAACAACTCAGGCAAGAGAGCATCAAAGTATACACTACGGGTTGAACAGCCCAAGAAAAGATGCTTT
>Ga0181612_142585_pt1 | contig 14455 bp, 5 predicted proteins | sample HoacroProtozoa21_FD_119630 | JGI IMG/M metagenome (GOLD analysis project Ga0181612, IMG submission 119630) | Hoatzin crop microbial communities from Cojedes, Venezuel. Combined Assembly of Gp0051906, Gp0051904, Gp0051908 | reverse complement strand
GCTATCAGTCATGCGCATCAAACTGCTCCTCGGGATCTTGTTTTTCTTGCTAATCGCAGTTAATGCAGGCTTCATTGTTCCTCGTTGTGACCTTGATGCCTGCTCCATTACCGGCTATCAATAGTCACGTCCAGAGTATCTGGAGGGCTCACCACATGGCCGTGGTTCCCCCAACAATTTCACACATGGTATTCTTCCAAGAACTCGCATCTTTGAAATTCTGGATCTGTCTAGGCTATGTAGGTAATTGTGACACCTAGAGGATATACTGGTTTTGAGGCAGGTTGTTAAACCTGTAGAATAGAGGAGGATAAGGATGAATCCAGTTTGCAAAAAATAAAGGGAAGGAGGGGGAGAGTTCCAAACCTACTGCCAGGGATTCTCTTTTCCGAAGTGTACGAACTGGTGAAAGGCAACTACAGAAATCTGGAGGGAAAAGAGGAGAGAGAAAGGCCTCGGTGTTCCAAAAGCAAACTCCAGGAAGGTGCTGAAGACAGCAGTGCTTTCCTGTGACTCCTGTGTTGTTTACTCATTGATTCTGTTCCATAGCACTCTGGGACTCAGGTTATTAACAGTGATAGACATGCAAAACACTGCTAATTATTTGAAACTTTTTTCCTGACTCGGTAGAATTTGAAATAAAGTAAAAAAGGAAAACATTTTTCAGGATTGATGGATTTAATTTTCCATGATATGACTCTAGAGACAGAAGCCTTTATATTAAGTTGTAAATCTTTGCAGGTTGAATTTGTTTAAATAAGGCATAATTTTATATTTCTTATCTGTGAAAACCATTATTTATGAAACCAAGAACATGTTTTTGTAGATGATTTAGATGAGCAATTTTCTTGTGTTTATGATTACCGTGAAAAGACAAAACTCTTGAGAAGAATGATTTGGAATACACAAAAATATCTTTACCTCTCTGACTTTTAATGCAGATGAGCTTATTAATATTATTTCTGCGAAGTGTAGTATTCTTTGGAATGCATGAAATGTGTTCTAAAATTAATGGAATATTGTCAGTTTCTTAGGTGTTAGAAGCCAAGATAGGTTTAGGTTTTCTGGTGATTTTTTTTTTTTTTTTTCTTGAGCATTTGAGCTTGTAATTAGGCTGTGTAAGTGAAGTGATAAAGTCAGGAGGTGACGTGGCAAAATGACTAAGAACAAATCTAAGTACTTAATTTAATGCATCACACTAGATTACATTAACCTGAGGCTTTAAAATGCTGGTTTCTAAACCAGGTTTAACTTGACTTTTGCCCCCAGTATAGCTGGTTTAGTTCATGTTGTTTTATTCTAACTCCAGAGGAACATTAGAAGCAAAGCAAATTAATGAGAACGTGGATTTGAAAAACATGAATTTAAATCAATAATGCAATCTTGATGAAGTTCATTAAGTCTATAAAAGGACAGGACAGCAGTATGTATCTTCCTGCTTATTTTTTTTGAAGACTTCAAATAATTAATCCTTGTGCTAGCTTGAAGTCGGTAACAGTGCTGTATCAATCTCTGTTGCATCAGGGTACCATTTTTAGATGTTATGTCAAATCAAATGAAACCATTTCACTGTAAATCCCACGTGAATGCTTAGTGATTGTGTAGCACAAAATACATTGAAAGGGGCACCAGGTTTAAGTGCAATTGATGTTTCTTTCCTTATAAATCTTGAACACAAACTCCTATGAGGTAAATTAAAAGAGTATTTTAAGCTGCAGGTATATAGATTCCTTCACTTGCTTTAAGCTGCTTATATTTCCAGTTTCTTTAAAATATTATTCATAGGCAGATATTTTGAGTTCTCTTCCCCACTAAGCAATCGATAGGAACATACTGGGGCTGGAGAACGGTATTTTCTTAGCTCTTGAAGTGGATGTAAGAAGGCATTATTATGCTACTGAATCTGATCTTTTCTCTGTAGGAAAGGAATAGCATAGCTCTAAAATAAGTTTTATTCCTTTTCCACATTTCAAAAAGTAAGCGTTGTTTCATGTTGCAAAATGTAGTATAAGTCATCTTTAACAGGATAGAATACAAATTAAATTTACCGTGTAGATCATTGAAATAATGGTGATGGAGGGGAGTAAAGGGGCAGATGCTGCTCTAACAGTAAGAGCCAACATACGTGGGCAATAAGCAAAACATGATGAGGATATTTTTCAGAGGGTTCTCTTCTGTTTAGAAACACATTTGGTTCATAAAAAATAAATAAAATTAACGAGCATCTCATTTCTAATAAATCTGAAAGGCAGTAAAGACAAAAAAGAAAACGCTATTGGGTGTTATTGGAAAAAGCAAGTCTGGTCATTTTTTATTTTCTGATCTGTGTACTGATGTTTAAAGGAACTTGCTAAATAGTTACCACTGGGGGGAAAAAAACCCACCTCATTAGAGGTACAGGTAAACTTATAGTGATAATGAGTTTGCAGAGTAATTACTCCAATCATAGCTGATATATGGAAAGATTTATATTTCATGCACGAAACTGGGATAAACGCGTTTCACTGCAGGACTGGTCTGACTTTTGAATAATCAATGCATATATAAATGCAGTTATTTAGTTGTGCAGTTATACAGGGAGAAATAGCAGTAAATAGCAATAGTGTGAAAGTATCAAGGATGGCAATACATTATTTAGAATAGTCTGTAAGAAAGGGAGTGCAGAAATGTCCGAGCTAACCTTAGAATAGTTAACTCGCTTACTCCTAATGAAATAATTGCTGCATCATGGAACACAGCTCTGGCTGCCAAACTCTACCGAAAAGCTCAGGGAATACGTGGGCGGTCGTCTGTGTTGAGCTATCTGCTACTGTCTCGTGATATAAACAGTATTTGAATAATTTAGTGTAATGTTACTCTTAACAAAACCTTCGGTTTCTGAGATGTTTATAGAATTGAACAAGGTCTTAAGGGAGACAGAAGGATGAGATTGAAGTGGGTTGTCACAGTGGTTATCTTGACAGTGAAATATAACTGATTTGTAACTTATAAGCGTACTAGTGCCATCTCTTTGGCATGTTGAAGACCAGATCAGATGCAAAACTGTCTTGGTTTCCAAGTGCTTTTTGGGCATCCAGCTGGTCATTGAACCTGCAGGAGCCCCAGGCTGGGCTGCTTGCAGTTACATGGTTGGGATGCTGTGCTCAACAGGCAGCCACTGAAAATTGCTCTGGTTTGTGGGGTACTTCCATCCTAAACTGGTGGGGTGTAGCAGGGATTGGGCTTCTTCCAGCAACACCTGTTTCTCTCCAGTTTTGCTCCAAATTTACTTGCAGAGTCTTGCCTCTGAATCGCTCTGGGTCTGCTAGCATTAAGACCCCGACGAAGGAGAAAGAACGGTAAAAGTCTTGAAGCTGACTGAAATGGTAAAGATAACATACCTGTGCTGGCCTCGGCATGCGTATAGCTTAGCCAATATCCACAATATCTGCATTCATCATCCAGCCTCAGAGGTCATTCAGACAAGGCTTTCCTTCCTTCTTACTCTTCTCTGCTCCAAATTACGAGGAGTCTTTATATCCTCTTTGTAGAAGGGAACTGATATCCTACATGAAAGCGGATGGGAATTCCAAGCTTTGCTTTGTTGTTACCTGATATTAATATTTTAGAAGTTAAATTAAAAAAGGAAATGAAAATACCCTAGTTTTCCTTATAAGTGATATTTAATGCATGTTTAATTAATGTAGCTTCATTTTTTTACAAGTCTCATTGTTTTTTTTTCTCTGAAGAAGAACATGCTTAATGAATTGAGTGAGCTTGATAACACAGGATTTCTGCTTTCTGCAGGAAATGACAAAGGTAGATTTATTTTATTACTTGTATACCTTTGATGCATACATTACCACCATTATTGCCTGGTTTTTGCTCATTTCTCCTGACAAAGTTCCTGCCGAGGGGAAGGCTGCACTGCTGCAGCTGTGTCGCTGTTGCAGCGGCGTTGGGAGTGGGAGCACTGCTGTAAGAGACCGGCTGATGGTCACACAGGAGGAGAGCGGCGTGTCTCCCGGAGCAGAGCTGGGGGGCAGGCATCCTCTGCTTTCTTCCTCTTAAAGGCTTTAGTCTTTCATATTTATTTCCTTTGAAATAAGAATGAATAAGATCAGAATGACCTGTTCTGCTCTTTTTGTGTGTATGTGGTGAGAAAAATTTGGTAGCACTGTCCAGAGGCAGTACAAGCTGTGCTGCTTTTCTTCCACCTGAATTCAGAAGCGAATTATGAGAACCACGTCACTGAGTTCAGTTGATTTGTGATTAGGAATTCAGGAGAAGCAAATGTATTCCTCAAATTTCATAGGGACATCTTGTCAGAGACTAATTCTAATCTACAAAATGATCTTAAATGGGACATAATGACTTTCCTGATTATTGCCCTCAGCTGCCATTATTTTGAAAATGAAATCAGGCAAGAGTCTTGCATATATGACCCGTATTTTCTGGCAGCACGCACATTAGATCAGTGCTACTTGGTGGAGTTACCCTTACTTAGTAATATTCCAGTTCTCAAAGTTTTCTTTTTTGTTCAGTTTGGCAGGTGATGGCAGAGCATGGGCGACTTTTCAGGCAACTGCCTACTTTTAAAAAAGTATTGACAAGAGATGCAAATTATCAACTCAAATGTAGCGCGTCCTTTTGTAAGTGCTGTTCTCTTCAATGCATAATTATTTTTCATGTAGCTTCCATTCATTTGCTTGAATTAAAACACTTTGTATACCTTAATGTAAGACAGTTTGACATTTTGCAGAGCTGAGCTGCTAGGAAGGTCTTACTCCTCTCAATAGTGTTCACCTGGCTGTAAATATTGACACAAATCTCAGGAGCTCCTTTGTCTCGAATAAATGTTTTTGTTTCTGCTGCTCTTCTTGCAGAAGCTGCAGGACAGCCAGCAAATTAAAATATCCTGGTTATACTACTTTCTGCCCACAAGTAACCATGACATAATTTTTTGGATTCCTGTGCATTAGCACATAGCCCATAGTGAGAATTGTGTCAGCAGGAGAGCTGCTTTGCCTGTTGGGCAAGTATTAAAATGGACATAGAAAAATGTAAATTTGCCCCTACTTGCTGCGAACCATGCATTTTGGGTGGCTAACCTACTTGGTGGTAATGTATTAAAAATAGCTTTAAAAATATGAAATCGGCAGTAAATACCATGCTTTCGTCTCTGCTATAAATTGTTGAAAACCACTTGCCACTGTTGTTGGAAATGCCTGTGATAGAAATCTCTTAACAATATTTATTATATATTGGGTCATTTTTATTCTTAAACTAAGGCATGCATTTCTTCAGAGTAATTATAGCTTGTGTTCATCAGCATGCCTCCAGCTGTTTCAGTGATTTTTGTGTTAATCAAGACTTGCAAGGTAACTGAATTATGATTTTTAAATGCAAGCTGAGTGAACAAACATTATCCTGATGTTTTGTGGTTTTTTTATCATAACATCCTTGGGCTTTGAAGTCGTTTGGTTCTTAACTCTGAAGAAAATCTACATTTTAAAAAGAATGGAAATTTTATCTGGTGTAGAAAATAACTGCATTCAAGTATATTGTTACAGGACTCGGTGGCATGTAAACAAACCTGCAACTGATGGGCAGTGGGGAAGCACCAAACATACTCACAAGATGTAATGAAATAATTAGAATTTTAAAAGATTCTTGAAAAAAATCTGCAAAAAAATGCAGCTTGAGCTGAATTCATAACCTGGAATTGTGTTACTGTTAATAAACTGACATTCCTTGTATTCTAGTGGAAAAGTTCCCGTTTTCCACAAATAGCAAATGACGTCACTGATGGGTCAGGTACTGTCAGCAGTCAGAATTTCTTTCAGTTAACACACATCCTGTAGTCTGAAACATAGTCATCCAAACCCTACGAAGTTATACATACGGTGCCTGGTGAAACTTAATGAACTCGCATTAATAACTTGTGGACTCAAACTCTCGAATCAGTACTACTTTTTAATGGTGTGGGTTCTTTTAACTCACAAGCGAGAAACTAATGAAGAAGACTTCAGGTCAAGATTGCATAGTGGAACAATGAGGGGATTTTTTTCCTTGGTGTAACAACATTTTGTGTAAAACGTGGGGTTTTTTTATGTTAGACATGTCATTTAAGCTTCAGTTATTTTTTTTGCTTATATAGTGTAGTAGGGGCCTTGCCATATCACTTCTGCAGCATTCCACCTGCATTTCATGTGGATTATGAGGTAACTGGTTTTTTTTCCTGTTGGGTGGCACTGTTCCCGTTGCAGGTTTGTGCTTCTCCAACATTAGCTGCTACGGAGTTTTGCCACCGAACTAAGGAGAGAGCAGAGTAAACTCAGAACAGCTTTGAGCTGGGGTCTTCATTGGACATTTTGAAGCTTCAAGCCAGGGGGATTGCCAGCTGCAGTAGACGCTGTAAGGTGACTTCTGTAGGAGTTAAACTCACTAGGTTGAGTCAACTGACCCCGAGCCTTTTTGCTGACTGCTAAGCTGTTGATCTATTAGCAGGAGAGCTTTTGCTTCTGGTTTTATGCTAAATCTACATAGCAATACGGATGCTATAATGTCATTACAATACATATAGTTGTCTCTTCAGAAAATAATGATTCTACTCCAGATTTGTTACTAAACCTTTCTGTACAATGGGGCAACTTTAAAGATTGGGAGTTTTTCAGTTAGCAACTTTAAATATCTCCAGAAAATGACTTGCTTGAATTTTAACACCATGAATTTTCTGAGTTCTAAATTATACTTAATATGCTAAGGAAGAGTTATTTTGGAAAATGTTTCTCTATTTGAACTTTGTTAGGCAGTTACATTGCATGTCAGATTGTTCTTATCTATGAAATGTGATATGTGCTGATCAGATAAAATACAGTAGCAGAGGCACGTTTATTTCCCGCCGTAAAGTGAGAGGGCATCATTTGTGTAGACCATCTGTTAGTAATTAAGGCTATTTTAACTGTAACCTCCAGAGCGGCTTCAATTATTCTTTCCAAAATAGGTACAAACCAAATACCTCACTAAATTACGGAAGGGTTTTGAGTGTCTGGCAGAGGCACTCCGTCTCTGTGGATAAGCATCAGCTTGACGTGGCCTTGAGCTGTTTAGGAGAGGAATCTGTAGCAAGTGTTATTCCATATAGATATTATTACTAGACAAGCTTCTGAGTTCCTATGTGTGTTTTAAAACTTGTCCAGAAAATTAATTAGAAAGTTTTGCTGAAATTTGAAAAATGTTTCTGAATCTGAAGGGCTGGACTGGAAACTTGCATGACTTTTTCATGATAAGCAAGGGATCCATTCTATTTCGAGCTTGGGCTTGAAACAGAGAATTTCATTTCTTTGAGTGTTTTTGGCTCTGTTTTTGAATGGAGAAATACTCAGAGAAACAAAATGAAAAACTTATTTGACAGTTTTTGTAAAAAGTCCTCAGCTGTTGCTTTTCTTATGTAGCTGGAAGCAAAAGACTTTAATGATGAGCTTGTCGTATGTGTGGGGAGGAAACTGGAAAAAGAGACCCATCCAGCAAACCTGTTAGGTTACTTTCAAGTGAGTGTACACCTCTCTTTAGAATTGCCTCACTTATTGTATAATTGCCATCTTTAACAAATGGGCACTTGAAGGTGAGGTAGGTTCCTACCGAACACCGTGATAGCATCTATAAATCTTACATCTTTTAGTCCTTCCTTTATTGATTTTCAGTCATCTTTTTTTCCTACCTAAGTCCAGTCCCTGAAAGATGTTTTCAAGAAGAGTTTTGAAGGGCTTTTATAAAGATGCTAATCTTGGGCAGACATAACGTAAAGCAAAGGTCTCATTTTCATTTGTTTTTTCAAGTATTGAATGTGGCTTTCATCTGAGCCTTAGCTGCATGAGTCTTTGAATATGGTATGAAATCACTTTCCATTTACTCAAAAGCCTTCTCCTAGCTGATGAATGCCATACATAATGAAAGACTATATTCATTTATCATCCATAGTAAATCATTTATCACACAGCAGAGGTATATTGTGGAAAAACCTAATCAAAGCTTTTCAGTTTTTCTGGCTGGTTAAATCCAATATAGCAGAGAAATGATTGCTCAGTTAGTTGGTTGAACATTTTGTTTATTAGATGATATTTGAATACAGCTGCTAATGCTTTTGTGGTTTACAGATTGAAGGTGGTTGTTAAGGAGGAGGGCTTTTCTGGGTGGTGGTTGTTGCTGTTGTTGTTTTTAATGGTGCAATATGAACTAGGAAAGTCTGTGTTGCTCTTTCTATTGAGTTAAATTTGAAAAATAAAGCACCGGGGCATGGGGCAGTATTGTTACACTGTGCCACGCCGGAGGCTGGTCAGAATGCTGCCACAGGTAGGTTGGTTTGGTATGGATATAGGAGATGAACTTGCATTGAGCTACTAGCATGAACAGGTTGTGGCAACTTGTTCCTGGCAGAGGTCAGCACTAAAATCTTGTTTCAAAAAGCAAAAGAGAACATAGAAACTGCAGTTCTGAAGTGCAGTCACTTCCAGGGTTCAGTGCTTCTGAAAGGTCCTGGTAAACATTTGCCCACCTGTACTGAATTAAATCTAGCATTTGCAGATCTTGGAGTTAATATTGGCACTCAGGACTCAGTTTATGCAGCACAGACTGGAAGTTTCCTGATTTCAGCACTAATATATAGTAACAGAAGCTAAGCATTAAAAAATTTAAGTTCTTAAAATGAAAAATGTTGATTAAGTCTATTCACATTTTCATCTTTTCAAAAAGATTTTTCCGGATATTGATATTTTATTTGATATGGAGTAGTATATTTCTTAATGATCAAGACTTTTATAATGAAAAAATTATGTTGCCTGTCCAGTGCTGTCTGACCTAGACAGAGTCATAAAGTGCTGTACGCACCGTTTAGATGGAATTAGAAGCGCGTATGAATTTCTGAGTAAAAGTTATCACTTGTCAACCTCGTAACATTTGATTTTACTAGAGCACAGCTGTGAAAAGTTGAGCTGATACTAAGCTTGATTTTCTAATTGGTATAAACAAGGATAAGTCTGCTGGGACTATGATTTTAAAAGATTTAGCATAAGGTGAGTGTGACCTTGTGCTTGTCAACATTGACTGCATGTTCTTGCTTACTTTTTCCAATCTTGTTCCAAATCTAGTTTTATTGTGACAATTAGAAGTTAAAATACTCCTCCATATCCTGCTCTAGTAAAGGTTTTTGATTTTCTATTAGCTTGTTTAATAGTATTCTTAATCTCAGAAGGAAGTTTTGCATCTCTTCTCCTTTCATCTTCCTTGTCCATTGGAACATGTCAAGAGCTAAACATTTGGCAATACTTCAGAAGGACTCTTAGATTTCTTCTACAGAAGGGCTATTTTTGGCATGTAAATGCTGGTCGGTCTTGGCCCGTCTATTTATTTTTGATGACTGATTCTGCCCAATTCTGTCTGCGGTGTGTTTGTACTTCTAGCCATGTTTTTTGCAGTAGAGTAATGCAGTCCTATCATTTTTGAATTTTTCTCAAACACAATAGGCTACTGCTCAGTATTATTGAGCTAAGAATGGAGAGGGAAAGATTTCATTTCTGTTGGTCATGTTGCCTGTTCTCTGGTCATCCCAGTGTGCTTGGGTTTGATAGTTCCTAAACACAGTCTTAATGACTGTTCTTTACCAGAAAGGGAAACAAAGGACTTCAAAACTAGAAATTTTGATGTTAAAATGTATAATGGAAAATGAAGTATAGAGGACGTAAGAGGAAGTAATCTCTTGAAATCATGGAATTCATCCTAGCTCAGTCACCAGTAAAAGGTATATTTTTTTTTTCTTTGAATCTACGTAACAAGATTTCACATACATAATAGATGTGGTAGCAGCCCAGAGATGGAGGCACATGTCAGTTAGGCTCCATTCAGCACTGAAGTTAAGCATCTGTCAGTTTTATGTGGATTTAAATGAATACATTGATTTTGATTGGACAAGCAGCAGCATAAGTAGGTCTATCTGAATCCCAGTGCCTTCTACATATCTGATTATACACCACTCGCTAGGGTTTGAAATATGGCTGTATTCTAGATACCTGTTGCTGACTTGTAAGTGTGCCCTCTTCAAATTCTCACATTCTTGCTACAATAAAAAACTAAACGCAAAACCTTTTTTCAATCTTGAATCTGATTGTTGAAGCTAAATTGCTAATTTGCCACTCAATTGATAAGTTGCTACTGCGAGTATTTATGCAGAAGACTTGTATCCAGGTACATGTATTATAGAAACAAAGGGAAAAATAATTTCTCAAGGATTTCATTAACCACAATGGGTGAAGATAATTCTTATCACATGAAAAGCCTAAAAAGTTTGTATGAGTCTGAAATGTTGACCTGCATGTGGATATGCCATAAGTAAATTTGATACCAAGTAACTATCAATAATACAATAAAATTGTATATTTGAATACAAAACCTAACCTGAGTTTTAAGTGAATACTGTAGTCTAGAACTACTGTGTAACAATTCCGCATAGGTTATATGTGTCGACTGAGTATTTGAAACTTCCTTCTGTTTGAGGGAACACCTTCAAATGAAAAAAAAAAAAAAGGTGTCTGCTGATGGGAGGGTAATGATTCTTAATTTAGGTGCTACCAGAGGTCTGGATGTCTTGAATGGCTTTACTAACACTTCTTGTTAATTTTTATTTCTTTTTCTGACCTACCTTTTATGAAAGGCAAAGAAGGAAATCCATCCAGATCAAGAGAGGAATGATAATTTAGTAGTTCCTGCATAACTTTGGATGAGGCATTTAAGTCAAATCCACATAATTCCTTTTTAAATGCTAAAAGCCTCATTTAGTTCAATGGTTCCTACAGAGGATTTAGAGAATTCAGATTTTACTAAAGTATCCCCATTTAGTTTCTTCAAGGCTAAAGGATGTTGAAACCCTGGAGTTGACAAATTAGTCTAAGGTTGTATTATCTAAATCTGGGCAATGACTCGGGTTTTTGTAGCTGTGACCTTTAATCTCTATGCCATTTGCACCAAGAACATAATAGTACTTCCCCATTTCAGAGAGGTGCACTGGCAATGTACATCCTGACAAAATACAGTGAATTATACCGATGAGAAGTATGATTTTTAAAGAGTCTGATTCAATTTCTCTATTGAAGTTAAGAGTGTTTCAGCTAGCCTGGTTCTAGGGCAAATGATACAGAAAAAACTTTTTTTTACCCTTCTTTGGCTGCCTTTTCAATATAATTTCCTTTGTGTTACTTGCTCTACTTATTTTTAACAGCTGCAATGTTTTAAAAGTGACTTTTTTTTTTTCTTAAAGTCTTATTGTCCATTCTTTAAGAATTGTACTACATCTTTACACAATAGCCAACCTTAGTTCTTTAAGAAAAAGAAAAGGCAGATACGTATCTTAATTCAATCACATCATAGATTTCAAGGTCTTCAAACAATAATATTCAAACCCTGATATGAAACCTTTATTATACAGTAAGTTGCATCTGTGTTGAGGAGATTATTTTAGGAAAAAAAAATCTGAAAGAAGAAAAAGAGGAGGGGAATAAGCCTCCTGGGTAAGTGTTCTGTTTGTGTTCAAGAAATACTGTGTCCTTACCCAACTCCGTATTGGGTCCCCAGTTTCGTTCTTTCTAATGCTGTGCTTTCATTTTAATTTAATTTAGTTGATTTTATTGGTTTATATTGACCTTAGTTTAATTTTAGTTAGTAGATTATATTTTGTGCATAACATAAACCATAGAGCTAGAACTTTATGCAAGGAGCGTCCAAGAGTCTGCTGGTCACAGAGCTGCATATAGTGCTGCGCTCATAAATCCACAGCATTTTAAAGACCCATGTATCCAAAAAAGACCCTTTAATGACTTGTTCTGTTTACACTTTTTGGCACAGAAGGCATCATCTTCACTGCTTGGTGCTAAAAGCCTCTGGCTGTTTGTATTTGAGGTTACTAAGGGCAGTCAAAAATCTGTTTCCTTTTTCTGCTTTGCTTACTGATGGTGTCTGTAAATACTGGGTAACTAGGTGGTTTGACTAGTGAAATTTGCTTTACTATGGTGATATAGGGCAGCAGAGGCTACTGGATTTTTATGGTCGTGTATGAGTTAGATGATTGCATTATGGGTTTTAATAAAATTACCACAACCAAGACCTGACGGCTGTATTAGATAGTGAATCCATATGGAAGATCTCACTGGTGCATTTTAGAAGTCTGGTTACAAAATCGCTACAGTTTGTCATCTTCAGACAAGGAAGAAGGGTAGAGCCCGCCAATGAGCAGCATATTTTAAAAAATGATTCTCTGTAATAGGTTGGAGTATGATGAGGTGGACACGCTATATCACTTACGGAAACAATTGAGGAAAAACTGCATTTTTTTCACCTAGCTTTAAAGTCCCATCTTTCATTTCAGGAAGAGAATGAGCTTTATTCAGTTACATATGTTGGAGTGTTAAATAGATCAAGGGAGGAATTAATGAAGGGGTAGTTTCCCCTGTTGCTATGGTAGGCTTTTGTAACTGGTTTTATATTAGGGACTGTCACCCTTCCTCTTCCTCCTCCTCCTCTTCCCGTCTGTGCCCCGTCCCGCACACTTGCTGCCAGCAGCCCCCACACACCCACGGGCCAGAGCCCACAGTCACTCTCCCAATGAAGAAAAGCCTTTAACAGTTTGCTCCTAAGTTGTTGCGTGATCATTTTATGCCACAATATTGGAAAAATCATGTCAACTTGAAGAAGTCTTTCCACTGTGAAACTACAGAAACAGACTGGCAAAGAGAAAAACGTCATCTCTGCCAGCGCTGCTCAGTACATCCCTTGTCTCCCGAGTCCATCAGTTTCCGGAGAAGTCTCCCATAACCATTAGCTTATTTGCTGTTAAAATATTACTTCTGGTTTGTATTTCACTACAAACTCTGTTGGGTGTAAATAATACCTGGTAACAGTAGTGATGCTGTCCAAGGCATGACACATGACTGTGTCACTCGCTTATTCACAGTTAGAGCTGTGCGGAAACTTATTTCATTGTCATTTAGGGTTCCTCCCCTCCCCAGTCTATTTTGAGACAAAATGGAATATCTCTGACTTTTTTTTTTTCTTTGAAGAACAATGCAAGAGCAGTCCTTCCTAGAATAGACAATAATCAAGTGATTAGGACATTTCTGCAATATAGAATACCTGGGTTCAAGTCTTCAATGCTTGATTTTCACACCAAAAACTGAATGTGAATCTCTTACTTCTCAGACAAACTACTCAGAGCGCAAACTATTGGTCTTTATGAGGAGTTTATTTTCGGTCTGGCTTTGAGCATGATATCCACTGAGAAACGTTCTCAATTGTGGTTCAGTGGTCTCATCTGTTGAGTCTAGGAAGCCCGTTTTCTGCTTATAGTGACATACTGCACATGTTAAATGACAAGGCATCCTGCCTGACCCTTGCTGTTCCGATTACATTTTTCTTCCCATGTGAATAAAATCTTTACCTAATAACAATCACAATAATAAATACAAATTTCCATTTGTTCCAGTTAAAGCCATTCTAGTTGCAGGCACAGAAGTCTGTATTTGGCTCACCTGCTGAGCAGAGGAATTATTTCTCATTGTTTACAGCGTATTTCAGGCTAGACTGTGGGACAGCCCAATGGCCTACACGATGTCGTGGCTTTCTACTGTGTATTTATTGCATAACTGGCTCTCTAACCCAGGATAAAGTGTATTGCATTCTCTTTGAAAATAAATACTTGATGAATATTTATAGATGATAGGAATATTTCTTTATGATGATCTCTGATTCCTCTCATAGAGAATAAATAAAAGATGCAATATGTACTCTTATTGGCATCTGATTGTCAGTGCAATGGCTGTAATGGTGTCATGAGAAAATAATTTGTGTCTGATTCAGTGAAATGGTGAGGTGCATCGTTCTAATTGATAGTGGTTTTGAGATTGTGAATTTGTAGCTTTTACAAGTGGAAAGATACGTGCATTGGTCTAGATACGCTGCAAAAATTAACTTTCATTTTTCATAGGTACTATTAATTCCGTCTTTCAAGTTGGATTACTTCTGTTTATGAGGCTAGAATCAGTTTATAGCTTTATATTAATTCATTTTTTGGGCACAGCACTATTAAGACATTTCTGTTAAATGTCACAACTCACTTTTGGCCTAGGATATGCTTATTTTCCTCATGTACAGTACAACAGCTTTGTCTTCTCTCATAATCTGTTACTGAGGTTCCAAATGCCATTTTCAAAATTTCCATTTCAGAGGAAGTCATATATCTTATAGTTGCCAAATTCTAGACTTCATGCAGATACTCTATTTTCTGCATGCTTCTTCACATGGTCAAAGGCAATGTGATCACCACACTTAAGGAAGAAAAAGACTACAGAATCACAGAATGTTCGGGATTGGAAGGGACATCTGTGGGTCATCCAGTTCAGCCCCCCTGCCAAAGCAGGGTCACCTACAGCAG
>Ga0181612_142482_pt1 | contig 14455 bp, 11 predicted proteins | sample HoacroProtozoa21_FD_119630 | JGI IMG/M metagenome (GOLD analysis project Ga0181612, IMG submission 119630) | Hoatzin crop microbial communities from Cojedes, Venezuel. Combined Assembly of Gp0051906, Gp0051904, Gp0051908 | reverse complement strand
TAGTATTGGAACATAGACACACACACAGGGGCAAGAGCCCTTGCTCTCCAACCCCCTCGCTATACCTGGTCCTGGCAGTGGGGCTGGCACGCGGTGCTCCCTCTGTCAGCCACAGTTCCCACAGGGTCCGCTGGCCTGCGGCCGGGCCCTCGTGTCAGGTGGGGAGACAGCACCGGGCAGCCCTGCCCTTTTCCCCCAGCACCGTGCCGACCACGGCCAGTACCAGCATCAATACAGCTCGATACGTGAGCAGGCAGTCCAGCAGCGAGCCCCCACAAAGTGGCAGGAGCACACCCCAGCACTACATCAGAAGTCGATCTCCAGGCGAACGCCCAGGAAAACCTGCCATCTGCAATGTGGCTGGAAGCAGCACACCCTCCCTCAGAGGCTGAGAGATGCTTCAAAACGCAGCTCTTCAGGACATCCATCTTACAGCTGCTCTTTGGTAACCGTTGTCAAAAATTGATTCTGGTTTTGTCAGAAATCGATTTTATTTTCATAAGTGAGCTACTCCTGGTCTCACCCTCTGCCACTGCCACAAGCTCACACAGCACAAACACATGAAACACGAAGGGCCATCGGCACAAGCTACACCTGGCACTCACCCCATGAACGGATCAGAGCAAGCTGACAGGCTGCCTCCTAACATTAACCTTGGTATCAATACATTTTTGTAATTACCTCACAGAGGGAGCTGATTCATAGCTAGTAAATCCATCAGACTTGCCTACCTCTGGAGAACGAATGCTGTCTTATACCACACAGAGGAGCTACACGATGGAACGTCAGGAAAGCAGGACACAAGAAATAAAATAACCAAGTAAATCCACCCTGCCTTGGGTCCCTTCATTCCTACTTCCAGAAGGTCGGCATTGCAACTGCCACTTCTGTGCATATAGTAAACAAGTAGCTTACACAGACAAGTTGTTCTTAAAACAAATTAAAAGCACATCAGTGAAACGTGATCTAAACTAAACCAAACTAAACCAGCTATGTTTGAGGATATCACTATTTCCCCTGGAGCTTCAGGATTCCACAGCTGCAGAAATTCCTCTAAAAAAAAAAACCTCAAAAGAGCTTAAAGCTTATGCTCCCATGAAAGAGATTTCCAGACACAAATATATTATATATATATACACACACACACATACACATTCCATCACAGTAACCAGACCGGAGCACTTCCACAGGGAAGCCTCTAGCCACACTTTAACATTTTGCTGATTTAGCTGTATCAGCCATTTTTTTTTCTTGTTTCCCCAACTATGCCAGCAAAAACCTTTCTGCAGCAGCCCTTCTAGTTGCTGCGAAATTTTTCTGCCTGCCTAAACCGCTCCTTTCATAGGACCTGGTTTAAGGAGCACCAGCAAAAAACCTCCTCTCGCAGGCATAGGGGCACCTCAGGAGGAAGTGGCAAGCCCGGGTAACGAGTGCCCGTGGGAGGGGGAAGGCAAAGGAGAGCCTTGCAGCAGTCTAGCTCACATCTACAGAAAGTAAAGGGAGGAAGCAGTAACTGCTATCATACTGGGTGTGTGTCAGCAGAAACTAAACCGCAAAGACACAATCCTGCTACAAGAAGTAACAGCACTAAAATCCTGGACACAGGTCACACTGACCAACTTTACTGTGGCATTTTGTTTTCTATGTAGATTTTTGTGTCATGTTTTGTGTGTAACAATCTCAAGAAACAGACTGCCTAAACACAGAAGTGTAAGCCATTCCATTTACATCAAGTAGATACTAATGCTATTCCCTCCAAAGAGATGATTATCAGTTGGGTTAACTGTTTCACTACTGACAGGTTTTAGCAAAAAAATGGTGATATATATCTTATCTCACAACTCCAATCCATCTGTCAAAGCCTCTTACTGGTAAAACCACCCATGTATTTCCCCATCCAGAGTAAATAACCCCTCCACTCTTCCTAACAAGCATCCTTATAGTGCAGACTCATCCTGGCTATGCAGAAAGTTCAAGAATAGTGTGGGTTAGAAAACCAAAAACTTTAAGACTAATTCAGGACAGTTATAAAGACTGCCCTCTCTGTGTTTCTACTCAAATACAAATCTTCTCTGCTTCCCCCAACCCGCCACTTTTTAAAAAACCCAGTTCTGCTGCAGGTTATCCAGCCTGGCACATCACATCAACGCAGAAACCAGTAAAGCCTGGCTGCAGAATTTAGGTCAGCCTGTCTGTGGAGTACATAAGGCCTTGCACACAGCCATGAATTTCCTAGTAATGCTTCAATAATCCCTCTTCATCCTGCTATGCAGCTATTTTACTAGTAGCTGCTAGCTTTCTTCCAATTCCTAGAACAAGACTCTCCACAGGAGGTATGTTTGCAGGCACATGAGCCACTCTCTCTTCCTTGGGAAGCAGGAAGCTGGTTGTTGAATCAAATAAATGCTGATTCTTATTTCCCAAGACAAAAAAAGTGAAGGATCCCAATGTACGCTAGAAAAGGACTTCTCTTTTTTAACCACACAAGGAAATATATAATCAGACAGAGCTGGAAATTACCCCTAGAACATTAGGAATAATTTTCTTAACCGATCATTTAAACAAAACCCCACTGTTTCCAGCTGGGTCAATAAATAAAAAAATAACATCAAAATGTGACTAAGAAATTAATACAGCTTAAGGGACAGATACTGGTATTTCTGGAGAGAAAACCACTCCAGGTGAAAAACACTGTGCCTCTTCAAAGAATGCTTCCCTCTAGAAGTGAATTGTGGGTCACTGCCATCCCGAGCATTGTACAAGCACACATATGAGCCCTGTTCTTACGGAATCTCTAAAGATGCATTAAAAATATGCAAAGTCTTTCCAGAACATGGTCCTCAGAGCAGGAGTTCCACATAAACTGGAAAGTACAGTTATGCAAGCAAAAAAAAAAAAAAAAAATAAATTGAATACAAAAAACCAAAACCTTGAACTTCTCTGACTGTCTTCATACAATGAGATGAACCTAATTAAGTCTTCTTAAGTATGACAATTTGAAAGATGCAAATGTGAGAATAAATATCAGTTTCCAGGAACAATTATGGGAACCTCACTAAATAAAAGCACAGCTAGCAAGCCGATAGTTGGTTTTGTCTTAAAACCCATCAGTCTGCTACCTTTCTGTGCTCTATGGCTGCTGCATAACTTTGTGCTCCTCGAAAGCTGGCACTTCTATCTCCCTATTAGAACAAAGAATAAAACTGAGGAAAAACTCTTTCCTCAAGACAGCAAACTGTTCTTCAACATTCAAACATTTTTTAAGAGTACTCCCAGCGCATTCCTTCCAACTCACATAGAGCGTGGATACAGGTACTGGCAAACACATACTGAGCTGTACTGCAGCTTAGCTCTTTAAATCAAATACCCCAGAAAACGCAAAGTTGCACTTGTTTATGTTACCTCATATCTATCACAGAACTCGAGCATATAACGTGCACCCATGCCAGGCACACAGATTATGTGGTTGTCGTTACTGGGCCACCATCACATCATACATGTTAGCACAACTTCTTAAGGAATAGAACTCTATTTCAGTAACTAATAATCATCCACAACTTCACTTCAGCTCAGCATCAGACAACTTTTCCCATTCCCAGGTCAGTACCTGATCAGACTGTTCTTCTCCTCCTTCCTCCTCCGGCTTCAGCTGAACTGAGCACTGGCTTCGGGGGCTTTGGTGACGGGAATACCAAGCCAGGCGCTGGCAGTCACTTTCCCATTTTGACAAGTGCCACAGACTCTTCCTGCATAAAAAGAAATTGCTGTGAATCAAAGTGGCCGAATAAAGTGTTGACACTAGTGAGGTGTCAGAGAAACTCTGCTCCACAAGACAGAAGCAGAACATTAGTCATTCTTTTGCCACCAGTGCCTGATCACACTTCCTGAGAGAAGGCTGAGCGCACCCTTATTTTAATTATTTCAAAAATACTCTAAACGAGTTGGCCTGTTCTTGAAGAGCAGAGATCCCTCCAACTAGCAATTTGCCGCTTCCCACATATTTTCTTAAACATATTAGCTCATCCAAACTTAACCAAGAGCACTGCTATTTCTACACCACCGCTTCCCTACACCACTACAAAAGCCAGACCAGGCCCCAGTGACGTGGAAGCTGCACACTGCGTATGCTCCATGCAACCGCTTCGATCATACTTGAAGTGCTGTATTACAGCAGTACGGCAGGCAAGCTGCCCAGCTTGAGTCAATGAACTGCCTGGAAAACCTCTGAAAAACACCTCTATCCCCAGGACGAACAAAATGGAAAAGAAACATGATTCTCCCCCCTGCTCCTTTAGCCCAACACTTCCATCAGCCAAGACCCCAGCCCAGCTGCCTTCACCTCCAGCAACTGGGAGGCGGCAGGGCACAGCCTACAGATGGAAAGCAACGACTCAGCAAAACCAACAGCCAGACTCCAGCAGGTAATTCCTGAGTATTTATTTTAGTTTGCTGCTTAATAAGTATGCCTCGTTATAAATCAAGTATTTTACAGTAATTGCCTCCAATCAACAAACACCGCAAAAGCCGCTGTGTAGACTGATGCTGCTTCGTAACGGAAATGAGTCCCCTGGCAACAGACACGACTCTCCATGACAGCGGGGAGCTGCTGTGCCCCAAGGGTCTGCCTGCCACCAGCACCAAACACAGGGCACTCGCCCACCGGAGCGGCTGTCAAGCCACCGCAGAAAAAACCCAACCCAAACCAACACACACTTCCCTCTTAATTTCTTTTCCAAGGCCTTTTTGGGGTTGTCACCCGCTGGTGCTCAGAAGGCCACAGGAACAAAGCCCTGTGTCATGCTTCCCACTGAGAGCATTTTAAAGGTCAGCAGGAACCTGCTGTTCCAGGTTTCTTCCTAGCGGTAGAGCCCCACGATAGAGATGGGGAAGACACTGCCAAATAAGCAAATAAAATACGCATCTTAAAGAATTTCCTTCTTCAAAGGGTTCTGGGTGCTCAAGTGGTCTCAGAAGAACACATCCCTTTGCAGCATACATCACTGGAATTGAAGGTGTCAGAGACAGTTGTTTTATCAACACACGGAGGGAAAAGAACTCCGACGAAGGTCTATGGTAAGCAGGTTTCAGAACAGACCTTCAGACTGCACTTGAGCTCTGACAGAAAACGCTCTCATAGCCACGGGGCCGTTCACCCTGGCTGTTTCTGTAACCTTTTTTCACAAGGTCAGAGACCCATGCAAGAAGGGCCTAAGCAGAGCTCGCCATGCCCTCCAACTATTCCCTGGCAGCCACCCCAAAGGCAACAAATAGTTTTCGAAAACAGAAGGCAAAGGCAGTTCCTGTTTCCAAAGTCAGAAGGCTGCATCTTTTGAAAATGCATCAGCCTGTACGGAAAGGTGTCAGGAGAGGCTGAACACCACCAGAACCACACTTGGTAAGGCATGGAAGAACGGGACAGCCTGTCTTCAAGAGCTCCATCATAATCTGAGAGACTGCTGAGGTACATCACCACCACCCTCCCCTTCCCAGGACAGACTGAGCACTGGAGCTGGAACATACCTAGAAGAGACATGGAGGGAAAAAAATTTAAAAAACACACTTCTAAGATTTTGATCTTGGTTCTGTTTTTTTCAAGAGATACTAAAGCAGAAATTCTTGTATAAATCATATCAGTACCCAAGTATATGTTTCGCAGAGCCAAGACCAGTGATGGCATCTTCCCCGCAGTTTTTGCCACAGAAATCCTCCTGGACTTTGTTCCAAATCCCATTTGAGGAATTATCTCTTTATGCTTCTTCGTTCAGTTCCCGCTCCGATTTTTGAAATGACAATCTCATAAAACAATGTCTTAGAGACATCTGCTATGATACAAGAATACACACCTACTCTGTTACAGAGTCAGTATGTGGAACAGTGGATACGAAGGAGATTAAATAAGGAGCACACGTATCACTTCTAACCTAGTCCCCTCTGGCACTCATTCCCTTTAATCCTTCTCTTTCAGGCCCCTTCAGCATAGGGAAACCCCATTTACACTGGGGTGTTGGCATCACCTGGTGCCAATTTTAACTGAATCACAGCCAGGCACTTGGCACTTCAGGCACAACATGTGCAACCTCCAAATACCACATCCTGTATGTTGTAGCCTACATGTGGCTGCCTTCTTTTGTACAGTCACTTGATCAAACATCTTTTCCACTAAGGAAAACATTATTTCTGTTGCACTTAAGAGTGGCTGCATTTAAGAGGGAAATAATCATTGCTAACAGCGTGAAAAAAAAAAATAATCAGATGATGCACTTACAGAGCAAATTATTATGAATTCTGTAAAGAAAGGAGAAGGAGGGAAATCACAGTATTTGGGGGAAAGAGTAGAGATCCTGGAAAAAAAAACAACTCAGCTAATAAAGTGAAGCAGTTCCAGTCATTTAGAGCTTTAATTTCAACACAACTGAATAATTCTCAGTCCTACATGTATCTCCAAGTACCCAGCCAAAAGCTGACATTTGACAATCACTTTGGTTAAAATGCCATCTTCCTCCCTTGTTGCTGCATAAGAAAAACAGCAAACCACCACACATGAAAAATGTCACACCATCAAGAGAGAAGAAAAACCCCAAGCTAGCACAGAAGCCTACTGTAGAAGTATTGGCGAAAGCAGCATGCAACCTAACCAGATAAATATCACATTTTGTTGCTACCTCTGAGTGATGTTTTGCAACCAGCTGAAGCCAATTCATGGCCGCCCTGCTGCTGGGGAAGGCAGTCTCCCCCGAACACACTCCCACCCTCTCCATGGTGTGTGCCCAGAGAAGCATCCTGCCCCACCAAGACAGAGTTGGGTGGGCAGCAAGGCAGCACTGCCCCTTGTAACACCAGCGAGCTTAAACCTGCTCCAGCTGGTCTTGAAGCCACGCTCCCTTTGGAAAACGCCTAAGGCATTGCTCCTACTCCACAGGAGCCTACAGGATCCCACTGCCGCTCCCTGCAGAATTCATTGTCCATACTGGGGCCTGGCTGCAGCTTTCCACATGCCACCCAACACCCCCCTTATTTTGGCAGCTCCCTGTAATTCTTGCCTTCTCTTTGTGGCCACCTCCTCTTCCCCTCTCCACTGGCCAGCGGGCAAACTTCTTCCTGCTCCCTTTTTTCCATCGCAGAAGGCAGGAATATAACCAAGACATCAACAAATCAAACCTTCCTGGGCAAGCAGGTGAAATTTCCCAGTGCTGTAGGCAACCCGTTGTTTGATCCACAGGCAGTAGGAGAGGGGGCTGCTGTTGGTAGCTCTGGCATTACATTCCTCAGCAGATAGCAAGCCACATCTAAGATCTTACAAGTTCTGACAGCAAGCAGGTAAGTAATCAGACACTGCAGAAGTCTTAACATGGCTGGGATGACAGAAAGCAGCAGCCGTCAGAGCTCCTCTCCTCGTGCACAAATGAAACAGCAGAGGAGGAGCACCCCGTGCCCCTCGCCCTGCCCAGCTGCACGCTGGCTGTGACCAAGCTGCTCCAGGCCCCTGCGCACGTGGACAGACAGCGATTTCACAGCACAAATCAGGCAGGTGCAAAACTCTTCAGCTAAACCCAGGTTTGTACCAATTCAACCTGTAAGTCCGTAGCTGGCCATTAAAATTGCTGTAATGGATACATATGTCCACACAGGGGTCTGTATTTCTTTGCAACAGGCTTTCGAGCTGACAGCAAACTAGGAGAACTTGGCTATTGAGCTGCAAGCGTGAAAGCCCTGTTTCTGGAGACGATGCTCCCTCAGTCAAACAAACAGAATCCATACACTTTCCACGTGCAGAACAGTACATGCAACTTCATGTTTTAAGATCTTCTTTTATATTTATTCACACTTCTCTCAACACTTTTGTTATCTCCGCTCCTTTACCACATTATTCTCTCTTGTATTTTTGTATGCCTCTCCTGTTTTTATTTCCCAGCTTTACTACATGCTTTACTATTATTGTTCTCCTGTAACTCTGGCCCCAGCAGTTTCTTTAAAATCTGTTTTGGTTAAACTGATTGATGTCAATAAGGACACTCTGAAATTCATCTTTCAATCTAGGTACATCCTAAATCAAATTACACTAAAAATAAACAATGCATAACCACAAATTTCAACCACTGGAAATAAGAGTCTTGTCCAAACCACTGCATTTTTCATTTTCCTGACTTATCACAATTCCGTCTCATTCTCAGTCTACTCTCTCTTCCAGGAACCACTCTTCTCCCATTATTCTCCTGTTAGACACTTTCCTACCCACTTTCTAAGACGACACTAGCACTGACCAAACTCACAACTTCTGCTGCACCAATGAGCATTTATGTATCTGCATTCCTCCACTTCCTTGTTTCAAGAGCCAACAGATTTGTTGTCAGAGGGATAGGAAAGGAGAGGAGCAAAACTATGAAGCCGGTCTTCCCTTTCTGTTCGCTAACAATGCCAACGAGATAAAACAGTGAAGAAATTTAACACGGGTTATAAAACAGCAAGCATTAAAAACAGCTAAAGTTTAAAAACTCAAGTGCATGAAAAGTTTCATTTCCCTTTTGTCAGTTCCTCTTCTAAGCTAGGTAGTTTAGGCTTTATTTCTTAATTTAATTAGACAGAAAGCAAGTACATGAAAGTTGCTGGATGGCAGCCATTGAGAGGAACCCTGTATGTAGACTTCTCAGTTTGTATTTTTAAACATCAGTCAGATTAAGTGTGAAGTCTGGTTCCTCCGCGCATGTTTGATGAAGGCAATCGCTAATGCATGTGGAAAGTATTTCTAACCACAGTGGTGCCTGAAAACAAAGCAAGCTAGTGCACTACCTTTCATACTCCACAGTCAAATTTTAATGCAGAGACTGTCAGACCCAAGTAATTCCTATCCTCCCTTTCCACGATCGGTACACAAAGCACTACCTACAAATATACAAGGTGGACTTTTTTTTTAATCACTCACTGACATTTGCATTGGTTTAGTGGACAAATTTATACTGAACAATCCAAATGACATCAGCTTAACAATGTGCTCCAATGTGCAAAGACAACAAAATGTCTATTACAAAATACTTCTGTATAAAATATTAATATTCACAGAGGACACTTTTGAACTGAAAGGTTATTTTCAATAATTAGCAAATCAGTGTTGTATAAGCTTGGGCTTTTAATCAGTGTTGTTGTAATTGATAAAGTATACTTTTTGTTGCTAAAATATGACAAAATTAACTTCGTATGTGCACACATCAAGGTAATATGAAAGATCTACCTGGGGTTACCAGCTTTTCTTTTGACATTAAAGTACTGCAAGATTATAGAACTGCCCCTATCTCTAGCACACTCAGCTTCAGCAAGCCTGCACCAGAGTTATTCCAGGTTCTTTATACAAGTTCTCATACCAGGTGAAAGTGTGTAAGTTTCCTTTCCTTCCTATTCTGCAACAGCTGAAGAACAGACAGATATCCAGCATCATACTCATACACATATCCTATGCACTTGTTTTCTCCTTAGAGCTATAATCCCAAATTGGAAAATGACTGCAGCTGAAGTCCATCGAAGAAACAATGCCGCTTTTAGAGGGCATGTTGTATCTGTGGCATTGGCCAGACTTGAAAACACCAGAGGTGCGGCAGCCCTGGCTTCTGTACAACCCAAGGGCAATCAGGAACACCTTTTATAGAGAAACTTATCTCAGCGCTGACTTGTAAAGAATGAAGTCCAAGGGAGAACAGGCCCCCCCCCCCCCGCCAATCCTGGCTGTGGCTTTGTAGCCATCAAGTTGCATGGGGGTGGGTAGGAGCCTTCCTCACTGCAAGGCCTACGCAGAGCCTTCGTGCTTGGATTTTTTCCTTTCACTAGGTATCTTTACATAAGACATCTAGGGAAAAAGGGTCCATCTAGAGCATCACCGGTCTCCAGCAGATGCTCCAGGACACTGTTTGCTGCAGGCGTCCCATCGTATTCACCAGCCCCATGTAAGTGTCACAGATAAGACATCTAAGCCAGCAACAGACATCTGCATTTAGGCATCCCCACCCGTGGCCTCGCCACATGGGGTAAATCATCAGGAGACATGACTCAGAAAAATCCCGAGCAAGTGAACAGAGAGGGATTTTAAAACTCCAGTTTGGGAATTGTGCAATTTTTTCAAATTTAAATGCACAGCAAACAGTTTGAAGAGAAGTTTGATAGGAAAATGTAGCAACAGCATTTGATTATCTGTTATGCCCACCCCTTGGGTCTGACGAATCTTCCACTGCATTTTTCTGGTCTTCAAATGAGACCTTCACAAGACAGAACACCTGAGACGCCCAACTTTTAACAAAAAGACCATATACAGAGAGGGTTCTTTTTCTAACACTAACAAGGAGCAAGAACCAGAGCATTTCTTTTTCTATGGATCAAACAATACAAAATGCAGGACCACGGTGAATAAAGGTGATTGCTATCCTCACTCACTGCTGGCTGCCACATCCTTTCAGGCTGGTTATTTTTTCTGCTTCTTCATCAGAGTTACCTTCGCCAAGAAAAGGGTCTCTGAAAAGAAAACAAAAACTGAGCAACAAATAACTTTCCTCCTCCCCTAAACGTGGCTGTATCTTACACCATGATTATTTCTGAAGTCTTGAATATCGCCACTTCAGTGTTGGAACAAATCGCTTCTGAGGAAGGAGCTCAAGTGGAAAGAAGCAAAATTATAGGTAGCAACAGTTTTGAGACTACATGAACAACGTGTTTTCATATCCCAACTTACACCTGAAAAGGAGGAAGAAGGGAAGGTATTTCTTTTAAAACAATGCCAACAAATGGATCCTTGGTACAGCCATACTCTCTTTCCATACTACTGCTTGCCTCTAAGTGATGGGCAAAAGTGGAATTTTGCTGGCTTGATCCAAGAAAACAAGCTTCCTCCTTCCAGGGGTATCTCCCTGAACACTCTGCAGCTGCTACACAAAGGTCTTTGAGCTTCTCTTCCTATCCTTTTCCTGAAGGGGGACAGGAACCTGCTCTTGCAAGACTGGAAGAGTACAGCTGAAGAGAATATGGAAAAAAGTGAAAAGAGCTTCAGTTCTTTTAATTAAAGAAATTTGTGGCGAGAGAAAGATTGAAGCAGTGTCAGTTAAACCTAATGATGTGGAAATATTACTGATGGTATCAGAAAGTGCCAACTTGACTTGAGATGCACTTTCCTCTTTAACATGCCCAAACCCAAGATGATTCTCAAGAAGCTAAGCACTAGAAACACAGGCTTTGTTCTTCCCTAAATTTGTTTGGAATCTCTGAGGGGAAAAATTCTTTGGCAAGCCATCGGTACCTATTCCTTGTTCTATGGTTAAAACAAAATTGGACTCAATTTGCTTAGATCAAAAGATCCTGAGCCACTCCCAATGCAAGCAAGTCCAACTTTGAAAAAACGCGGCTCAAAGTGTTCTCATGGTTAGAGGTACAGAATAGCTTTCAAACAGTAATTACAAATCTAATGCTAGTAGCTGCTAGAAAACTGTTTTCACAAACATCTTTCCCTGTATTTCAGCCCTTGTCTGGCAAATACTTACAAGCATAGGTCCACAGCACCTCAACATCACAGCCAAGAATAAACACTTTCAAGACCAAGCACCTTTACCATGACCCCAGAGAGCCTTATGCATGCATGCTCATGAGACTATACATGTGTGGAAAATTAGTCATGTGCACAAGTCTTTGCATGGTGAGGTCCACAGACTTATCACTGCTTGTTACAAAAAAAATGTTAAAAATGTCAGTTATGCAAAAGCACAAACAAGTCTTTATCTAAATGTTAATGTTTTTGGGTAAAATTATTTCAATTTTTCTTAATACATCAGTAGCTTTGGGGTTTTTTGCTAGGATATAATCTTCACACTGCCTAGAGACAATAAATAAATTAAACAGAAAGGAAAAAAAAAACCAACACACAAAAGAACCACCATGTAGTCTAATTTCAATGCTAACAAGAAATGGAGAAATTTAAACAGCAGAAGCTGAAATAACATGTTTTGTTCTTTCCACTTTACACAGTAACATTTGAGTATAACGTAAATACTGCTGTGTTTTATGAATATTTAGTGATCTACACCAATTTTATGAATTAACTGGAAGATACAGACTGCTTTTCTGCAAAGAAATGAAAAACCTTCAGAGTTCATTATTTGGTAAAACACTAACTCTGAAACTCCCTTTTGTTTGCATCCAGCCGAGAAACCAGCTTACTGGCTTCCCTGGTGACATCGTTTGTGACTCAGGCTACTTCTCAGTAAAACAGCCATCACCAGCCCCACACTGACTAAATGCTTTACGATGTCTGTGTACCTGTATTAAAACTCCCCTCTGGCTCTCAGAGGCGAGGAAGCAGGCAAAGCAAGACGCTGGGCTGAAGCGCTGAGTCAGCATTTTGCCTGCAGACACCCCAAGCCAGTCCACCGGCATGCAGCAACCGACACAGCAGCCAGTGCCATCAGAGGACACAAGGGGGAAAAGAAACTCAGAAAGTGGTACAGGACCCGACTCAAAACCCACTTACTCCTGCTGGCTTCAACAGACACTGAATGGGACTTCAACAAACAGAACAGGAAGACGTGGAGAATTTCAGGGAACTGACCTCAAGGTGGGAAATACCAGTACAGTCACTTCTTACAACACACATGGTCGCAAGTGCTTCTGACAACAGACATGTACATACCCTCTTCTCCACTAGCCTTTATTTTCTTATCCTCCTGTCACTGGAAGGACCTACTGCAAGCATATCACCAGCAGCATTAGCTTTTTGCTCACTCTCCAGGCGTGCACTCAAGAGAGCCGTCCATACACAGGATGTACGGTTGCGATATCTCCATACCACCACCTACCTACTGCTACAGAAGAGAAAGGGGCTCATCTGAGGCAACAGAACACAGGGCTAAGAAAGAACGGGAATACAAGAACTGTTATTTCACATGTGCAGCTATGTGTTAGCACAATGTACACCAGTTAATCTTTCCACAGTAAGCTCCTAAACACTTTCACTCTCTTTGCATTGTTATTATACAGGTTTGTTTCTATTAATAATTACCTTCCCATGAGGGCAGCACACAGACTTTCTCCATTGCCAGTGCTGGTGCTTTAGAATTCCTGCTCCAGGTCTAAACACGCTGGACAGATTACCGTCCCCCCAAGGATGTCAGGACTGGTACAGATATCTGTTGCACATATCTGGATCTTACAAAATAAATTACTGCTTAATCCTGCTCCCTTCCCCACATTACCTCATGTAGCCTTTATAAATTTTGGATCTTTATCAAAGTAACCTTGATTGCAAATAACAGTATCTTTTTAAATATTCCTTGCTTATTATGTGCAAGAAAACAGATAGAGCAGACATAACAGACAAGTTTTTTTTCACACTAAGCAAGACACCCACAAAGCACCAAATGAGTTTACTATAAAGGCAATGCTTGCTCAGAAACATAGGAGAAAATGGTGTACAGCACAGGACATACAGCCACAGTAGCATATTCCTAGGTCAGGACCTCATAAATCAGTTTCAGCTAACAATAAAAGGTTTATAGGGGATTTGTAAATCACAAAGAATGAATAGGATCCTGGCCTCTGAGCAAGGCTTGGTAAATTAATTTAAGATGGCAATCAAGAGCAAATAACGCAACACTAACATTCCACGCTACAATCCTTACCCCAAGTTTGAAAAAAGAGGGTTTCCTCTGCTGCCAGGAAGAGGGGAGGGGGAAAAAAAAACAAAAAAGACACAGAGGAAGGGACTTCGCCACCTCATTGGGGATGAGAGTGTTTTTTTGATAGCTGAGAGCTGTGGAATCAAAATCTCAGTGCTGTTCCTGCAGATTTCTCACATCCTAAAGCCCTCTCTCCCAAACACGGGGTCACAGCCATTCCCCACCTTCAGTTTTAGAGGCAGAAAAGATGCTCCTTTCCTATCATGGCTGACAGACATAATGCTGAAAATAACAAAATACTTCACCAGACTTTTTTTTTTTTTTAAAAAAAAAGCTGTACCTGCCAGTGCTTACGAGTGGCGGGTACCCCGAAGCTAGCACCGAAGATGCTTCGCTCTCTGCACCAGCGGCCAAGCCAGGCAAACACCAGCACACCACTTTCAGCACCACCATTACAGGAAGTACCACGGAGACTTTATTCCACCGAACAACAGGCTGGTTACCGCTACCGTCCTCCATTTTCGAGCCCGAGTAACCCACCTCCCGGCTCCCGCACGCCGGGCGCGCCCAGGGGAGCGGCGGCCGGGGGCTGCCGGCGGCTCCAAACCGCGCCCGCCCGCCCTGAGGGACGCTGCGCCGGCCACAAGCTCCCCGTGCCCGAACCCGTGCCGGTTTAACCGCAGCGGCCGCACTTGCAACGTGGACGGGGGGGAAATGGAGGTTGCAAGGCAGAGCAGCCGCTGTGCCGGGGCCCGGGGATGCTCACGGAGCGGGAGCCGGTGCGGCCGCGTACCGGGGAGCAGGGGGGAGGGAGG
>Ga0181612_102729_pt1 | contig 14455 bp, 9 predicted proteins | sample HoacroProtozoa21_FD_119630 | JGI IMG/M metagenome (GOLD analysis project Ga0181612, IMG submission 119630) | Hoatzin crop microbial communities from Cojedes, Venezuel. Combined Assembly of Gp0051906, Gp0051904, Gp0051908 | reverse complement strand
GCGGGTGGCACTCTGCTCTTCTTATTTCCATGAATTCAAATCCTCTCTTGTCTGGGAGTTCAAACTTTTCCTAGAGTTCTGTTGGTTTGGGGAGTTTTGCAAAATTCACAAAGTTAGCAAGTTTTGTGTTCCGTGGTCGCTGCTCGGGGTCTGGCTTTGAATTGGTTGTTCGGTGGTGAGAAAAACTGTATATAGTTTGTTTTCCATATTCATTGTTATCATTATTGTTATCATTAGTAAGAGTAGCAATAGTAGTATTTACTTTGTTGTCTTATTAAATTGTCTTTATCTCAACCCATGAGTTTTCCCTTTTTGTCCATTTCTCCTCTCCATGCCACTGGGGGGGCAAGAGGAGTAATGAGCGAGTGGTTGTCTAGTGCTTAGTTGCCAGCTGTCGGGTTAAATCATAGCAAGAAACCTACCCAAGATGCTGCTGATGTCCAACACAGAAATTAATCTGAAACTTATGTACGTCTTGTTAATTCTCTGGCTGAACTAAAGATGTCTCAGTGCCCATGTCGTGCTTGGGAGGGATTTCCATTGTCAGTGTGGGAAAACCACTTAATCTCTATCTCAAGACCTTGCTGGTAGAAACTTTTACTATTTGTTTTGTGTATTTAAGCTGAAATCTCGTTTGGTCAATATCTGTTTCTCATTATATGTGTTCAGTATCCGTCTCGTGGATGAGGCCTGTGAGTTCTGCTGTGTGACAAATATGGAAAAGAAACACGTATTGGTTTACACGATTAAACCTAGGATCCAAAATCCAGCACTTCAAGATGTATACAGCACTTCATACAGCATGGACATAATTTTTAATACCCACAGATACATGCTGTGTTTTTGCTTCTCATAGTTTTACTTAGAAGCTTTCCATGGCACAAAATGATGTGATACTGTTCTTGTACTCATTTTTAATTTAGTTTAGTTACACTGAATTAATTTAGAGCTTCATGGGGAGTTTTGTTTTGGCTTAATATATATAAATGAATCCAAGTAAACATAGAAAGCCTTGCTGAATGTGCCAGGTTTATGATGAAATTCTAATTTACACTTCACAAATAAAATCCCATCATGCAATCATTCCTGGTTTGGGTAGATGCAAAATTATTTTGTCAGTGGAGATATTTGCTCATAAATTACTGGAGTAAAAAATATTGCTGCTTTTTGTTTATACATGATAAAAAACATGATTTCTGTACCCAGAAGTATGTGTATATATATTTTTCCTTCTTTCTGTCAGGCTGGTAATCCCTTAGACACCAAGTCAGCAAGAAAATCATTTCAGTGACGTTCATTAATTTTCAGGAAGTTCTCTGAACTAAATTGATAATAACAGTATGTTATAGGTGGAATAAATTTTCCATAAAGTTAGTCACCTTTTATTCCAAGTTTCAGAAAGGAAACTGCTGGGGTTTTTTCCTTATTATCAGATTATACGTTATCATGAGCTTGAAGAATTCTTGTAATTACAAATGTTCTTCTACAAAGCAAGTGAAATACAAGACTTCACAAGTATGTCCTGTCCCGCAATTGTGAATTCTTTTCTGTATCTCAGACAACGTCTCTGTGTGTTAGATAGTCTTCCCATCTAAGCTGTCTACCCACCACCACTGAGTATTTGCTGTTTTATCTAAGAGAAGCACCTTTTTGTGCTGGGAGGTAATACTTCTGTTAAATCAACTGATGTGGCTGGAAAAAAGCAGGCAACTTTCGGGCAAGCAAATTATTCTTCAAGGCCCCATGTGTCTCAAAGTCTTTCTGTGTAGTTGTTTTTCTAGCAACCTTGGCTGGTCTAATAAAAATCCTGCTTCTTTTACAGACTTTGCCTAGCTCGTACTTTTTGAATCTCAGCGCTGTGATAGCATGGGCTTTGCACACACAGGGGATATCTGCGTGCACTGGGGGCACAGGGCACAAAGGGCTAGCCAGACTCTGCCGAGGAAGAGACTCTCCCTGGAGTGGAGGTGTTTCTGCTGGTGAAACCAATGGTAGCTGGCTGCACCATGCTCCCTGGGTATCCAGATGCACCCCTGCTTTCCATCCCCCAGTACTCCAGCCCTCTCCCTCTCTCTTCCCTTCCCCCTTTAACACAACAACTGTATCACTAACTGTAGTGCCTGTTTTAAATGGGTGAATGTGTATGAGTGTGCCATATTTCCAGCTGGGCCTGCACGTCTTTCCTGGAAGGAGCTGAGTGTGCTCAGCATCCTTTGAAGTTGAAGAGCCCAGTGACTTAGCTGGAAGCCTTGCTCTGCTATAGACTGAGCAATAAATCTCTGGCTCAGAGGGTTTCTACCCTTTTTTTATTAGTGCCTCAACTATTATCACAACAATAGAAAATGGAAATTCAAAAAAAAGGAAAATAATTGAAGTGGGTTTTCTTCTTAGACAGGCAGAAGGCTCTGGTCAATAAACCAGTGAAGATGACTTTAAAAATTAAGCATATATTAAATTCCTGTTGATTGTACTGAGGTCTGATACCAAAATGCTTTTCTGAATTGAGATTCTCCTCGGGATGAAAGGTCATAATGACAGGGGAAACAAAGTTGTAAATGTAAAGGTAGCAAAGATGCAGCTGGTCTTCACATTAAAGGCACCCCAGGTGAGCTCTCCACCAGGTATTGGTGGGAGGGGCAGTATAGTATGTTGGCTCTGTATTCTCATCTTCATGGATCTAACTTTTTTAATTACCACAGAGACCTTCTGTCTCCCTTTATGGCACTTTTATTCACAATACTGTTTTTACTGAATTCAGTAAAGGAGAGTGTAGACATGGCTTTCAGCCCAAAACCTGCATGCAAATGTATGATCAATAGGAAGCTGCCCATGATGCCTCTGGCTTAATTAACAATGCTGTTAGCTGTTTGCTTAATTGGGTATTGGAGGGCTTTACCTTGTTCTGATTGCTGTATTAAACAATGGCACCCCCCAAAAAAAGAAAATTAAGGAAGAAGGAAGAAGGGGAAGGGGAAGGGGAAGGGGAAGGGGAAGGGAGAAGACAATTTTTTTTTGTTAAAAATACACTGTGTGAATTACTTATTTTTGATGTATGATTCTTGGAGAACGTTAAGGAAAGACAGTCTCACAAATGCTCCTCTGGATATTACCTGTGTTGAAAATTTTCAGCCTGCATTCAGATCTTTGTACAGAGTAAAATATGTAGTTTATGCATCTGGCTAAATTTAGATCAAGGAATTTTTCCCAAACGCACTCTTGAATTCCTACCAAAGTGATAATATATATTGGAGGATTTTTTGCAGTTTCCTGCTTACATGTTCGAAGAATGTTCATTTTGTGTCTCTCATCTCTGTGATTTTAATTCCCCATAAAAAGTTTCAAGGAGCATAAAACTCCTAACTTTTGTTCCATACCCCCAGGACACTTTTAAAGATGTTGATGTACAATTTCTCATGTCTAGACATTACTTAGTTGTGTCAAGTTTAATTCTTTATAAAGTATCAGTGAGACCTGCCAGACTGATCATCTTAGAAGACGGAATCTTCCTCTTAGCTCCAGAGCAGTAAGTATTGGAAAAAAACCCATGATTTTCTCCACATTTTTTCCAGCCATGATCTTGATATGAACAGTCTAGCATGAAAGGAAAGGACTTCCTCTTCAAACCCTTCTTAGCATGGGCAGACATCTGTGGTACCATGTATTCTTCTCTCCAGTTAGACCTGCTTCCTATCTGAGTGCGCAAACAATGAACTCGAAGTAGGCGTGACACTAGGTGCTGACTCTCATTAACATGAGAGCTACATTGTAATAACTGTTCCTACTGCTGATTCCTACTGCCTGATGATTTGGGGATGCATAGCAACATACTGCATGTGACAATATTCTTCAAAATGCAAAGTTTTTCTGTGCAGACAAGACTAGCCAGAGCCTGTGGCCTCAAAACAAATTGTCTTGCAGCTTGGTGCAATCCCCTGGGCCATCCAGTCACAGCAAATGAAAACCTAGAGTCTGTTCACATTTCCGCTGCTCTGGTGAGCTCATCTGTTCTGGGTTGTCACATGGTTTCATTTCAGTGCAATAGACACCTGGGATCTCTGATTAATCTTTGGGAGAAACTGGGTACAGACTTCAATGCTTAATGGGTCTGAGAAACCTAACTTCCCAGAGCTTGGCAGCTGCAAAAGAGAGGCATTGTTTCACAACCCTTTGAGAAAAATGTAAGTGTGGACCTTTTTTATAAACCTCAGTTAGGTTGTTAGATACCTGTTGGAATGAAAGAAACCAAACTAAATTATGTTTTTTGCATATCTACAAATATCCTAAGAAGACAGAGACCATTTCATTACTGATAAACTTTTTGAGGCTTTGCGCTTCATATTTTCAGACTATATTTAAATCCATTCCTTTGCTATTTGAAAGGTTTGCTATGTCTCCTCTGTTTCTCATCTAACGAAATCAAAGACTCTTGCCAGATTTCTGACTCACTGAAAAGCCTTTCACACACGCTGCCATGTAGTTAAGAACCTGCATTGTGTAACTTTGAGAGACTGATTTGTGTTAAGAATGCTCTGTTTATTAGACGGTCTTGTAGAATTTTGGATCTAATCATCTGGATGACTTGTTGACACTATAAATTTGTGATGAAATTTGAGGTTTACTGTAGCCAATTACTTTGCCATGCCAACAGTACAGGTTCGCTTTCTTTATCCCATTTCCCTAAAATTTGCGTATCTCTGTCCAAAAAAACTAAGGGAGCTGAACTGTGTATATTATTTAAAATGGAAATTAACAGTGTTGCTGGTTTCACAGCATGATCAAGACATAATTTCATCATACTAGTATTTTTGTATTGCTTATCTAATCGGCTGTGCTTTCACTCTGGATTCTGGGCTGCAAATCTCCAGCATAATTCTCTAGGAATTTGCCGAGCAGCCAGAGCAATGTAAAGGGATTTAACTCTGAAGTTTCCCTTCAGTCCTTTGTCACTAACTGCTTGTTTGGATTAATTGTATAGTCTTCAGTCCTAATAACTGTCTAACTATCTTTAGAACTCCTTCTTTTAGTTCCCACCATAAAGCATGTTTCACTTGACTCAAGGAAGTATTAGTGCTCACTAGACCACTGAGTATTGTTTGCACTTCTTTCCTATTGTGTCCCCGGTTTAGTTGCAGTATTCAGGATAAGGTGTTGCATCAAGTTTTCATGCTTTGTGATTTGATGAACTTCAATATAAATATAAATTTCTTCTTCAATTTCTTCAGACATTTGTCTGAAAGTGCATGATTTCAATGTGTAATTCAGCAGAAATCAGTATTCTTTAATTCTGGAATTCAGTAGACACAGGGAAACCTTTGCATAGTAACCTCTGGAGAGGTTTCCAGAACAGCAAGTAGTTAAAAAAAATCAAGCAAAATGAATCAATTTAAGGGTACAATGAAAATTATTTTGCTTTTCTGTCAGGTGCACAGGCTAAAGCTGCCTACTGGGAGTTTTAATTGACATGCATAGCATTCATGAAATAGATAAACCATACAAATACTGACCTTGCCAGTAAGAAATAGGGCAATATTAACATAAGGATGCCCTTCATGCATTTTATTGTCATTTATATTGGAGGAAATGCTGAATACAAAAAATGATATGTGCCCATGTACCTATTCAACATCCTGCATGTATTTTACTGGGGGCAATAGAAGGTTGTTATAGCCCATGAAAGGAAAGAAAAAAAATCCTTAATTTTAGAGCAAAAGAGTATCAAGGGAGTATAGTATTGTGCTACGTAAAGTACAAATCTTTCAGTAGGATTTTCACTTACAGTGCCAAAAATCTGAATGGTAATAATGATTGATTCACACCTCTGATTTGAGCTTTTGGGGACTGAAACTCATTTCCTTCATCCTGTCCTGAAGAATTCTGGAGTGTGACCCTTCTCCCCTAAGTGTCTCCAGCAGTGTAAAGACCTGAAGCAGATGCTAAAGCAACATTTGGAGTCTTTCTGAAATCAACATCAGGACGTTCATGTTGGACCACTGCCTATCCCCTGCCAGAGACTGAACTAGGTATTATATACTGCCAGTGTGACAGGCACGGTCTGATAACTAGCATGTACAACTTCCAGTGACTTTAGAAGAATGAAGAGGTAGGACTCAATCCTGTGACCTCTGAGCACAGTTAACCTGAAGTGGGGCTTGCATCATCAGTTGATTGATGTGATTTTTAATTATTTGTTTACTCTGGCCTCAGTTTCTTCTTGAAAACTTGTCACAATGTGTAATGTATAAGAGATCACTTACTTGAAGAGTGAATGAGGTTTCCCTACTTCCTTGACAAGTGAAATTTAATATTTATACGAAGACATATGAAGACATAGTGTGAAGCTGATATGAAATTTCCACTTCTCATTATGACCACACACTTGAGGTGATGATGCAGCATGAGTGAAGTTGATCTGAAGACTTCACACAGCAAATGTATCAATGTTGTGAAGACACATTATTTTCTGATTATGCCAGTGATTTTATTTGAGTAATTATGGTCTTTCTGTGTCACTTGTAATAACAGCAACAACAGTGCTGACAGCTAAAGCAGATAATGGCTTATATTTCCTGTTTTGTCCTTAGCTGTAGCCACCTGATCAGTCACATTACCAAGATAGATACTGTAGTTATTCATCTGACTTGCACCCCAGAACAAGGGCACACATCTGCAAAACTCAGTTTGTGGCCATACTATACTTAAGAGGTCCAGCAGTGAATGATACTTTACTGCCGTGAAATGCTGAGGAATGCCATAAGGAACACATATACTTTTTAAGAAGACTAATAGCAAACTCAAAAAAAGTAAATATCTTGGGATGAAAGTAATTTACCACACAGAAGACAACAAGACTTTGATGACTTTTCCTCACAAAAAAAAAAAAAAAATCTATAACAGATTCATTTGGGAAACATGGCTACATCGTAGGACCTGATCTTCAAACTTTCACCTTCGAGCTATCATAACTCCACACAACTGAAGTTACAAACCATTATTTTCAGCCTTCCAAGGTGCTGTCATCAGCATTCTCACAGTACGCATAATTGTCTTTTTATAGTTATAAAACTGCAGCAATAGAAGATGACAGCTTGTGCTGGTTAAATGCAACCCTGCAGTGTTGTTACCTGATAACACAGAAAGATTATGTATGGCGACTGCACAACCCTGGGATTATGAAAGGCCAGGATAAGAAAAGACAAAGAAAACCTAGGGTAAAAGAGAATAATCTATGTTTAGTCACTTTGTGACAAGAGTTACAGAAACTGCTAGGGAAGAACAGAACAGGACCTCAGGCAAGCTTACCCTTTCTAGCTAATTTTATGTAGCACGTCACAGTGTGATAACCTTGGTATGAGAACAAGCCCATAGGGGAAGTTTTTCCTTCAGATGCATTGAAGTCCTTGTGCTAATTAAGCTGTATGTAAACATCTCCACTGTGTGATAGCTCAGGTTTACTTCCTCACCATTTTGCCTTCCCCTGACATGAATTTCTACTGATATCCCTTGCATCCCAGCTGCCCTGTTTTGTATACTGTGTCAGATCTTAGTTCTTCCTGTTCTTTTTGAGCTTCTCACTAGATTTCATCACTTTTTTTACATATAATATCACTCGCTCCATCCTAACCACCCTGCAAGGATCATGAGTGTGCATCTCTCCTTTGGCTCTACTCCGTGTTTTCCTAGACACTTGTCTGGACCACTACCCTAATATCATCTTCTAAGTCTCCTGTTTCAACGGCTTCTAAAGTTTCTTCCTCTGGCTCGCGATCTTCTGCTTTGTCAACTCTAAGTTCTTCAGTTTCTCCTTCAGGTCAGATATAATCTGTTGCTGCAGATGTTTTTTAATTCTGCTTCAGTAGCGTTTTCTATAAACCCAGCTAAATTATTTTCTGGGCCATAACTTTGAAAGAACTTCTGCCATGTAGCAGCATAAATGTATGTATGTTCATACAAGAACTTGGTCATTGTCATCATTAAGAAGACTTCAATTGCATTTTAACTTTTAACGTTTAAATAAAAATTTTCATAAGCAGTAATGAAAAACACTCAGGAACATAAAATGTGTATTATTTCAATATAACTATAGTGCAGTAAATATCGCACACTATGCCTTCTCACCTTCTCTGTTAAAAGTACAGAAAGATTTCTGCCTTCTGCTTGCCTGGTAAGTCCCTCAGTGTCAACAGTCCCTTGTGTTCTGAAACATCTTAACAAACAAAAAAGAAAGAGATCTTTTTAACACCCAGAAGGACTCCGTGACTTCTCATACTGTGTCTGGAAGAGAGTCAATTCTATTCAGTTGTTCCAAGACATTCTTACAGGGAATTTTTTCAGCCATGGTTTGTGATTTAGGGATACTCAGGTGCCTCTAAACGTCTATTTCTAGTGTTTCCCATTAAACACCTGCCTTCTTAGGCAGTCTTTTTAGATGTACCTTCTGAAACATCAAGGCCTGGATTTATCACATCATTTAGGCGGCTGATGGAGATGATGAATCTGGGAGATCCGTTGCCCTGTGCTCACTACATAGTCAGTTGAGGGAGATGTGTGCATACTAGATGAATCATATAAGAAGTGTGCACTCAGAAAACAAGCCAGGGCTTAGGAGGAATGATTCACCTTCTGCAGGTACCACAATCTTGCTATTGTCTGTAAAGATGTCTATAATGTCTTACTGATTTCTATAAAGTCTATAATCTTATGCCTTGTTTAGGTAGTTAAAGATTGTGTGATGAATCTAAGCCTCGTCTGTTTCTAAAGGGTCATATGAACAGGTTGACAGATTTAAAGTTTTATATGTCCTTTGTTGGAGCTGATTCATTGTTGATTATAGAAATCATAATCTCATGAAAAGTCTCGTTCAGGATGGTCATCATACTTTCCTTTTATAGCCAGACAGGGAATGAATTGAGAGCAGAGCAGAAGTGAATGAAACTGACAGTGTGACAGCAAGAAGTAAACTGATCTTTCTCAAGCATCTGGGTAGGAACTCTGGAATAGGACACAGAGAGACAAGCTTTTGAAAATAGGCAAGCCTTTTTAAATAGTTTAACCATGCCTGGCAATACAAATCTAAGTGGAAACTTTCAGACCTTTTTAATAACATGGATCAGTTTATATTAGCATAAAATCATGTGTTGACGGCAGATTTACTCCACAAAGTATCTTCTAACTCGACATCTCTTATTAATTCTCCCCACTGCATGGCACTTTTTTTTAACTACTATGCCTTTTTTGGATTCATATATAAATTTGTCTAAGAGAAGCAAGCTACTCTACTCACATTTTTTTTGTGTGTTTTTCCCAGCCGGAAATTGCTAATATATTTTCATGGTTTTTCTGGTGAGAAGATACTACATTCTCATCTCCTGCTATACATTAGATATTTCTTTTTCTTTTTGTTTTTTAAGCAGAGAATACGTTACAATCAAAAGAGCTGAACTCCTTTGCTAGCTAAGTGACATACACTGAGAGAGATTTCAAAAAATCAAATCAAGTTTATGTAGTACTGTAGAGATTATGTCCTTGTACTCTTCCAGGAGAAGAAATAAGAAATCAATTTTCTTTGCAACATTTATTTTTCAAAACAACAATTTTAAAGCAAACTGGTAGTTTATGTGCAGAACCAAATAATTCTTTCCATGTCAAGTAGAGCAATTTTGTCAGACTCACTTTGCTGCTAACATGCAAGTCATGTTGTTAAATGTAAGCTGACGAAATGTATGACATAACTAGACTAGATCTTATTCATAAGCATCAATTTTTTCCTAAAAAAAAAAAAATTAGTTCCATCTTTGGAGTGGTTTTGAATTGTCAAGGGAAGACAATATCTTGGCAGTAGGGCATCCCCTTAGGCAATTTGAGAGTGGATTTCTCAGCAGATATCATCAATGATATAGGCATCACTGCCTATGTCTCGGTAGAGTCTGTATTCTTTCCATCAGGTTTGGAATACAGCCATCAATGTTAAGTGTCACTAAAATATATTTAGCAAGAAAGAATAAGTATAATGTGCTGTACAGACACATTTCTCATTCCCAAAGTTTCACTTCTGAAAGTGTCACTAAAGCAACTCTAGAACATAGAGTGGAAAGTGCCAAGCACTGTACCCACACCGGCAGCTGAACATGCACGCACACACAAGTGCACATACAGATGTACTGTTGCTAAACTATAATGTCTGCAATGCTAGGAAAGGAAGGCAACTGGAAATGCTTTTCACTTTTTGGGTTTTTTTTTTAAATCGTGGCGGTAACAACTTCCTTGAGCACAAGGAAGAATGGTGTAGAATATTAGTCACTCCAAGTGGCATAGTTAAGTAGCACAGAGACAAGGAGGTCAGCACAGAACAATCTCAATTCAGAGCCAACAAAAAAAGCTGCAATTCCTCAGCAAGGCACATAATCGGAATCATGTACATTGACTGTTTTAACATTTTTACTTCGTGCTCTGGAGCAAGATAAAAATCACCATGACCCTTTATCTGTCCGAAGTGCCTACAATAGTAACTACTAAATTCCACAAATGGTCACTGATGCACATGAATTCACTAGTACAAGTGACACTGCCACCTCATTCAGTGGGAACTATCGTTAAGGGTCTTGCCAAAGACATCTGATTCCAGACACAGATTTACTGTGAGTATTGTCTGTTACAACCCACATAAGTCTATGTGTCTGACATGAGAACCACTGTGCAGCTGCTCAGTCCTATCCTTTTTTAGATGAAGACTGAGTCTACCCTTGCAAATGCAAGTACAGAACTTAAGCACCCTAGCAAGTAAATTTATTCAGCATTGGTACAGGATCTGAAGGGAATGCCAAGGGGAGCTGCTTGGGTTTCTGTAGCTTTAAGGGCTGTCATGGACCCTATCAGAAGGTGAAAAGACTATTCACGTGAGTTGGAGCTAGTCTCAGCATTAATGAAATTATACCAGTTGTTTACCTCACCAGCAATGAGTCTGAGGATAAGTGTTCATCTTATACTAGTAGGATGAATGGTTGTTCACAAAAAATCCCCACAGCAGCAAAAGAGATGTGTTTGACCAGAGGAGGTAACAGTAAGTTTTCAGACCAAAGCACACCTGGAAGGCATATCCCCATGCCAGTCATGGAAGCACACTTAGCTGAGACTCTCTCTTGTAGAAGAAAGGTACTTTACAAAGCATTGCTTACGAAGTACCAGGGATTCTAGAAGAGATTGGAAGCTGAAGATTTAAGATTTAAGGGAGCTGGCTTAAAACCTCTTTGGTGTTCTACTCTGATGCATGTCTAATTAACTAGGTCCCAGGACGACCCTTTCATGTCTATGCCAGTGAAAACTAAAGGAATGGAGAAAAGTTGTAAACAAACCGATAGCAGACAAAGTAAGATGACCACTGTCTGATCCTTATAAATATTCTGGTGGCTGAGGAGAAAGCTTTGAAGCAGCTCTGTTCCTTCTCCTCCCCTTCTCCATCTGGCAAGAAATGTCTTCTGGTTTGAGCACCAATGTGTGGGGAGCACAAAACTAGCTTGTGCATGAAGACACAAGATGTGTGAACCACAGAGCTTTTCCCACCCCTTGTAGAGATAGAGTCATGCAAAGCTGCTCTAATATGATGGTGAATCATCCTTAGTGTGCTCACACGCACACGGCTACAGAGACTGGGAAGTCTTGCTGAGAAGCCTTCATGTTAGTTGCTCTAAGCCTAACTGTAGTCTACAAGTCAACAGAGTCACAGGCTCCTACTGAGGCTAAATAGAGAATTATAGCATGTAACCCAGTGAATACAGGAAAGAAGATGTGTAATTAGATATAATCTGTCTTTCCATGTATAATTTCTATAACTGTGTCATCAAAGCTTTAATCTTCTCTCTTTATTTTCGTACCACTGTCTCTTCTCTTTATCTCATTTATTTTATGGATGAAACAGCAGTTAAATAACATTTAAAGCCTATAGCCGCCATTTTATTAAGATTGAATGAAAACTTCTGAAGAAGTAGAGCAAGACTCCTGCAATTCTTTACAAGGAAAGTTCACCATTTCTCTCTGGTTAGTCAAAATCTTGCAGCCTTGTCCTCATCTCTAGAGACCCACAGCAGTAGGTGTTGTGTGACTGATGCCTGGCCAAAAACACATCAAAGAATACAACTGTGGTTTGAGACTGAGATCATATGAGTTGAGGCAGAAATCTATACAGGGGAGGAGCATGTCTGAGCAGACTCTGGAAACAAGCATGTAAAAATCTATTTCAAACACTGTTTACGGAGATACTTGTTGAAAAATGGTAAATCAATCTAGTTGTATGAGAAGGTCATCATTATGCAAATTGTCTCTCAGGGAGCTTAAAATAAGCAAGTCTCATCTTTCGGGAGAAATGCACGTAAGTGAACTGTCAAATATTACTTAATAAGAGGATTATATTGGATTTGATTTTACTTAAAATTTTTTTATAGAGAACAGTTTCTCTCTTCGTCTTTAGGAAGCCTTTTGCTTTTGGGATATTGGTTTGGATTTGGCATTAGTCTTAATTGACATAGGTTTAATTATTTCACTTGAGCCCTTTATCATAAGACTCCATATATCATTTAATTTTATATAAATGTAAGGCTCCTTGCATGGTATAATCCATGTACTGAGACAGAAGGCAGGGAAATAAAGAGAGAATCCTGGCTTGTGGCTTTAGGCCCATGAAATATACAGGTTGAAACAAAAGATTATGCAGCAACAGGCTTATATGATTGAGATGCTCAGTCATGATTGTTTTCTGTTTAAATCTCTGTCTATTGATTTTCAAAATATATCAATATGTTATCCACAAAACAGACACTTGGGAAATCAATCCGTTGCAAGAATTTGGGTGAATTAAATATTAAAAAAAACAAAAGATGAGTAAAATCATGAACCATAGTAACACAAAAAGGAGGGAAATCAGAGGGAAAAAAATAACATCCGTCGTATAATTCATCTCACTAGGTGGGCTGTGTGTTATGGGCATTACCAGGGATCCTCAGTTTCGGTCAAATGTTACTTCAGATAGTTGCAGTATCTGAACTTGGAAAAAAGTGTACACTTTTAAGTTTTCTCAGGGTGTTTTAGGACAAGACTACCACAATTTTGTAATATATTAATTTGCTTCTGCAGTTTGGATCAATTAAGTTTGCAGCTGGCTGATGGATAAGAGGCAGGTACAGCAGGAGATGCAGTAAAGAGTCTGGAATGCATCCAAGACGGAAACTGAAAGGGTCTGAGGTAAGAATTAATTTACTCCTGGGAAAACGCTTCTTGGCTTCAGTGACAGGGCATCCAGAAAAGAAAAAATTGGTCATTACCTACTCTCTTCCTCAATCCCTTCTTTGTTAGTACAAGACTGCACAGGGCTACAGGGAGGAGCAAAGAAGAGAACCATCTGCTTGTGAAATCTATGTGCTCGCGCCAGTAAGACTGAGGTACCTGCTCAGCTAATCATGGCAGTAGCTCGCGCAGATTTCCTAATGGCAGCTCTTTAGCTGAGGACTAAGAACACAATCAAGTTAAAAAGAAGTTGTAAGACATCAACAGGAAGAAAGAATTCCAGATTAACTTTGATTAATTCTGTAGCATTGTGCTTTGCCTGTCTGACTTTAGCTTGCCTGAACTTCAAAGAATTTCAGTCAGTATTAGAAAAAATTCATCCCTATTACTCAGCAATTTCATCCTTCATACATATCTTTGAAAATCTGCACCTCAGTTCTAAGGAAATAGATGTTATTAAAATTTAAACAGTGTAATTCCTCTGGAATTGCTAGATATGTTCAGTTTAAACCAATGGGAGCTGTACAGAGACAGAAGGGGTAAAACGCTGAGCCTTTTGATCGCAGGAGCATTACCTCTCTGTGCCGCAGCTAAATAAGACCATGTGCAACTCATACCAACCCCATGGACCTGCCTACCAGAGTCCTTCTAGTAGAGAGCAGAGGCTGTGCAAGTTGAGGTGTCTTACAAGAGCCTTCAAGCAGGAGGCTGTGTGAGGGATGGAAATGAGCTGTAAGGATGACCTAGGTGCACTGGAGGCTAAGAACAAGACAGAGGTAAGGCAAAGCAAGAGAATTTGCTGTTGCACCTTTTGCTATGGTGTATAAAGAACCCAGCTTATATCTATGCAGTGTAAAAGCAAGGGTTCAACTTCTCCACTTCACCTGGGTCCAGATAATTTTGCCAATGCGGACAGGAGGGGAGTGTGTTAAGTTCAGATATGTCTCTCGTCTTCTGGGAGCCAGCTGTCTAACCCTAGGCTTTAGCCAGAGTGTGAGCTGACCCAAGTGTGTGATACATGATCACGGAGTTAATCATCAAGAATGAGATCCAGCTTTAAGCTGACACAACACGAAAACCATGGAATCATAGAATTATAGAATGTTTTGGGTTGGAAGGGACCTTAAAGATCATCTAGTTCCACCTCCCCTGCCATGGGCAGGGACACCTTCCATGAGACCAG
>Ga0181612_148077_pt1 | contig 14456 bp, 9 predicted proteins | sample HoacroProtozoa21_FD_119630 | JGI IMG/M metagenome (GOLD analysis project Ga0181612, IMG submission 119630) | Hoatzin crop microbial communities from Cojedes, Venezuel. Combined Assembly of Gp0051906, Gp0051904, Gp0051908 | reverse complement strand
TAATGCCTGAAATCATAATCATCCCTTTCAGGTTGTGATCTGGCCATCTAAATAGCAAATTGGCTTTGTATTCGTTGTTTTATTCCATATTATGTCTTTAATTCACTGTTTTGTCAACATTACATCTTTAACATTTTTTCCGCTTGTATTCAGAGAATTGGAAGGAGCTAGCTGACTTGTAGTGATTTATGGGAGTGCTTAGCCCTGCTTTGTTTTGGTTTTGCACCAGTATTAAAAAGCATTTATTACCGGGTAAAGAACTTCTATGTGTAAGGACATGGACTTGAAAAAATATATTCCTTAAGGGCCTTTCACAGGTCTCTGAGTACAGAGAAGTTGTTGAGACCACAGGATTTTTGTTAGGTGTCTAGGTCAATATTTAGCAGAAATTTGCTGGAACATCCTGTTTCCTCCATATTGCTTCTGCAGAGAGAGATAAGTTACTGCACTCCTTTATCCAAGGCATTTACCCCCATCATTGTCCACATCAATTCGCTCTAACACTTCAATTCCAAGACTCACTTGGTCAGATCATGTGGTCAGCAGAACCAAAACTTTAACTCCTTTTTTCGCACCTCCCACTGCTGCTTTGAAATTTACTCCAAACAGTAGTTCTGGAAGTTGTCCAAAGGATGTGGAGACAAGAATTGGGGGACCGTACAGTCCCTTGCTACCCTGTGTGACTAAACGTGGGAGCTACCTGACCAAAAATGCTCATCTCTAAAGCTGATATCCACACTTGAGCAAATAATCTTGGATTCCTTGCTAGTAAATGGGGAAAACCCAAACAGGATCAGTAGAGATTAAGGTGTGATTCACCTCCTTCAGAAGTGGAAAAATTGCACATTTTCCTCCAATGAATACAATCACTAGAACTTCTTAGACCATAATGGTATCCTAGACATTCACTCGGAGGTAGGGACCTACACTGTAGTCATCTCATCTTAGATGAGATGCATTCATCCAACATGCAACATATCTGAATGTATGTAATTTTGTTATTACTCTGCTGTATGGTATTGTTTGCTGTGATCAGGGCTTCAGGAGTCATCAACAAAAAGAATCATTAAATAGATGGTTCCTGACCAGGAGATTCTAGAGTTGAAAGGATCAATGCAAAGCAGGGGAAGTCCCAATCACCTTTCTGGTAAGCGTCACTAGAACTAAACAGCACTCTGACATTCACCAGTACAAAATATAAAAACAGTTTATTTTTTTTTCTTTTTTCTTTTTTTTTTTGGCTCAATTTTGGACTGAAGATTTTATTTCAGAACTTCACTGTGATGGGCATACTGTATCAGAGTGCTCTCAGTAAGTACTGGAGTATCCTCTTTCAATGTGGTGTGAAACAGAGGCTAGCCTCAACAACTACCCTATGCTGGTTGTTGAACAGAGAGCTAGAAGAGCTCAGCTCTCCAGACCCATGCTTCATTCACTGGTCAGACTGTATTAAACCCCAGAGCAGTGGCTCAAGACAGGTGAACTTAATTCCCCCTCTTCAGTCTTCGTTTCTCTCTACTGGATCTACAGGGTCTTGCAGTACCTCAAATGCAGATACATGCACAACATAAGACTAGACATATCCCACCGCTAACCTAGGTGCCCAGATAGTCCAAAGCTTCATGTAAGTGTCAAGCGCTGGCTGGAGATCCATCTACATGCCATAAGACGGCATTTCCCCAAAGCTGTGCACATGTCCAGTCTACGATATAGCAGTTCAAAGAAAAAGATATAAATGAACTGTGGAGGAATGAGCTGGCTTGTGGATGGTATCCCAGAGAGACTTTGCCACTGTGTGTTAAAGGTCAAAATTCCTCCAATAATAGTTTTCTTTTTAAATTTTTTTCCTTAGTGCCAGAAATGAAGGAATGCTGGCACAAGATGATGAGCTAATAGGCTGAGCCAGTTGGTTTATAAAACAAATGATTTCCTGAAACAATAAGTGACTGGCCTCGTAACATATGCACTGCAAGTAAAAGCATAATCTTAGTTGCATCAGTTCACTTTTACTATTTTTTTTTTTAAATTAAAATTAAAATCAGGAATAGAAATAAAACAGACCAGAGTTCATGACCTGTTTGGGAATGCAATTAGCCCATAAAAATCACGACTGGGATTTGTTGCAAGGTAGAAACATGATACCTTAAAAAAAAGGTTGCCCCTTTGCAAAGTACCAAATGATGAGGAAGAACAAAATCAGGGAGAGATGAGCGGTTTTTATTTTAACCCTACTTCCCTCCCTCCTGAACCAGAAAGAGCTGTAAAAGAAAAGACCCATCACCTCCTGTAGTCAAGTTTCACAGCAAACAAGAAGTCCTGAGCAACTCTGTGATTACTTTTATCTCTGTAAGACTAATCCCATGATAAACCTCTTGTTTCCTATACTTGATGTACCACTATTTTACTAGTGCTGAATGCATCAGGCACATTGTGGATGGCTCGCTACGAACAAACAGAACCTGACAGTTTCCTTCCTTAAAATAAACAGAAGTGGTACTTAGACACAGTTCAAAGAGTTTAACACTACCAGAATGGCTATTATTACCCTTTAGGGGGGCAAGTAGACCCAGTTTTTCATTCTAGCGAAGGCACCTTTTTAAAATTTTTCTCCCTTCCCATTTTTTACTGGCAGTAAAATGACTACATCATTATCAAGCCTGCCTTTTTTACAGCCCACCGTTTCCACTTTCCATGCAAAGTGATTTTTCTGTTTATGCCGCTGCTTGTTTACTTCCACCTCCTTTTCTAAGAAAAAGTCATGCTATTCGGACTTCTCAGAAAGGGTTTCAGCAATGCTTCCCTCTGTCCTCAAAGATACACAGTACTGGACTTTTAGCAAAACCAGGTGAGATCATATTTTAAGAATAATATTACAGTGACCTCTATGAGGCCTTTTCTCCAAAGATCTCTGAGGCTTAACAGTTACAGTGATGTGGAGCAAACTTACCTACATATTCCGCTAGTGGTTTTTACTTGTGAATAGCTACTAATGCTATGGTACCTACAGTGGAAATAAGCTTTTTAAGAGACCTTCAGTGCCCTTGCCTACATGGAGTTCATAAAAGAAGTGTTCTGGAGTAGAGTGTAAATTAAGGTGCAATTGCTATTCTGAATTAAACTTGTATTTGGAAGCTCATTCCTCATTAAGGTCTGTGTTCATCCTATGTGAGTGGAGGAACTGCCCAGAGTATCTAGGACTTCTGGGTCCTTCTTATACACCAAGAGGACGAGTGGAAGGGAATTTTTATCCTCTAACATTAAATATCAAATATTTGATTGATATACTGGAATGAGCCAAGTGGAGGATCACCAAGATGGCTGGGTGTGGGAGCACACAGCACAATAGGACAGGCTGAGGGTCGTGGGTTGGCTCAGTCTTGAGAAGTTTCGCAATAACTTATCTTATGACATTAGGTAACTGCAGCTACCAAACCAGATTCTTCTCAGAGGTGCACAGCAACAGGACTAAAGCAACAGACAGGAAAACTCTAGCAAGATAATAGGGAAATTTTTTCACCTTGACATTGGTCAAACACTGGAAGAGAGGCCCACAGGGGCTGTGAAATCTCCATCCTTGGAAATATCCAAAAGTCAACCAGATGAGATCCTGGATAAATTAATCTAAGTTCAAGGATGCCTGTGCTTTGAGTGAGGGATTGTACCAAATGATCTCCAGACTTTTTTTAAAACCCATACAATGATTGTGTGGTTCATGACAACTGCAGCTACCTGTCTTGGCTCTCTCCAGGAAGTCCATCCCACTATCCTATTGAAGGCATTTAATGTAGCTGTGTTTAATGGCCCTGACATGTCTGTCTCTCCAATGGGTGTAAGGAGGACTCTAGATAAGTACCTTAGCCTATTAGATGTGTAAAGTTAACTGAGATGAAATATATCCCTAGTCGCCCAAGACTTACACTGTAATGAATAGAAGTACTTGCTTCTCTGTTACCTACAGTAGGAGCTGAAGACATGCACACTTCTAACACCTTGATTAAACCCAGTGCTCACTATGTTTCCTTGACATAGGCATGTGCCTCTTAAGACACCTTGGGTATCTGAGCCATCCCCAGAGACTGGCAAACATGTGACAAGGCATCTCAAGCGGCGCTTCACACCCACATGTGGGCAATGAAGACAAGACCACACTATTAGCTAGGATAAATCCAGGTCCACGCTTGCCACTAAGCATGTAAAGAAAAACTAGCTTTTTCCAGTGGCTATTTGGACCTTTGTCTCAGGCAATCAATATCCTAAACACCTGAGTAAAGACAGATGTTAATATACTGTTATGTCCATTATACATTGATGGTCACCTGCAGCTCCCATTGTGATATGTTTGATTGTGTTTTCCCAGGAAGTGGGTTGCCATGTCTTCTAAGCAAAATGTGTTTCTGCTGTTAAAAAAGGGAAAAAAGACCGAAAACTGAAAGTTTTGGGTTTCAAATGGAAGCTTTCCAGAGTTTGTGGGGAAAATTGAAAGTTTTCGAGTTCTTGAAAAAATTTCCTGTTTTCCACAGAAGGTTCATGCCTCTTCTGATAAAATTTATGCAAGTCCATAATTGTCAGTTCAGAAACACAGCATCGTTGAATCAAGTTGGAAAAGACCCTGAAGATCGTCAAGTCCAACCATTAACCTAACACTGCCAAGTGCACTGCTAAACCATGTCCCTAAGCACCACATATACATGTCTTTTAGATACCTCAGGGGGTACATCAGCATATGCAGTACATATCTCCCATTGCAAGGAAAAGAAAAAAAGACAGGAATGGATGGTATAAACCTTATGTTCAAAATATGGTACTTGACAGGACTGTCTCTACCGGTTTGTCAATGCCAGCAAAGATTCGACTGTATAAATCAGCTTTGATTTTTCCCAGGTTGCCAAGGCTGGAATAACCTGTAACACTGATTAGGCTGTGGGTGCTTTGGAGCCATCCTAATGTATACAGGGAGGGGTAATCATCCCCTTTTTATTGCTGGGTGAACTGAGGTACAGGGAGGAGATGTTAACCAATGAGAGTTACAGTGCCACAACCCAAGAGAGAGCCAGCTCTCCTGAGACCTCAGGGTTTGCCTTCTAACCACTAGACCATGAATCCCGTTTGCTTTGTTTTCTTGGGTTTTGTGCATGTTTGTTTTCCCCTTTCATGTACCTAATGACGCTAGTCCATAGCAGGCAGCGGACAGCTGACAGATTACAGGGAGAGCCTGGCTGAAATGGAAGGCAGGACGTTTCACCAGCTCCAGGGCTATTTAACTTTTCTGCTTAGGTGTGGGTTTGGGTCCCTCCCACTCGTGCTCATATAACATCCCTGGGGCAAGGACAACAATTGCCTAAATGGAAAAAGGAAACATTTCCTGCGTCTTTAACCACTTTTAGTGCAGTTTGGCACCTTCAAAGAAAGTAGCGTGCTTAGCTAACAGTCAGCCAGCACTCAGCAGGGCTTCAGAATCCTGCGATTTTTGTGGATAGATCCATCAGAAACTGCACTTTGGGAGCATAACTCAACACTCCCAGGGAGTTAGGAAATACTTGTTGACCTCTCTGATACCCATGAGCCTAAACTGCGTAGCAAAGTGGTTTTAAACAGACCACCCCACTCAGACTGATTTTCACTCTCGCTTCATGTAACTGTATTTTAGACTCCCTCCGCGTCAGGCGTTACAATTTACATGCACAGGTACTGGTGAATGACCCTTACTTCTGTACTCCTCCGTCCTTCCACTGAAGGCTTCAGTTAATGGATCAGAGAAAAAGAGAGACAGAGAGACAAGGTCACCAGCACGAACACCTTAGGAGCCGCTTGCTCTTTCTCTTTACCTCACAGCGTCTGCAAAACTGTTAAACCACAGTCCTGCCTAGTTTACTGGCAGGGAGGATTGGCCTAAGCCAGTGAAGCAGAGCGTTTTTGCAACTGCTTGAAGTGTGTGTGTAAGCATTTTTTTTTGCCTTTTTTTCCCCCCTTTTTCCAGCTGGATACTCAGATCTTGTTTCTAGCATTGTCATATTAGCAAACAAAATTGCAATAACTTTGTGTGCATAAGAAAATGGCTCTGGTAACTTGGACAGGTGCTTTAAAACCTTGTATGAGTTTTTTCTTGCTTTGATGTCTCGTGAAGTTGCATATCCACAACTGGCCTTAGTGCAGATTTAATTTCCACTGATCATGCATTGCACTGAAAGTTAGGCTTAGAAGTGCCTTTGGGTTCAAAAGGCTGAAATGCCTTAAAAGTAGCACTTGCATACATCAGCCCCAAGAATAAACCTCAACATAGTTTAAATATCCCAGTAGTGCTTTCAGGGCAGCAGAGGATGACTGGTTGTTGCTGGTGCTTTCAGGGTGTTTCCTATGGTCCAGACTGGTGGCCAAAACTCCACCATGCTCATTGCTGTCCAAAACCAGCTCAAAGGTAGGTCCTACTCCAAATAAGTTCAGGAGAGAAACGGTTTTGTGTCCAGGCTCTATAATGGTATTGAATACAGTGGTCTTTCCTTGAAGAGCAGGACCCCCCTGCCATGCAGCATTGATCCCAATGGCGGGGGTCTGGGCTCCCTGCAAAGCCTACACAGAGAGAATCTCCTGCAGAGCTTCCTTCACTGACTCAAGCCCTATCCACTAGCTTCTTTAAATGTAGGCAGTGTGATGCATACCCGTGACCATACCCTCTTCAGGGGAACAAACTTCGCTTATCATGCTTATTTATGAGGATATTGTCTATCAGGTTTAAGGACCTGTAGTGGATGCTGTAGGACAAAAAATAGTAATAAACGGATACAGACTAAGGAACACCTGAAATGTCAGTATTATCTCCAGATGCCAGAGGCAAAGCACTTACTGGGATTATTCACATATTATTTTGCCATTAGAGATTCTAATTAAAATGCAAGCCCTGACTGAGCTGGGCACTGCTAACATACAGTCTCCAATCAAGAAAAGCTATGATTTTAAGGTCCTACTATGTTAAAGAGGGTTGTGCTGCATTTGAGTAGGTCTTACTAAAGTCAGCAGGATGAAAAAAGGGAGAAAAATTGGGTACAAGTGCTATAGAGCCTCGCTATCTGCTCTGCCTTCCCCAACTGAAGTAAGATACTGTATGAAATATTTTGTCTCCTTTTCTCTTTCCATTTCTTGGGGAAGGGGTAGAGAGTCAAGCAGTTCTCAGTGGCAAGAGATTTCATCATCCCGCAAAAGCAGGGATCTTTTGCTGGCCCTGGGAATGATGTAGTGTGCCTGCGTGAAGTGTGTGAATGAGGCCACATGGTAAATGTCACGGGAGCTGCAGGTCTGCTCGGCAGTGGGTGCGAAAGAGCAAGTGTGAGGACAGTCCTGCTGAAAGGAGATCCTGCGAACGAGGTGTGACTGAAGCTCAGGGTGGCCCCGTGGCAGCCTCCTGCTGTTTAATGGGCAACTGGGGAGATGCATGTAGCTTTTAGCAGCATCTGTGGCATTCTAATTCTTTCACAAGCTCAAGAAGGAACAAGAAATCTCTGCTTTATTTTGTTCCACTGAATTTTAGTGTCAAGCACTTTTTTCAGGCTTTTTCTCCAAAGCTGCTTTTCTGACCTCATTTGGCCCTGCCGGCTAATTTATTGGTCCGCTGGGAAAGCAAGAGCTGTCATGTCCGTCAATCTGCTAGGCTTATTTGAAACTGTTCTTGGGGAAAATCCCATCAAATTCTGAATCTTCTGTTTTTCCCTGCTGTTATCAACGGAAATTATATTTTTGAAAGAATCACAGATCTTGCTTAAGTGCTTTACTGCTGCAGTATAATGGGAAGAGTCCTCAGTCACTAAAGGAAAGTTTCTTCAAACATGACCTGTCCTGTCTCTTGCCAGGACTGTCTGATGTCAAACAAACCAGAGTCAGCATCCTCCTTGAGTAAGTCTACCTATTTTTTTGTGCCATGTCTTCTCTGTTTCAACTCAACTGTGTCTCATCTCTGACTTAGAATAAGAGCCAGTGAGAAATTTCTGACTTGAGGTTTCTTTGGAAAACACTTATTCATTCAAACTGAGATGTCTTTGGGCAAAAAAACACTCTCCCCCCCAAAGAAAGCCAACCAGGTTGGTTTGGTTCAATTTCCTATTTCAAAATTTAGAAGAAAAGCTTTCAGGAGACATCATTTTGATCTTTCTTTTTCAGGAGACATGTGAAAATGAAAACACTTTTTGTTTGAGCTGTCTAACCCCTGTAGTTCCTAAATACTTAAACCATTTCTGAAGAGGAATCCTGATCCTCGAAAGGACCTGAGTGCTTCTCTGCCTTTTAGGAGGAGACAGATGCACCAGGTTTCTGCCTAGCAGGGTTTCTAAAGCATCTGTCTATGGCAGGAATGCATGTAAGTCACCCACTGAACATGGGTTTGAGCCCAGGTTTCTCATGGCCCAGAATAATGTTTTAATTACTGATACACACATGTTTCGTGACCCACAAGGGAGCACGATGCCTGTGATGGAGATGTCTGTAGGTGGTGGACATGTCTCCTCCTGGGTCTCTGCTGTATGAAGAGGAGGTTTCCAGCACAGGCTGAAGCCTCTGCTCTGCTCTGCTCCAGAGCCCTCTACACAGCACTGGATGTGCTCATGGTTTGTGTCCGATAGGATCTGATCCTGGGGCAGAAAAGAGATGCCAAGATGACCACATATGTCTGTCATCCAGAGTGGAAGATGGATCAGGGGGCAAAGAAATGAAGCTAATGTGTGGTATGTGAGGCTTGGCAGGACAAATTCTGGGCAAGAACACCCCAAAACTGATACAAAACCATTCAGTAATTTCCAGAGTCAGGAGTCCCACCTGTGTTTTCAGTGAGAAACCCTTGGCTGAGCTGCAAACTAGTCCTCCTATGCTCTCCTCAGACGTGGGGACGAGTCTGAAGCTTGTGTTTACAATCACTTTTTCATTTCGCTCTTCAGATTGAAGAAATACAAAAACAAAAGCCAGAAACACTCTTATAAATATTTATCCTGGCTTAAAAACACCCAACATCAAAACATCAAATCAGTTCTAGGAATAAATAAGACAACTCTACAGAGGTGACTAAGAAAGGGTCAGGCTGCAGTCAGCTACAGAAAGCACTGGTGGTGGGAGAGTCTGACAAGGTGGAGTCTGGGGGTGGAAGCTGTCGTGGGAGAGAAGGTCATTTTGTTGAGGCAGGGGAGCTGTGACTATTTACACCATCTGAGGATCTGACTGTCTACAAGCAGACACCATGGTGATGCTAAAGGTCACAGAGGACACTCCTGAGGCCTGCTGGATGGAAACACTTTTCTTTCCACCACTCACTGAGGCAGAAAGCAAAAAAGACAGACCAAGCCTCTTTTCTCCTGATTCAGTAAGTCTGCTGCACACTCCATCTTCCTCAAGCCCTGTGCTTTGACAATCCCCTCACGAGCTGTGATCTCTCACTTTGCTTCTGTTAAACCTATGAAGAGCAGAGGTTTGAAATGGACGCCAAGAGGCACTGCAAGTGATGGCTTACCTCTGAGATAGAGGAGACAGCATTTGGAAAGTTCTTGGAGAAGCTGAGCTGGAGCCAGGAGCCATGCCTTCTCTTCTGCAGCTCTGAGCTGGTGCTGAGTGATGGGGAGGAAATATCTTAGCTGTGAAGATTGGCAGGGTTTATTAGCTTGCGCTCAAGTGCACTATTGCCAGGTGACTTTCCACTGCAGAAGGCTGATTTCATCTGTGCATTCCCAAATATGCCATCCAGACAAGCTCTTCCACTAATGTAAGAGAAAGGTCCCAGTCAAAACCCTGGCTGCAAGCACAGCCAGGATGCACAGGTGTGGGTTTACAAGGAGAGGGGAAAGAAGGGGGCTTTAGGTCCTCATTAGCCTCCACCTCTTTTTTTTATGGCCAAAGCTCTTGTGCTCCCAGCCTAGCTGTGTGACTTTTCTCCTCAGCAGTGCTATGGGGAGAAAGAGATGGTGACAAGAGCAAGCATGAGGACAAGCCTAGTGCATGATGTGATAATGCTAGGAAGGGAGAGGCCTGGCCCTCTCCACTGACACTGGGGCTTCTTCTTTCCATGTGTATTCAAACCACCAAGGACTGACATTTCTCTATCCTCCCAGCCCCCAAAAATTGTTCTTTCCTTGGCTCCTGGCTAGGATATTGGCTTTTTTTTCTGCAGTCTCCCAAACAGGTTGTCTCCTCACCTCCTGGAGGTACTGCTACTGTTACATCCCTGGTTCAACATTTCAACTTCTTTCTTGGCTCAACATTTCTGTTGCCTGAAGCAACCAATACTATACTGCCAATATGTGGTGGTCAATACTAAAAGGAAATATTTGATGGGCCTGTTTTCCTCTACCCTTTCTGACCTGCTCTTGGGTGACACCCCCTCCTCTCTTGTCATCCCCCAACATGCACATCAGTTATTGTAAGCTAATATCTAAAGCTTCATGCAAGTTTGACATAATATGTAGCCGTTTAACTCTTCTTTGTTGCGCTTTGACTTTATGAGCTACTGGAAGTTTTGTATCACAGCATCGCATTGCATTGCACATTACTATCGCTGAAAACAGGCTGTGGGCAATGCCTGCTAACTAAACAGGGAGCTAGCTCCTTCCTGCCATGCCTCTTACACAGCTGTTGACACTGAAGGAGTATTTTGTGTGGACATCTTGCTGGCATGGGAGGAAGGGTCCTGGACCACAGGAACTGCAACCCAAACCCCTGTCACTATTCGGTATACTGAATAATATACTGAATATTCCTCCTGAGACCTTTCAGGCTGATCCCAGTGTACCTGACTACTGCAGGTGACTCCAAGCACAAAGAAGGGTGAGCCAGACAAGGGGAGGTGCTTGTGTTCAGCTTTCCTCCTCCTTACTCATACGCGTGAGCAATACTTTGAGACTGCTCAGAAAGCTGATTTGGGCACTGCTCATCTCTGTGTTTTGCCAGAGCAGCACCAAAAGGGAGTTTCATGTACTCCTTAGTTACATCTTCTCATGTTTTACTTCACACCAAAAAATGTCCGTGCCCTGTCTCCTGTGTGCACAAGAATTTTTGGCCTATTACCTACGAGTAAGGAGAATAAAAAAAAAGTAAAAAAAAGATTAAAAAATAAAGCTATAAAATACACTTAATTTCTTTGGCTAGCACTGTCACTCAAAAATGTGTTGCTGCTTTATTTTTTTTTTCTTTTTCTAGGTTACAGAGCAATTTCTGTGTTATGATAGAGTCAGTTCATAGCACTAAGCTCCAGAGTTGTGGTTAATTAGTAGCTAGTTTAGGAAATTATGTTATCATTACCTCATCCTTTCTTAGCTTAGCAGCTTTCCTCCTCTTCCACCCTCACTCCCTCCCCATCCCCTCTAACCTCCCTGCCCAGGGAGGTTAGAGGGGATATATATTTTTCTTAATGACATCTATGTCACACATACAAACTCAAATCTCCTAAACACACCTCAGCATCATGGGTCTCCAGCAGTCTGATAATCCTCATAAATTAACTTTTCTGGTAAGGAGACTGACCAAAGAAAACCAAACCCCCAAAAAAAAGATGTTGTTCTTTGCTTTCCTCTCACCATGCTGGTTTTACACTGGCTCTTGTCCATTCAGTTTGGTACCAGGCATGAAGTCTGATGCTGGGCTTGCCCCCATCTGCTCCATGTTTGTTGGTGATGATCACACTTGCTTCCACCTTCTGCCATCCTCCCCCATGTGGAAAGCAAAGGGGAAACCAAACAGCAGAAAGGAGCAAAGAACCAGGTCCCCTCAACAAGTGGTGTCAATGTGCATAATTAAAAAGCAAGACCATGGAGAGTGAGATAAAAACCACAACTTAACAGGGGATTTTCTTGTAGCATACTTTGAAACCAGACACTTGCTGTTAATGGCAGAGGAGGAAGGGGAGTGGGAGTTCAGAGATGGAGACCTTGGGTTTACTTGTCTTTGGTTCAAGTCTGTGCTTAGCCAGGCCTTGTCTGGATCTCCATAGTGTCTCAGGATGAAAACCTAGGGTAGATTCATGGGAAGAGCACTCATCTACCAGCTTTTGGCCCAGAATAATTTTAAATTGGTCTTGTGTTACTTTCTTTCCATCTATTTATTATTCATTGGGTCTTTTGGTTGCTTGTCCTCCTTAATGTGTTGGAGGTCTGTGTTGTCACTTATGGCGAGACCTGGCCACCTCAGGGAAGGGTGGCTGATGTGGAAACCCCTGGAGCACAAAGCTCTGAGCTGCCGAAGCTTGAGCTGAAGCTCTGAATCACCTGTCTATGTGGCCACATGCATATCCTATGTAACCGAGCACAAAAAAACATTTATGTCACCCACCCACCACTTGGTTGCTCTTGCTGTGCGAAATACAAGCATTTTACCAAATGTTGTTTTCATTCTTCTTTTCTGCCATGGTTGTTTTTATTGAATTCTCTTTATCTTGGTCTCTCATACCACATAATGAGCATGCTTGGGTAGATTATCTCCTATGTCTCCTCTAAAAGGGACTAGACTTGGATTGTGACCTTCCCAATAGCACCTCACACATTGTCTCTACTGACTTCTTCTCCTACCCCTATGCCAATTTCCCCTTCTACGCATTGTTCACAGGCATTTGCAGACTGGGTGGGGCTGGCTCACAAGTTAGTCATTTCTTCACCAAGTCTCTCATGGTTTTTGCAGCTTTTGCCAGCGGTAAAAACTCTTGCTGCTCATTGCTGATCACAATAATGAGACAGGCCAAAATCACCCAGGCTTTTGCCATATCACGTTTCAAGGCAGAACTATCTGTTGCCTCTCAGGCAGTCTTTAGGTAAGGGAAATAGGTTGTGTCTGAAAATAAATAAATGCGTTACTGAATTTTAAACAGGACTTTGCACTGAGGATAAATCAAGCTTCATATCGTATGAGCTGGCTGTAGACAGCACCAGCAGCGGGGAGTGTGGGGAAGGTTAATACGTGAATTTCTTCCATACATTTGGCACTAATTCCCACTGAAAATTTCATGAGTTGATACACGTTAGAATTTTTCTGGAAGTGTTGTGTGTCTCATCGAACATCTTCTCTCCCCAGGTTTGTTCTCTGTGAACAGTGTATTTCAAAGGCTTTTATTAGTCATCGTGTTTGTTTCTGTTTTCCCAGGAGGAATCTCCTTTTCGTTTCTGCTGCCCAGGCAGTGCATCTCCCAGGGCAGCTTTCTGCTGTAGCTCTGTCCCCACTTGTAGGTCAGGGTTACGATGGCCCCAGAAAGAGGACCTGTAGGACACCATGGCGGGAAGTGGCAAGGACAATGTTTCTATGAGATTCACACCGCTCTGCTTGACCTAAACGAGGCATTGGATGCATCTTTCCAGCTCCTACACCCATCTATCCTTTTATTTTCTGTGGATGTCAGATTTCTGGGGTCTCTTGCTGCCTGAAGCACCCAGAGCTTTATCCTGGTGGTTCTCATGGTGGTTTTCAGCATTTCTCAACCATCACATAATCACCATTAGGGTGGGATAGTGGGAGCCAAAAGCAGCACTTACTCTCTGCAGAATAAGTGACCTTAACCAAGGAGAGCACCTATTCCTTCCCCTGTTTGCTGAGAGGCCACAAATCATGGTAGCCTTGGCCAGGCCAGAGGCACAGCAAGGTGCCTGCAGGGACCTGGGCCAGGAGCCGGCTCTGCAGCGTGGCTGGAGCTGGAGGCAGTGTCCAGACATGTGGGCATCTCTTCTGCTAACACACCCGCCTCGGCTGCGTCTAACATGCCTCAGAGACACGGCTGAAAGCTATTGCCAATCCCTGGTATAGACGCTCTGTATCTAGTCTAAGGTTCATTTTAAAAGCCTTAATTTTGTGGGGTAGGTTGCCCAATAAAATTTAGAAGATGTTTTCTCCTGTCTCTTTCTGTCCACTAGGAAAGGAGATTTTTTCTGTTCATTCAGTGAATTTAAACAGACTCAGCTTTTCCACTGTAGGCAAACCTCTGTGCCTCCCTGTCCCCCGTTTGTCTGCATGCTGTCTCCTACCTCTTGCCACGGTGTGAAAAGCTTCAAATGCTCCAAACTCTGGCATCCTGATGCAAAGCAGAGCTATTTATTTTTTTCACTGTTCAGCACAGGAATCTCTTCTGGGGGTGGCTATCTTTTAAGACTTAGATTCCAGGGATGCTGCACTGTGGTCTCAGCTTATTTCTCACACAGCTGGATGCATTTCAGGGGTGGTGTGCATCAGTGCTTTGAACAGCGCTTGACTCCTCAGATAGCCACACTGAAGTCAAAGGGCATCTTCGCTGAGTGAGGTGCTATTTCCAGGGGGACAGACAAATCTACACCCTGGATCAGCCTATTTTGTTTTGGATCCCTTTTAAATACTGAGCTGCTGGAATGAGCTTATCCTCTGAGAATCTCCTTTTTTTTTTTTTTTTTTTTTTTTCCCCCATAGGGGTAAGTTTTTTTTAATCTCTTTGGCTCTGTGGGAAATGGAAAAAAATAACCCCAGCCCCCGAAGGTAAGTTG
>Ga0181612_131739_pt1 | contig 14456 bp, 9 predicted proteins | sample HoacroProtozoa21_FD_119630 | JGI IMG/M metagenome (GOLD analysis project Ga0181612, IMG submission 119630) | Hoatzin crop microbial communities from Cojedes, Venezuel. Combined Assembly of Gp0051906, Gp0051904, Gp0051908 | reverse complement strand
GGAAATTGCAAAACAGGTCGGAGTAAACCGTGGGTTTTTTCCCCTCCCCCCCCCCCCCTTCAATGGAGGCTAGGAAATCTGTAGTATATCACTCTGTATTCTGCATCCACTTGATCACTTTTTGTTATGCTAATGAAAACTAATGATATTTGACTTTCCTTTTTGGGGGACACACAAGTACTTTTGTAAGAGTGAGTGGAATTTTTCAAGAATGTTTTAAGTCCTGTTGGAGTCAAAACCATGTGTTACTAAGGCCATGGACTGAAACCTTGTAAGCCAAGAGCTAACACTATATGCATCCTTAAATCTGAAATAATGGGAGGTCTGTAACTGTTGTGTTATGGGCACGTTGGCTCTGAGTATTTGAATAAAGCTGACATTTTGCATACTAATGTTCCATTGCTGCTAATAAAAAAAAAGAGCATTTTTTTCAGAGATGGGATTAGAAAGAAATATTACTAATACTTTGGTAAGATCTATATATTCTAGCTGCAATGAAATGAGAAAAGTCAAATTTTTTTCTCCTATCTCTTTTTTTTTTTGTATTCTCTAAGTTCTCACCCATCTTTGTTGTACTAATGAAATTAAGATATCCTTCATGATATAACTGTGAGCTAGGGGGATCTAAATTACCTTCATCTGGCATCATTCCAGTATACTATAAATGAGGTAATTGTCCTTGACTATAAAATTTGCATTTTCAAGACTTAATTGCTATCATTACATCTTTTTGTAATTCTATTAATTTAACTGAATGGAGCATTTGGTTTTATGGTAAAAATTTGCATTAAAACACTGTACATCTAAATAGAATTTTAATATTTGCATCAAAAGCTCAGTACAGTTGTCCCACAGGATCTAAATAATTTCCCAAGAAGAGAATAGGAAGCAGTCACACTTTAGGTCAACAAACAGGTTTTCCTTTGGTGAATATTAATAGGACTTGCTGTAACAGGCATCATGTACTGAAAATGACTCCTGCCTGAGCTCTGCAAAAGTCTTATTAATCTCTGAATTCCATACGATAATTGTTAACAGCAAATGTATTCCCCCAGATACAGCGTAGGTGGGGTGTGTTTGTTCTGTCTGGGAAGGGTGTGCGCAAAAGAGCTCTGTCTTTTTAAGGAATGACACCTCTCCCTTTGAGTCCTTCTACCCTTGTTAGGCTGCATGCTTCACTGCTGCTTGAGAAAACACTGACTATGGAAGCAACACTTTCTCTGCAGTCTTATGTGTGCACATAGTCACCTAGCCAAGGTCCACTGTGCTATGAAATGAATTAATTGGTCAGTAAGTGAGTATCTGTTAGGAAAGTATTTCTGTCTTGTGCACTGGATTCCCTTCAGCCATTACATAGTTAATACTGCATAACTTTTTAGACCTTCTCTTTTTTATTTTTCTTCTTTTCTTCATTCTTTTCTGGCAGCATAAGGTACTTTGGTTGTACAAAGACTATGGACAAAAGGTTAACGCAGTGTGAGGAATCTGAACTGGCTGAATACATTGCAATTGCAATGATGCCACATGCACTCATTTTCTATATATGGGACCCAGTGGTAAGGTGAGGCTGCATTATCAAGTACGCACAACTTGAAACTGAGTCGGTCTTTTTGTAGTTGATTTACATGGTACTTTGTGCAATGGGACCTCATGCCAGGTCTCTGGAGGTATTTAAGCCACTAGATCCCTTGGGAAATAGATCCCTTGTGGGTCTGGGGTCCCAGTCTTGGCCACGCACTGCAGGCAATGACTGACACATGGATGGCAGACAGTATTCCTTGTTGGTCAAAAAGGTCAGTGCTAATTGCCGTGCCGTGCTAGTAAATATCATTGAGTTGTATAACATATTCACAGAAGTAATCAAGCTGGATTTGTTTTGTATTAAATATTTCTGTGTTTTTCTTTTGAAATCAGTTTTTTTTTATTTTTGCAACATGTGAGTAATATTTCACAAGAGATGGAGTCTCCTTCTGACAGAAATCTCATTAACTGCTCTTAATATATGTTGTATTTACTGGACTTTATAATCATCATGTAATTAAGCTTCACAACTGGCTTGTGAAGCAGAAAAGATGAAGGATGTCTCCATTAAAGAGATTTATGGGATGACTAAATTAAAGACAGATTTCTGAAAGCGTATAGGTACCACTTCTCACTGGTTTCAGTGCCTAAACACCTCTGAAGGACTGAAGCACTTGCAAAGCTGTGTAAGACACTGGTGCCAGGCGAGATCCAAAACTGGGAGCACAGGGTGAAGCCTCTACATGGGATCATGACTTCTGGGCAAGTGCCAGAGTCATTTTGCCTCCTGCCCTTGTCTGTTCAATACCAACCACACTTCCTCAGTTTGGGCAATGTATGATGCTTCAGGGTAGGCTGGAAATGCGATATAAAAGTGATTAACAGAAGAACAGTTTTCTTCTACAACCATCCACGTATGCAACATTTCTATAGGGGTCTGGGCCTTTACTGGAAAAACTTTAATGTCACAGACAGAGGGAAAGGGCTGCTGAGAGCTACAGCTCAGTGCTCAGTCTCCCAGTCCTACAGGCATTAGCTCTGCTATGCCATTGGAGTCTGCTGTGTTGTTCTAGGCATGTGCACAGAGTAAGCAGGCTCACATGGTTTCTGCTCTACACAAAGACTGATTTTTTCCACTACAGGGAGGACCCCATGCATGTTCTTTCTTAACGGGTGAATTTCATTTGATGTGAGCGTTATGCTAAGGCTGAATTTCTAGATAATTTATACAATAGTGCATTAGAAGAAGAAAAAAAACCACAACAAAAAAATCCCAAATCTAAAACAAAAAGCATATTCTTTTGAAAAATCCAGGTCTAGCTGTTAGCGTCAATTATTTCAAACTCCTACTGACTTTTCTGCCACATCTATCTCATTGAATCTTGGAAGTGATTTTATGTGCTTTAAGCATTTGATCACATAATCAGCTTCTGCAAAGCAAAGCAAGGGATCCTGAGCATTGTCCTGGCAGATAGTCACGTCAAACCTGACACAGAAACAAACATAAGGGAACAATTGTTGTTAAAACACATTGCATCACTTTGCATGCTAAAGCATTTGCTCTGGTAATCCACCATGCTGACGTGTCCCTCTGCTGATGCCATCTGAGCAGGGACTGCATCCTTAAAGTTGACATGTGCATCACATTACAGCAGTGATTTTGTTACACATCATCGGCATAATGGATATTCAAAAGAGATTCATAATCTTGAAAGGTGGTTTGAATCCACAGACGTCATCCATGTTCTGGTGACTCAGAGCGTTTTGGAAACTCACTTTGTAACATCTCACGGTGGCTTGGGCAAAGGCAAACTAAACAGTCGCCTAGGGCAGCAGACTTGGGGGAGAGGCCATCCAGGTCTTGTTTCGTACCCTCTCTCTTCTGACGATAACAGGAATACAATCCTTTAACCCGCCTCCCCACTGTCCCTCCCACTCCCCTTTCTCCAGTTCAGTTCTTGTGGAAATCTAAAGACATCTTTTTGCCTTCTCCCAGTCTGTTTTTCTCATTCACCCTCCCTCTAAAACTCCATCCAGTTTCTCCTAGTTTTTCTCCTCCAGGGAGACTCCGCTGCTTCCTACTTGGGCTGTTCCAGGAGTGAGGGGATTCCCCATCCCCTCCCAGCCTCACATCTCTTTCTGCAAATAATTATTTTCTTCTCATTTTTTTGCCACCTTTGCTGAATAGCCTCAGCCAGCCTTGGGTTTATGGTAGCATAAGCTATATGAGAAGTACACATTCCTGCGCAAAAGTCTACCAGGTCATTTGCCCGTTGATAGCCATTGCTTTAAAAATGCTTTTTCATATTGGGAAAAAAGCAGAAAGATGTGGAAATCTTGGTCGTATTGCTAATGATTCATGAGATTAAAAGAGATGAAAGTAAGGTGGTGTCAGCATGTTACTGAATCCCTGGGAAGGTGTGGCTTGCTCTGTTGGTAATGCTATTCATGCAGTGTAAAACTAGATTGCAGAATTCATTGCCACGGGATGTCATAGCAGCAAATAGCATAAGTGGCTTCAAAAGGGAATTAAGGAAATTGTTCCACCAATGACCGCTAAACGCAGTTATCTAGATGCAGCATCAAGCTCAGGAAACACCTAACACAGTGGTTGCTGGAAGCTATTTGGCTATACCAGTGCAAGGATCACCTTCTCCACCAACCAAGAGTTCCTGCTCTAACTGTGCAAAGGCTGGGCTTTCGGTCTCTCTCAGTAATGCATGCCTCATGATTAAGGTGTGCTACTGTGAATTTAGTCATCTGAAAGTTACGTTGTTTGAAAGTGAAGATAAAGGAAGCCTATTCCAAGTGGCCTATTCCAAGTGGCGGTTTCTCCTGTCTGTGTTGAAAACACTTTAGGATGAGATAAATTACCTAGATTAGGTACCTGTAATTCTCTTGTGAGTTGCACTTTTGTCCAATGAGCTTAACGGCTTTGTCTGTAAAAATGAGCAGAGTTCAGAAAAGACTGTTTGTTCTTCCAAGCAAGAAAGCAAGACCTCACATAGTCTGTGTGGGTGTTGTTCGTACATGTACTATGTGTTCTTCCACTTGGATTTATTTTTCCCCTGTCTCAAAGCTTTGGATTGCCTTAACTTGCTCAGCGTGGCCAATTCCACCTCCTTCCGGCACACATGAAGCACACTCATTCCGTCAACCTATACTAAAAGAAGCTGCAGAGGTGAGCCATCCTTTTAGAAAAACAAAACAGCAACCTTCACTTGAGAGTAGTGCAAGTTCCTGGAATAAGTAGACTGGCAATTTGAATTATTGCTTACCCAAGCAATGATAGAAGTCTCTTGAAGGCATCTTGCACATTGGTGTATGTACAATTACCTTACGTCAGAGAGCAGCAGATCCTTCACTCATTTGACTCATGATTTTTGCCTATGGAAGTGCAGTTCACCTATGTAGGCATTTATTTACTTATTTATTTGCTGCACTCTCTGTCTCAGATCCCTACTGGCAGTGGCTGTAATTGAGACAATTTTGTGAAGGGAAGCAGGGAACTGTGAGTAATTTGCCAAGCGTGAGGCCAGACATTATGTTTTTGCTTATTGTCTCAAAATCTTAATTAGTAAAATACCTCTAGTAAGTGCTGGGGTCTCTTCAGGAGTTACTAAGGTGGTGCTGGTGGTGCCTTGGCACAGGTTTTAGAAAGTATGGGGAGAAAGCTTGTAAGGTGGCAAATAATACATTCATAGTTGGTAATGATCTTGCTCTGTGATCTTTTAATGCTCTTCGGGTAGATCTCAAGGAGGCTTTGTAACCATGACTGAGGATAAAATTGTGGCCTGGTGTCACTGGAGTTAATAACAGTTTGCTAGTGCCTTCTGGGTATGAGGAGGATTTGGAACTGCACATGCCAGTGAGGTTCTAGCAGGACCTTTGCCTGAGGCTCAGGGAGGTTCAACAGGGGTTCAAGGTTCGAGCAGGAACAGCTGCAGGAAACTTAAGTAGTACAAAGAAGCATTACATAGTTTTGACATCCAGAACCTCACTATGTTTGCTGTTTCCAGGAAGGACACATTATTTCTCCTCAGCCTGAGACTTCAGTGGGATTGGTATCTCAGATTCTTCATTCTTAGCCTGTCCTCTGTTCAGTCAAGTAAAAATTGGACTCCATGTCTCATTTTCCTTTAAGTATCTGTAGATACACATCTCTAAAGTAAACCTCCAAGCCTTTGGAGGCTTATCTTTCATTAATTGTATATGGCTATCTTTCCTCTGTAACTTTCTAATCTCTTAAAAATTGTGCTTATAGAAAAGTGATAGGGTTTTAGCTGATAATTCTGCAGGTAATGAATTGGACTTTGACATACCCTCAGCAAAGAGCCTATGCATGTAAAAATGAAACTGCTGGTGTGAAGGAATTATCTGTACTAACCAGGCTACAAAAATCCAGGTTGCTGAGCAATGCCTACATAGCAAAGTAAGAACATGGTCAAGTACAACAAACCCTGTGGTCCATATGCCTCCTCTCCCTGTTGGAGTCTGTTAGCTGAGATTTAGATCAATTACGCTACATACTGCTGAGATCATGTTTTTTGCTGACAGACAGGCTTGTATCCTACTCACTCTCGTCTATCTCAGCCATGTTAGCAGCTTCAAAGGCATTAAGGAGTGAGCAAGCCTGACCTTCTGCTCAGCCCCAAGTGAGCTTGGGGAAAGTTTTTTTCACTCTGTGTTTGTGTGGGGACAACACAGACAGGAGGTGAGCCTGCACAGACACTGTGAGTAGAGCTGGGCTGCTTTGGGTGCTATGCAAGGGTAGGCGACACCACAGTGGGCTCTGCACCAAGGCATACTGAACGAGAAAGCAGAATTTTTGAGGTGTTTCTAGGTGCTGTCTTTTCAGTCTTTAGTACTGAGCTGTGGAGTTAAGCTCCTCATGAGACAATTTAAGATTCACAGAAACAGTTAGGCTCAAACAGCATGAATGCTTTAATTTTTTTTTTTTTTAGCCACTTGATCTGAAACTGTTTCTTAACAAAAAATTTTATATTAATTGTTATTTTCTTAATATTCTCATCTTCTACCATTCTGGTTCGACAGCTAAGGCAGAAAATGCATACCCTTTTAAAAGATTTTAATGTTGCTACTTTTTTAAAGAAATGCATTTGGCTTCTTGAAAGGTCTGTAAGTTCATTTGAAGTTGTGGTGAAACACCAATTACTTGTCTACCCATTTGTGGCTTAGCCCCACTTCCTGAAGTTTCCCTGTCATGTATGGCGCTTTTTTTCCATCTCTCACAGAGCTTTGTTTATTGTTCTTACAGCTTAAAGTTTTCTTCTTTCCTAGCCATCAGTTTGTCAGTTAGGATCAAGTGTCAAAATGAAAGCAAACATAAGCATCAATTATCAGAAATTACGTAGTTTGTTTACATATTCCTTAGCAGAAAAGTTATTTTCTCTCAATGCGTACCGGATGTGAATTGTAACTAGACACGTGAGTTGTCTACATACCCATTTTCACATCTGAAATCTAACAGCTAGGTTGGGTAATCCAGTATTTACCTGCCAGGCATGGAGTTCTTGCAATATATGAGCAGTACTTTTAAATCTTTTAATACTGGAGGTTATTCAAATATATTTCAAGTACCATCTGCAGGAAGAATTTTTTAGTCTCTTCTCCATAGGAAGGCTGTAATAGCATCTCAGGTTACATGATCTTTCTACTTTAAATTCTTTTGCATTTTTTTCTCTCCCCCTCCCGCACTTTGTTTTTCGCTGACCAAAATGGTAGGCATCCTGCAAAAATAATATTAAAAAAATAGAAGCAGCTGTATCACAGTGAAGAACGTCACCTTTAATTTTGCTACCATAAACCACAATCCTTTTTCATTATGGGAAAAAAAAATAATGAAACCTTTGATATTTTAGAATTTCCTTTTCACTTAACACTTAAGGGAAGCTATTTTTTTCAATCCATCATTTTTTCAGTGTATATCCAGATTTTCCTTTTCCATACAATAGTAATGAATTATAGACAAGCGTATTCTCTCCATTAGAAGAAGAAACAGTAAATGGGGTAAACTGGTAGTTCTCATGATTCATGGTTGTTTTTTTTAATCACTATAAAGATTTCCATTTGCCCCCCCTCACTCGTTTGTAGAGTATATGCTGCAGACACCCTGGTCATGCAAGCTGTCCTCCTTTATTTGTCAATTGCGAAACATTCTTAACCCATTCTAGAAATGCAAATAGTTTGCTCCGCTTTGAAATGTACCAGCCCATTTGATGTCCATTGGATCTGCCCAGCACAGATCGGTCTGCCTACATGGGAGAAAACCAAACAAAAGCCCAGCTATGTATACCCATGGGTTATCCATTTCCACTTTGGCCTCTGTGCCAACCTTAACTGTTTATTGTGTGAGCTGAAGTAGATCCCTGAGTTCACAACAAGACTTTAGAAAGTTCTCCGTGGCTGTTTCAGCATAACAACCCATTTCCATGCACTGGATGGCAGGAATGTGGATTTAGACTATAAACTGGTTTAGGCAATGATGCCGTTATCCTTTTACTCGTGAATGGTGATTTGAATCATAAGCTAATGCTTTCCACATAGATGGGAGAGAGAACAGCTGCTGCCTTGAGGAAAAATCAAAACATTCCACTTTTAAAACAACTTTATAAAGCCATATAAATATACTTTTCATTTTGTGTCCCTGGGAATATTTAAGCTCAAGCAGGGTTAGTAGTAGAGTTGCAGAAATATTGCAGTGAGAGCTGTCATCAAACCCTCCCTAGTGTTTGAGTCACTTTGGCACCTGCAGACTTGAGATTCTGAAGCTTGCAAACTCAACCCAACTTTAGTCTGAATGCAGTCTGAGCTACTCCTGCAGAGATTTGTACCTCTGACAGGCAGTTCTGTTGAGACTGGCAGGAAGCCTTCTAATTTTTGCCAGTCATGGCAGATTGTTTCAATGTTTTATACCCTTAATATAAAGATGACGTACTGCAATCCCTAGATGTTCGTGTCTGAAACCATTGGACCTTTCCCCACTGGTAAAATCGTGTATCCACTCTGCTTTTTCTTAAAAGCTTCCAGGTTACCTGTACACAAGATTGCGCTGCAGGTCTGTACAGATACCTAATTTCCTTCTGTCTGAAAGCCATTGAGATATCCCATTGTGCTTTTCCCTGCCACTGAAATAACAAGAGCACTTCTTGATATCATTAGTGGGCTGCACATGGGGCTGGGCTCCATTTCTTATTTCTCTGCTGGTGTAAAAGCTTGCAGAAACACCTAGGAGTTGATGAGGGTGAGAGGAGAATGACAGCAATCCTCGGCTGACCAGTGGTCCCTTGGGGTACCGTTACCATCCAGTGTAATGCAGAGCATCCTGTAACAGCTTGTGTCTGTTTTGAGTATGGAGGCAGAAGAAAGGGAACATATGACTTTCTTTTGTGACTTACTGCTCTGCAAACAGATTTTAAAGAATCTTTGGGGAAAAACTTAGGCCTCAGATGCACACATGTGGTTCTCACTGATTTCATAGGAGGCCATGCGAGTGTGTACATCAACAGACAGAATATGACTTTTGATCTTTAAGAGCAATTAATATAAAATATGGAATTACACTACTGTGTAATAGGATATTTTTTACTACTGTGTTAAAAGTACTCCCCAAACTCAAATAGAAACCAACATAGCTTCACCGGCTACAGTCTTATAATGACATATCTTTGCCAGTGCTTATCACCTTCTGAAGCTGTTTGTAAGTGTATTTGTCTGTTATGCTTTGAACTTTGGTAAAACATTTGTACTTAATAAAGAAACAAGACCATGCACCTTCCTGTCCTCACGTCTGTCCACACTGGAGAATGATGTTCTAATTGGAAGAGAAAGGAGAAATAGTTGTCAGGACTATCTGCAGAGACTCCCCTGTGACCATTTCTTTCCTGCTGCTGTGTAAGACAACTGTGATGGCTAAGCCCTCATTCTACAGGCAAGCAAGCACAGAGTATTTCAGCATGTGCTTACAGATATGAATGAGCCCGTAGTTTGCCAAGTACCCCTTGTAGCTAGTATCTACAGGAGTGTGATGGATTGAAAACCTCTGTTAGCATAGACCTTGCAGGGGCATGCAAGACTGACAGCTTGAAGGTAGCTCCCCAGGGTCTACACTCTGAAATTGCCGCAGCTGCATCTACCTGTGAGTGTGTGGTAATAAAATGCAATGAACCTCAACTGAAGGTGTCTTTGCTTTCATTTTACCTGCCTGAAATTCTCAGTGTGTCAGACTGACAGACGTATTCGCCATGAAATCTGCAGTAGCTTCTGCCTGGAAAGGTTTCCACAAATACAGCCTCAGAAAACAAGTCCGGGAGTGAGCAAGAGGCATCGAGAAAAGTTTGCCTGCATCGGGCTATCAGTGGGAACAGCAAATTCTTCTCAAAATGTTTCTTCTCCAGTGAAACAGCACAATGTGCCTCTTGCAGCAGAAGCAGCTAATGTAAGGTCTTTTCAGGTCTCTTTATTAAGCTGTCAAATTGCAGATAAAAGGGAGCTAAACTGTAGGAGTCACTTTGTCGGGGTAACAGTCTTGAGGGAAAAGAAGGATTGCTGTATCATCTCAGAACATGAATTTACGTGTTCCATTTGAAATGAGCCATGGTGTCGTTCCCTATTCCCCAGTCTATGCATTACACAAGCGGCCTTTCTCCTGAAAGGTTTCCCTAAGTCTTCCCAGCCATAAGACTGTTTTTGTTCCTGCTTTCGTTCTTGAGAGTCTCAGTCTTTTTGGCTGAAGTGTTCAGTATATATTCACCTTCAGGCAGAAACTCATTCTAGAAAATTTCCATCTGATGCTCTAGGTGAGATTTTAGGAAGCTGTGAACAATGGAAGGGAGGGTAAGAACAGAAACATGCATGCAACTCTAGCCAAAAATGGCACTTGCATTTTAGCCATAATAAATATGTATCTTTTACAGTACTTCTATTTTGCTGAATCTCTAAGTCCAACGGACTGAATATTTTTTGCTATTAAGCTTAATAGATTACAGCTGAAGTCATAGTATTCTGTGAAAAGGCATCAGGCTCAATGAGTTTTGACTGTAGTTTTATTTAGTTGCTTGTATAAGATGCTATTTATTTCATCCAGATCCACACCTATAAAACATTTAATATTCATTTTGATGAAACTAATTTGGTGTGCAAAACCACTTTTTGTCCCTCTCCCCATCCCTTCAAACACAGTCCCCCTGCTTCAGAGAGCTTAAAAAACAAACAAACACAAAAGAAAACAACAAAGCAACCCATAAAAAAACCAAAACCAAACCCCTGTTTCTTCATGCGCTGTTAGACTATTAAAAAATAGTTATTTTGCAGCAAATTGCTACAAATGTAGAAGTGAGGAATAGGATAGTATTGCTGATTGATAGAAAATTATTGATGTAGCTGGAGACTGTGTACTACCTAGCACCCATCTGCTGTCCTCTTTGTAGTGGGAAGATACATCTGCAGTGCTTTGGAGAGGAGAGCAGCCAAAACTAAAAGACTCCATACATAATGCTGCATTACAATGAACCTTTTCCATGTGTAATACAGTAAAATCCCTGTTATCTGAGTTCCATATTCTTCAATTACGGTAACTTGTGATTCAGATAAATGGGAATCACCAAGATATAAACTGGCAGAGTTTATTAACTCACTGGATATTAATCTCTTCCTAGTATTGTTTATATAATCTGCAGCACGATCTGGCACATAAACACAGCAGGTTTAGTTTATTTTACCAATTCAGTGCAAAATATCTCTTACACTAGAAAATGCATTGAAGTTAGACCTCAGGGTACAAATCTGAATTTATGTTAACTGGACTTCTTATGTTCGATGTTGGAAGTATATCCTAACAGATTCATTCAGAAAGCAGGATAGTCAGGACAGATGAAAAATAAGAAATTATTATATGTATTGCAGCACATATGAAGTAGAAGTGGAGATAGGATCTACCTTCATTCTTTTCCAGCTCCAGGAAGATTCTACATAGTGTTTTGGATTGGTTCTTTCTTCTGTTTATATTAGCAGAACGGAATAGAGAAAGTCTTGGGGCAACTGAAGCCCTGTGGTAGATTGACTGAAGTAGACGCAGATAGATGCTTTATGATTTTTTTTCCCTGGCATTACAGGTGAAAGAGGATGCTGAAGGTAGCTTTTCTGAACATCAAAGGTGCAGATAAAGTTTGTTGTTCTGTGAGATACTTTAGTTGGATGTAGAGCTTCTCCTTAAAAATTAGGCCAACATAATTAAACATGGGCATACCTTAAGCACTTCAATATGCAGCTTCTGCCTGCCTTTATGCTTGGTATTCAGTTGATGCTGAAATCTTGTTTTGTTTTGGGTTTAGCTTGTTCATGCAGCTAAAGTTTATCCAAGCTTATTTCTTCTGAAGGAAAATGTGTACACTGGAGTCCAGAATGCCTCACCGTCTCTTTGGTGTTGTGTTACATCCTTGCTGACTGGTAGGGATAGGAAGGGCCGTAGATATTGTCCCTCTGTAGAATGAGTGTGAATCGGGTATATTTGTTTTTGAGGTGGGAAAAGAAATGTCATCCAACTCTAGTTTTCATTTTCGTGCACAAAGATGACATAAAAGCTGAATGCCAGGGAGGAATATCCTCTCAGGAAGGAAGAAACCAGCCCTGCACTCCTCTGTGATTGGGACTGACTGTTGTTGCTGGGTGGAACAGTGGTGTAATGCTGCTCCTGCTCCAGCACTGTGATGTTTCTGCTCCAGATTGTGCTGACTCATATCCAAGAAAACATGATACAGAGACACAATGCACTGTTACTCTTTTCCTTTCCCCAGTAACCTCGGTAAGTGTTTGGTTTCTTTTTCCTGTCTATGGCTAGTGTGGTGCTAATCTAGCTTTACTGTTAAAATTAATAGGAGGGGAAAAGGAGAGCTTGTAAACAAACTGGTAGCAGATAGATTAATCTTGGACAGGGCATTTAAATGCAACCTGCTGTTTGTGGTACATCCACCTCCCTTTAAAGCTGATCAATCCTGATAACTCGCCCGTCTCTACGAACTACACTCGTTAGAGCTGTGTTCTTAAATGGGAGAAGCGCTTACAATGCCCATTTACAACTGTATTCTGTTTAATTAGTCAGCACAGCCAGTGCTGCAGGGATAGATCGCTTGCCTTTAAAGATTTGAGAATGTTAATAGTACAGTATATCATTTTAATTATTATTGGATTAATGTTGTGTCTCGAAGAACATCTAATGGAAATCACAAGAAATGGCCTGAAGTGACCCAAGGGTTGTGCTTTATTAGAAAAGTAGTAAGTCCATTGCTTAAATATAAAGACGGGTTCTTTCTTCAAATGTCACTCTGCAATGGGTTTCTGTGCGTGTACGTGTGTGTGTGTGTATGTGGAAATGAAATCCTCTTGCTTCCGCTTTGTCCACAGAAACTTTCTGTAGCTTATGCAATAAATGGCTGAAACAGTAGGTGTAATAACAAGAGATGAAGAGGAGATCCAAAATAACAGTGATGGTGAAGACTCATTTCCAAATTGTGATGCTGTAACGGCATCCCCCAGTTGCTCTGCCAGCCCGTCGTTGACCAGCCTGAAGGAAGACAAGGGAAGCTCAGTAGTGCCAGATAAACTGTCCGTCCTCTGCAGCAAGGCCATGGCCCAGGCAAAAGCCCTGACTGGCCCAGGGATGGTTAGTGGAGGCCAGGCACAGAAGACAGCCTCTGGGTTGGCTGAGCATCACCCAACAGCTGTAAATGAATCGTTAAGTGGCTTGTCGTACCCCACAGTGGTCAGTAACCTGCAGCCTGTAGGCATTGCCTCCCCCTGCTCTGAAAGCCCCTGCTGTGATGGTGATCCAAGTTCAGAGGTGTCGCAGGTCCCAAGAGTGCCTGGTGGGGTTGGTGAGCCCCTGCCAACTGCCACTGCCCTGCCCAGAACCAACCCCGTGGGCTGCTGCACACTGCAGGTGGGGAGTGGCACCAAGGGCGATACGGCTCCTTGTAGTCTGGGCCAGCTGATTTGGACAAAGACTGAAAAAGTAATGGAGACCTTAGAAAACAAGAAAAAGGAGGAAAAGGAGAAGTACCGGCTCCAGATAGTTATGTATCGACGGCTTCTGCTGTTGCGTTCAATCAGGATCTTGCATAAGCAGCTGGAGCAGCAGCAGGCCAGACTGCAGGAATGCTATGGTGCAGTAATAAATACCAAGAAAGAAGTGTTGAAACACATTCACTCAACCTCACCCTCACCTTCGCCATAATCGTGTTGCTGCATGCAGAAATGAGCTTTGTGATGCCACCGGAGCCGTCAGTCAGCTTGCATGCTATAGGGCTGCTGTCCTCATACCCAAGAGTACGTGCCCACGTGTGCCAAGAGCAGAGAGGAAACAGCAGCGGGAGAAGCAGAGCAAGAAGAAAGAAGGTAAAGTGTTGGCCCCTGAACTTATCTGGAGGAAAGTGGAGCAAGATTGTAGCTGTGTGAGACACTGCCTCCTGATGTGCATTCAAAGCCTCAAGCTGAAATAGGATTTTTGGAACATATGTTTGTTAGAAGGAAAAAAAACCACAACTGGGAACCTAGTCTGACACTTGATCTGTAAAGGTGGTCACATGCAAGAGCTGCTGCCTGATGAATATGTGATATGGCACACCTCCCTTCTGCTTTCAGCACTAACAAAACTTGAGCAGAATTAGGGTTTGTTTGTCCACAGGAATACCTGGATCTAGAAAGCCAGGATATTTGAAACTCTTAATCTCAGGCTTGATTATATCTACCTAGCTGCCTGTTTTCCATAAAACTGCTAAGGCCAATGTATGTTTGCGACCTCTACCTTCCTATAAAATGTATTAAGATTGATCAGGAATTATTGTGGGAAGGTATGGCAGAGAGTGACATGAACAGGAGACAGTTAAGATGGCTAAGTCTCATCTTCTCAGGTAAGCGAG
>Ga0181612_112971_pt1 | contig 14456 bp, 11 predicted proteins | sample HoacroProtozoa21_FD_119630 | JGI IMG/M metagenome (GOLD analysis project Ga0181612, IMG submission 119630) | Hoatzin crop microbial communities from Cojedes, Venezuel. Combined Assembly of Gp0051906, Gp0051904, Gp0051908 | reverse complement strand
CTGGCCGCGAAGTTTCTAAAGACAAAGTCAATGCAGCTGCTACTTGTATCATGATTGAAAACAGCCCAGACGCCCGCCCACAATCTGGCCTCGACGAAGCTGGCGTTGTTTATGAAGCTATCGCCGAAGGCGGCATTACGCGCTTTATGGCAATCTTCCAAGAAGCTAAACCACAATACATCGGCCCGGTCCGCAGCCTCCGCATGACTTATGCAGAATTTGCCAAACCTTATAACTGCAGCATCGCCCACGTCGGCGGCTCCGGCAACGCACTCGACCTCGTTCGTGGCAACGGCGAGTATCGCGACATCGACCAATTTTTCAACGACGATAGCTACTGGCGCATTTCTTCGCGCTGGGCACCGCACAACGTCTATACAAGCTTCAATGCACTCGATGCGCTCAACTCAAGCCGTGGTTATCTCACTTCCGAATTCGAAGGCTTCAAGCGCGTTCAGCCAGACAGTAGCTACGAGAAGCAAGAAAAACCGGCCACTAACATTCACATCGAGATGTCTACTGGCACTTACAACCCCGTCTACGAATACAATGCCGAGAACAACAATTACAAGCGCAGCTTCGAATGGGACGGCCCACACGAAGTTGTCAGCGAAAGCGGCGTTAGTACTCAGCTCGCCCCAGACGTAATTATCGCACTCGAAACCGACGCAGTCGTACGCTCCGGCTCTTCTGAGGGATATGCAGATTACCGCACTACCGGTGAAGGCAAAGCGACTATCTTCCAAAATGGCACCGCAATTTCCGCAAAATGGCAACGAGCGAGCGTAAACGACGAGCTCAAATTTATCGACGATTCCGGCACAGAAATAGCATTAAATCGCGGACAAGTCTGGATTAGCATCTATCCGTCAGGCAACACCGTAAGCTGGGAATAATAAAGGAGAAAACATGTTTAACGAAAATCAGGGCATCGAACAAGCACCAGGAGCAAATACCGAGCAAGAACTCAACCCAGTTCAGCAAGAACGCGCCGCGCAGTGGGCCGAAAGCTTCCCACAAGAACCAAACCCATGGATAAAACAAGTCAAGACCGAAGAAACTATCACGGACGACGACCAAGCTGCGCTTGAGGCTGCCAGTGCCGCTCTTACCGATACAACCATGCTCGAACCGAGCGCAGATACAGTTGAAGGACTAGCGCAAACCCCAGACGAAGCGCAATTAGACCAGAATCCAGTTCAGATGAGTCCAGACACTACTAACCAGATTCGCAATGTAAACAACCAGGTCACTAATGCACTAGAGTCAAGCTGGAACAATGGTAACGGTGGCCCAAGCCTTGACGATAACTATGACAGTCTTCGCGGCAAAATTAGCGCAGATGAAGTTGAACAGCTTGCGGACAAAGCAGCGCCAACTATTTCGCATATTTCCCGAATCAACCAGGGTGAAGCACCAGTTTCAGAGAACGCCCAGCTCGAAACCGCTTTCGGAGAAAATAGCAGCGTCGCAAAAGCTCAAATCGAGAATGATTTGCACGACACTAGTATTAGTGCCGGCACGCTCGCCTTCGACGCCAAGGCAACCGCAGAGAACGCCATCAAGGAAACCGAGAGAAGTAACGATACTACCGCTATCGAGAGTGCTCAGCAACAAATTAAGGACGCTCAAGCCCAAATTGAAACCCTTACCGCAGAGACTGAGGCTGCCACCAAGGCAGTCGAAAGCGACCCAATGCTCGTCGACACTGCCAAGACCATGACTAGCGAAGCCTCCGAGTTAGTCGAACAGGCCCAAAAAGACCTAGAAGCCGCTTCAATCGCCGCCGAAGAGCGCCAAGACGCAATCGCCGAGCACCAAGACGCTGTCGATGCTTTTGTCGATGCAGGCGCAATCACAACCGAAGACCTTAATCAAAATCTCGTAAATGGCGGGACGGTCGAACAGAGCCTCCAAGAAGCCACTCAGAACAACACAAGCATGCTAACAGGTAGCCCAAACATTTCTCAAGAAAGCTTCGATCCACTCAACCAGCAGCCAGAGAAATCAAACCCAGAAACGACCACTCCGGCCACCGAAGAGGAAGAAGATCGTGAAGGTCCACTCCTTAGTATCTTTGGCTAAACCTTGACCGCTAATGCTTTTCGTGATATAATATAAGATATGCTTCCGCAAGGAAGCAAATCATTGTCTCCAGGAGATGATCTTTTATGTTAACCCAAAAGCAAGCCGCCATCGTCTACTACATTATCTTTGGTAAAGACCCCACGGCAGAATGCGCCAACCTGATCGCATTGGATTCCATGCTCGATGAATTTATTTGCGAAAATGACCGCATGCAGATCAAAAAGCTCGCGGAGCACAAAACCGACACGGTCGCAGTTACGCTCCAGCAGGCCATCTGGAAATTCGCAGACAAATATGGCGAAATCTTCTCATATCTCTATGTCTTCACTAAGGAGGAGGCTAGAAAAGCCACAGAGAAGTTTGATCAGCTCGAGCTCATGCTCACACGCGTTGCAGAGATCTCCGACGAACACATCAATGAGAACTACACTCGCAAAGAGCGTACCGCTAAGCTGGCGACCAAGCTTCGCTTTATTAATGTATATCAGGAATAGGGTTCAAGCAGAGAAGCGTCCCGCTCAGTGGGGCGCTTTTTCATGCTAAAATGACAGTGTTGGCGCGTTTATAGCATGCAAAAAACGACGCCAAAATCCACCCAGAAGGAGTGAATTTTTATGCTAGGCACCTTAACGGACGACGAAGCAAAAATAATTTTCTTTCTGATCTTCGAGAAGTATCCAGAAAAATACTGCCAGAATATCGACGTGATGCAAAAATTAGTTTATCGATATCTGCCCAAAGACCAGATTGAAGAGGTTAAAAGAATCGCAAAAGACCGCACCCTAGAAGCCTCAGCGGAGCTCAAGCAGTGCACCACGGCTCTTGCGGACAAGTACGGCGACATTATCATGTTTCTGTTTCTCTATGATAAAGAACAGGCGCAACGGCTCGCCAAGGATTTCGACGAAATTGCCAGAAACCTTACTAGCCTATCTATGTGTAAAGGCCGTCATTCCGACGACTATTTCAAATGCCTCAATGCCGCAATCGAGATTAGGGAACTCTTCAAAAATTACGCCACCTATCTCAAATAGTTCGTCCATTTCGCCCGCAGCTGCGGGCATTTTTTGATTATCATCTGGCAAACCATCGATAGTCCTGAGCAAGAAAAAAAATGCCCAAATGGGCAATTTTAACTTCAAAATGGTGATCCCGAAGGGAGTCGAACCCTTGATTTTCTGGATGAGAACCAGACGTCCTGGACCACTAGACGACGGGACCACTTATGCATCATAGTTTAACAGAAAAATCGAACGCTGTAAAGAGTAGCAATTTGCCCCAAGCTCAAAACCGCTCTACAATAAAAGCATGAAGTTTATCAAGCGTTACTGGCAATTCATCTTTCCAATCCTTATCATGGTCCTGATTTGGAGCTTTTCCGCTCAAAACAGCACCGAATCCGATAGCATTTCCATTCCACTCGCCGCCATGCTCGGGCTCAGCAATGGCGTAATGCGCAAAATCGCCCACTTCACAATCTATCTCATTCTTGGCGCCTCGCTCGCTAATGCCTTCCGCAGTCTTAAGCCTAAGAAGTTCCCGACATTCAAGCCGCTCGTAATCTCTCTAGTCATTGCAGTCATTTATGCAACCTTCGACGAGTATCACCAGAGTTTTATTCCAGGCCGCGACGGCAACCCGGTAGATATTCTTATAGATAGCCTTGGCGCGCTAGCTGGGATTTTCATCTTTGTAACAATCTTCTGCGTTATCAAACAGAAGAAAGCTAAGTAACAAATTTGCCAACACCCTCAATCCGTTATATAATTCCACTAGATAAACATAAACTTAATGGAGTTATATAGCTATGACAAAAAACAATCGCAAAGGCTTCACGATCATTGAGGTTGTGTTGGTTCTCGCAATCGCAGGCCTTATCTTCTTGATGGTCTTCATCGCATTACCAGCATTACAGAGAAGCCAGCGCAACACTCGCCGTCGCCAAGATATGGCTAGGATTTTGACAGCATTCAATGATTATCAAGCAAATAATAACGGTCAGATGCCTCCTGCGAACGATGCTGGCAAAGATGAGCTCGCGAAGTTGGTTAATAACTATATTACGGGCGTGAGTGATTATGCGGCTGCAGACGGCAGTGATATTCAGGCGCTTACGGATTGTAAGAATTCCGATCAATTCTGTGATCCAGATGGAACATCCTATCATTTTGCCGTTAGGAGCGTTATCGGTTATGATACTTCGGTTGTTGATAATGCTACTATTAAGGAGCATGCAATCTATTACTATGTGCATGCGAAATGCGGTGAAACCGAGCAGCAGATAAAGAATGGTAGCGGTAATAACGACATTGCAATCTTTTACAAGCTCGAAGGTGGCGCTTGGTATTGCGGCGACAATCAATAATCACCCATAGCCGAGAATACAAAAAACAGCCCTCTCTCAAAGGGGCTGTTTTTATAATTTCAATAACTTAAAATGAAAGGTCTAGGTTTTTGTTTAGTTCGTATTAAACGAACATTATCATTATACCACACTTTACAGTTTTTGTCAATTTTGCTACAATATAACCACTATGAAATTACCAGTTGTCGCAATTATAGGCCAAACCAACGCAGGCAAATCTAGCCTCTTTAACCGCCTCGTTCGCAAGTCACAGGCGATTGTTGCACGCGAAGCTGGCACTACCCGCGACAACGTCATGGGGAAGATCGATGACCGCTACACTCTTATCGACACCGCCGGTCTCAAAGATGCCGAAGATGAGTTCGAATCTCATATTCAGGACCAAATCGAAGATGCCGTCGAAGCCGCCGATCTTATCCTCATCGCCCTCGACAGCACCAAATACCCAAACCAAGACGACAAGCTCATCGCCAAGAAAGCTCTCAAGAGCGGTAAGCCGACACTTCTACTTCTCAACAAATGCGACCTCGGCGAAGCTTTGCCAGTCGAAGAATTCTACAAGCTTGGCGTCAAAGAAATGATTCGCGTTTCTGCCACGACCGGCCAGAACCTTAACGAACTCCGCGACCGCATCGTTCGCAAACTTGACGAAGCTGGTTTTAAAGCTCCAGGCAAGAAAGAGCAAGACGATAACAAAAACACCATCAAGCTCGCCCTCATTGGCCGCCCGAACGTTGGTAAAAGCTCATTATTCAACACTCTAGCCAAGAAGCAGCAGGCCGTCGTCGCTAATCTTGCTGGCACTACCCGCGATGTTAACCGCACCACCATCAAATACAAAGGCAAGAACATCGAACTCCTGGATACTGCCGGCCTTCGCCGCCCAGGCAAGAGGGAAGTGGGCATCGAAAAATTCTCCGCACTTCGCACGCTTGCCGCAATTGAAGAAGCCGACATCTGCTGCATGCTTGTCGATAGTACTGAGCCACACTGCAAACTCGACCAAACTCTCGCCGGCGAAATTATCAAGGCAGGCAAGGGCATTATTCTCGTCGTTACCAAAACTGACCTCGAGAATGATGGTGCCGAAAATATCCTCGACAATCTCACTTACGATTTTAACTTCATTCCTTATGCTCCAGTCGTCATGACGAGCTCCAAAACCGGCAAGAATGTCACAAAAATCTTCGAACTCGCTCAAAACATCAACGAGGCCCGTCACGCCGAGCTTAAAACCTCCGACCTCAACAAACTCCTCCAGGACGCCATTGCCAGCCATCCACCAGCAGGCCTCAAAAACACTCATCCTAAACTCCGCTATATGGTTCAGACCGATACTTGCCCACCTTGGTTCGTCGTCTACGGTAGCGAACTCAGCCTCATTCACTGGAGTTACAAGCGTTATCTCGAACGCCGCCTCCGCGAAGCTTACGATTTTGGCGGCACACCAATCTTCTTCAGCTTCCGCAATCGCGATTAAGCTTTCTTATCTCTAGAGATTATGTTATAGTACCACTACAGAATAGCTCCTCTGGCAGGAGCTGTTTTAGTACATTCACATTGGAACAGGAAGTTCCGTATCAATTCGAAGGAGGAATTGAGTATGACTGATTTTCATAAAAATATCGTTCCCGGCCTGGATGCACTGATCGGTAACCCCGACATTCTTACCCCGACAGCACTGGCCAAGCTTAAGGCCGAAACCATGATTATTCCTACTCACTACATCGACCGCTGCAGAGAGTTCCGCGACGAGCTGAGTAACCGCGGCGAAGCGGCTAGTCAGTTGATTCGCAGCTTTGCAAAAATCACTGAACGCATTCATCTGAGCGACAAAAATGAATATATCTGCCCCAACGGAATGCGCATTGTCTTCCAGAAGAAGCTCGACGGCATAGCCAAAAGCACCGCCGAAACCACCGTTATGGCTACTCGCTGGTTTATCAATCACTCCGGCAAAGAAGATGCTCATGATGTTGCAATCATGACAGGCGACAATACTCTTGTTGCTCTGGCATCCCTCGAAGATATTGACGTGGCTCACATCAACCCCGAAACTTACCCCGGCCGCCGCAAAGTCAAGCTCACAGAAGAGGCGATGCTGGCCTGGCGTAAAGATGGCCGTCTCACCCTCGACCAGTGGAATCGCAACTATCCCGAAGAAAAGGCTCTCAATCCAAATGAGTTTATCGAATTTGAGTACAACGAAGACCTCGAGACCGAATACAGACACTTCACCTATTACATTGGCCGCTACCATAAGGTCGATACTGTAAATGGCAAAGAGTACGCAATCCAGAGAATTCATTACATTGAGGACCTGCCAAGATACATCGAATTGCGCACGGTCGGACAGGCTATGTTCGCCGAAGCACTTCTAGCACCTGTCGACGAGGTACCAATCGTTATCTGCCCGAGTACTTTCGGCACAGGCAAGACTTTCCTCGGAATAGCAATCGGTGTTCAGCTGACTATCTTTAATAAGAAACCCCTCTACGAAGGTATTTTTGTCTGCCCGAGAGACTCAGAGCTTGGCAAGGAAATCGGATTCCTTCCAGGCGACGAAGCCGCAAAAACCATCGCCAAAGCAATGCCTATTGTCGACAACTTCGAATCTTATCTCAGACTCCGCAAGGACAAGAATAAGGGCGGAGAAGTCAAGAGCCGTAGTCAGATCAAGAAGGACGTCAAGAACTATCTCGACGAATATTTCGAATTCGTTTCCGTTATCAACATGGGCGGCCGCTCGATTTCCAATCAGTGGATCATCTACGATGAAGCTCAGGAGCTGGAGAGATTCCAGATCAACCAGCTCATGAAGCGTGTCGGCGATGGCTCCAAGCTGATTATCACCGGCGACCCCGAGCAGATTTTCAATCGCCATCTTAACAAGCAGTCTAACGGTCTCAGTTACGCTGCAACCAAGATGCGTGGTTCGGATTATGCCGCAATCATTAGCATGTACGACACGGAAATCACCCGTTCGAAGGCCGCACAGGAAATCGCCAAGTTTATCGGCTAATTCCTATAACACAACCCGGCCATCTTCTGGCCAATTCATACGCTTACTTTCTTGGCTTTTTAGCCAATCACTTCCTTGATTCCAATGATTTTTCTTTTCTTATCCCTGGCTCCGGTCAGGGATATTTTTTGCTCGTAATTGTTTAGTAATGATATAATCAACGCAGTGGGTCGTGCCCTAGAAACACGACCTCTGGGTTAATCTACGCGCCTAACGGCGGGTAGATTTTTTAGACTTCGCGAACCAAATACTTAACTCCACGCTCACGCCTAAGAAGCTAATCCGTACGATCATCGCGTTTTGCCTTTCTTCGGAGTCTCTGACTATCTAGAATCACTGTTTACTGAGACCCCTGCGAAACGGGGCTCAATAATCTCTACGACGAAACGCCTACGGGCTCACCTGTGCCCGTAGGGGCAACTTAAACTATATCTCTGAAAAAGTGAAGCATAAGTTGAATCGACCTCTGTCGTGAATAATTTGCCAGTAATATTAGAACATATTTTGTCCCCTTGCTTACAAATAAAATTTCGCGCACCTGTTTTTTGTATATACGTTTTAATTTGCGCAATCCGCAAAAAGTTCTCTCTGTTACTAATACTGCGGCAGGGAAACAAATTGCGGAAAGCGAAAACTAAAAGATGTGCTAAAAACGAGTAGGTGCCAGCAGAGGGTTTGCCTGAGTTTTTTGCGTTACTATTTCAGAGTATATTAAAGCTCTGAAATAGAAACTCAAAAACTCGCCAGATGCTATACTTATCTAATGAAGGTCATTATCGGTTTCGGTAACCCCGGAACACAATACAACTGGACGCGCCACAACATAGGCTTCCTAGCCTTGGATTTTTATGCCAAATGCGAAAAACTCGAATGGAAAGACACGCCAAAATTCTTCTGCCACAGCACAAAACAGGGCGACACACTATTTATCAAAGCTCAGACCTATTACAACGAAGTTGGCCGATCCGCTCGCGCCATCATGAACTTCTATAAGCTCCAGCCGAGCGATTTCCTGATCATCTGCGACGACTTCAATCTCGAATTCGGCAAGCTTCGCTTTCGCGAAAAGGGCAGCGCTGGCGGCAATAACGGCCTCAAATCCTGCATCGCCGAACTAGGCACGGAAGATTTTCCACGTCTCCGCATTGGCACCGCTAATGACGAGCTCCGCCACCAAACCGGCGATGTCGACTTTGTTTTGTCCAAATTTACGACAGAAGAGAAAGAAAAACTGCCAAAAATCCTTGGCGAAATCCGCGATTTTATTGCAAAATATTAAAATTTCGGCAATTTTATAACATAATTTTTAAAAATAACAATAAGCACTTTCACCCCTGTTAGCAAATATCAAACAGATGCAAAAATCCAAGAAAATCGCTTGATTTTTCACAAAAAGTTGCAAAAAGTATTGACCAAAAAGCAAATATGTGCTATTATCTAGATAGTTTTTGATTCGAAAGAGTCAAAAAGCCGCACCTAAATAACCCATAGACATTGCTAGTTTTATTCTAGCAAGTGTTGCGTGCTTTAGAAAGCGCTCAGCCTCTAAGTATCTATAACGCTTAGAGTGAAAAGTATTACCTCCACTTAGAGTTCTTTCTAGAGCTAGCAATCCCTTTAACCGGCGGACCCCATGTGTGAGGTGGGTCACGCTCCGGGTCTATCCCGGTTGCCTTAGGAGGTGTGTTAAAGGGTCAAATAGCCCCAGGTGATGCCCACCCTTACCTGGGGCTTTTTGATGCAAATTTTTCATCCACCACAGGCACAATCAGCGTGCTTGGCAAATAATTATTTTTTGTTGCAAAGGTCCTGGACTCTAACGGACATATTGACTTTTTACGCATTTCGTGTTATAATTATCACGAATCAGGCTTGGTTTTTCGACTCATGTCAATTCCTTGCCAATCGCTCTTTAACTTCTGTTTAGAAATAAACAAATGTTATGTTCGCAGGAGCGATTCCGCCTACTCCCTCAGGCACTACTAGTGCCTGTTGAAAAGAAAGGTTAGATTTACCATGAGAAATCAGATGTCCGCTTTCACTAGAAAGGAGAACAAGATGAACAACGAGAACACCATCAAAAAGATGACCGTCAAGAGCTTCAAGACCTTGACCTATCTCAAGATTGCGGCCCTGGGCACATCCGCACTCGCCGCAATCGCCACCCTGATCGCTGCCGCAATCAACGGCAGCTACCTCGTTCTGTTGGTGTTTTTCTCCTTCGGCCTCATCTCCTTGCTGCTCGACGAGAGCAGCATCAAGAGCGAGGGCGAGATCCACCACGACGACGCCGAGCTGGACGCCAACGAGAGCTGCAAGCAGGAGCTCCAGAGGCTCCACGAGCAGCTCCACCACATCTACGAGGAGTATTACCAGCTCCGCTCCGATCTCCCCCATAGGGAGGCTATCGCTCAGCTCCACAACCTTGATATCGCCCTGGGCGACATCAAGAAGGAGCTGAACGTCATCGAGGCTAAGTATTCCGACCCCTGGTCGGTAAAACAGCTCGGGTTGGAGAAGGCTTTCGTAGGCCAGATCCAGGACAACATCGACAACCGCCGCTACGCGATTGTCTCCAACGTTCTTCTCGAGGCGGTTCTTACTGGCGAGAAATTCCCGGTATATCTCGAGGCGTGCGCCCCGAGCATCTTGGAGAAAACTCTCCAGAACCTGGAGAGAATCTCTAAGACGGAATTTCTGTATCCAAAGGTTTGCTGCCTGAACAACAACGGACAGCAGATCAACGTGTTCTCGGTTCTGAAAAGTGAAAAGGTCGTCGGTGACGAAATACTCACCGTCGCACCGCCCCACGCTCGCGGGTCAATCGTCTACTACGATCTCGCCGGCAACATCGTCTCGTCACTTACGAGCTGGGCCACCGACCCTTTCGATAGCCTTATGCACGATCTAACCATCGTGCATGGCGGCTACCGCAACGCCAAGATGAGGAAAGCTTTATCTATGGATGATTGCGAGGAACTCGACATCGATTCCCGTGACATCATAGATAATACTCTCGCCAGCCTCAGAAAAAGACTGGCGACACTGACTGCTCGGCGGTCCTGAAATGCAAGCGCGGCGCATTAGCGCAAGGCGTATATATAGGATTGATTGCGAACGCGAACATTTGCGATTGATTCACTTTATTTCTGGCAGAAGAACCCCCGCTGTTTTCCGGCGGGGGATTTTTCATGCCAGCAAAAATGTTAATATAAAGTAATATGAGTAAAAACTTAGTTATCGTATTATTTTAAATGATTATTGCAATTACTATTTTTTGTATATATTTAGCTTTTATTCTACTCTGGTGGATTCTTTGCGCCATCGCCGCCAAAAATGCCATCACAAGCAATCATCGTGCCCATTTTGATTTTGTCGAGATGCTAGATATTGGACTGATGCGCTTCTGGCGCTTCATTAGTTACTGCACTCTCGCTGGTCTCATCGTATGGTTAGTTCTAATTGGTAAGTGGTATTTTGCTATCCCAGCCTTACTCTGGTATATCAAAATTTATTGGTTCGGCAGTATCCTTTATCTGCCATTCAACCTCGTCGAAAGCCATTATATGGCAAAAGTCACAGTTCATTTCGGCACAAAACAGCACCATAAAAACTCAGCCGAACGCGCCAAGCAAATCCAACAAATGAAAGAAAAAGGCTGGACCATTCCAGACAAGCTAAAATAGAAAACACCCCAATTTTACCTTAAAGCCTTTCTTTTTGTTTAGATATCTGCTAGTCTAGTTCAAGATAAAAATGTTACTATAAATTAATATGAGCAAAAACTTAGTTATTGTAGAGTCTCCTGCGAAAGCCCACACGATCGAGAAATACCTCGGTTCAGATTTTCAAGTCCTAGCTTCCGTTGGCCATATTCGCAAAGATACTAAGGTAGACAAAAACACTTTTGACGTCACCTACGAAATTGACCCAGGTCATAAATCCATCATTGCTGATCTCAAGAAAGCCATGAAAGCTTGCGACAAAGTCTGGCTCGCAACGGATGAAGACCGCGAAGGAGAGGCTATCTCTTGGCACCTCACACAGGTCCTCAAACTCCCAGAAGATACCGCGCGTATCACTTTTCACGAAATCACTAAGTCTGCACTCGAGCAGGCCATTCAGCACCCACGCACGGTTAATATGGCAATGGTTTCCAGTCAGCAGGCTCGCCAAACCCTAGACATGCTGGTCGGTTTCGACCTTTCTGGTATTGTCCGCAAGAAAGTCCCAGGCGCTATTTCGGCCGGCCGCGTTCAGAGTCCAGCCCTCCGTCTGATTGTCGAGCGCGAACAGAGCATCGAAAAATTCACTAGCAAATACACCTACAAAGTCGTCGGCGATTTCGGTTTCCCAGCTACCCTTAATCACAGCTTCGAGAGCGAAGAAGAAGTCAAAGCCTTCCTCGAAAAACTTATCAATGCCGAATATATTGTCAGCGCAGTCGATCATACTCCAGGCCCCCGCAAGCCAGCACCGCCATTCACGACCGCTAGCATGCAAATCGAAGCTAACAGCCGTCTCGGCTATTCTACCCGCACAACCATGACTGCCGCACAGTCGCTCTATCAGGCCGGTCTTATTACCTATCACCGTACCGACTCTCTTAACCTTAGCAAGCAAGCAATCGCCAGCATGGCTAGCTATATTGAAGATAATTACGGCAAAGAATATCTCAAGGTTCGCAATTTCAAGACTAAAGACGCCAGTGCACAGGAAGCACACGAGGCAATCCGTCCAACCAATATCGCCGTAGAAAATGCCGGCAAGAACACTTATGAACAACACCTCTACGCATTAATTCGCGCCCGTGCGCTTTCTACTCAGATGGCAGACGCCGAGCTCGCTAAAACCACGCTCACGATTAGCACTCCTACCGAATACGTTTTCGAAGGGAAGGGCGAAGTTGTTACTTTTGATGGCTTCCTCAAAGTTTATGGCCGTCTCAAAGAAAGCGAGTTGCCAGATCTCAAAGTTGGCGAAAGTGTCGAAGCGAAAGTTATTACCGCTCATCAAACCTTTAGCAAAGCCCCTGCTCGCTATACCGAAGGTTCACTTGTCAAGGAACTCGAAAAACTCGGCATTGGTCGTCCGAGCACCTATGCTAGCATCATGACCGCCATTCAAGCGCGCGGTTACGTCGAGAAGGGCGAAAGCGAAGGCGAAGAGCGCGAAGTTATCGAATATCGGCTCGAAGACCAAAAAATCACCCGTGGCAGCGTTATAGAAAAATTCGGCGCCAACAAGGGCAAGCTCTTACCAACCCCAATTGGCGAACTCATCTCTGGCTTCCTAACCGAAAACTTCAAGAACATCGTCGATTATAAATTTACTGCGAGCATTGAAAAAGACCTCGACCTTATCGCTGAGCAAAAACTCGACCGCGTTAAGATGCTCCGAGATTTCTACGGCCCATTCAATAGCGAGGTTCTTGCTGCAGAAGGCATCGAGCGCTACAATAATGCCCGCGTCCTCGGCCACGACCCAAAGACCGGCAAGACCATCTATGCCAAAGTTGGCAAAAACGGTGGTTTCATTCAGCTTGGCGAAAACGAGAAAGAATCTGGCGAAAAACCACGCTTTGCGCCACTACCAAAGCGCAAATCCGTTAAAACCGTTACACTCGAACAGGCACTCAAACAGCTCGAACTACCACAGCTCCCACGCACGCTTGGCAAGGCTGCAGACGGCACCGAGATTATTGCTGCCGCTGGCCCATTTGGTCCATATCTCAAAGCTGGAAAATATAACGTTCCAATGAAGAGCAAAGAAGAGACCTTCGACCCATACACAATCACGCTCGAACAGGCAGAACCGCTCTATATCGCCAAGCGCGACAGCTACATTGCTGACTGGGGCGAAATTCAGATTATCAACGGCGCTTATGGCCCATACGTCAAAGGCCCTGGTCGCCGCAATAACGTTCGCATTCCTAAAGATACTGACCCAAAAACTATCACCGAAGAGCAGGCGAAGGAGATGCTTGAGAATAAACCTAAATCCACCCGCCGCCCAGCCACCCGTCGCGCCGCAACCAAGAAAAAGGCCACCACTAAGAAGACGACGACAAAGAAAACTACAACTAAAAAGGCTGCCAAGAAATAATCAAAATAGCAAGAAAAAGCCTCGAACTTCAAGTCCGAGGCTTAAAATTTTAGAAAATGTGGAACGATACAAATACACTCGCCAGCGTGTTTGCTACCGTACTCATCGTCTTTATAAAAATATCTAATGCTACACCTACGACATCCTTACGGGTGTCACCTACCGTATCGCCAGTTACGGTCGCTTTGTGAGCATCAGAACCCTTGCCATGGCCAGCCAGAGCACCGCTTTCAACATATTTCTTCGCATTATCGAAAGCACCACCACTGTTGCCCATGAAAATTGCACGAGGAATCGCTACGAGCGTTGCGCCAACCAGCAGACCGCCTACAAACTCGACACCGAAAACAATGCCGCCAAGCACTGGCACAAAGAGAGCCAGTACACTCGGTACCAACATCTTGCGCAGGGCATTATCCGCCGCCATCTTAATGCACCGGTCATAGTCGGGCTTAACTGTTCCTTCGATAACTCCAGGAATTTTCAGCTGACGGATACTTTCATCCGCCATTTCGTGAGCGGCGTCGATTGTATTATCTGTGAGCATTGCCGTAAAGAATTCAATCAATGCACCACCAATCATTGCACCCGCAATTACTACGAAAGAGGCAAAGTTCAGTACCGGCTCAGCTGCATCAGAATAGTTGCCAACGTATGCGAAAATCAGGGAAACTGTCGCAAAGGCCGCAGAACCAATCGCAAAGCCCTTGCCAATCGCCGCAGTCGTATTTCCAACCGCGTCAAGTTTATCCGTGATTTTGCGCACATCTTCAGGCAGATGACAGCTCTCAGCAATTCCACCAGCGTTATCCGCAATCGGGCCAAAGGCATCGATTGCAACCGTTACGCCAACAAAACTCAGCATTCCAAGAGACG
>Ga0181612_168571_pt1 | contig 14458 bp, 18 predicted proteins | sample HoacroProtozoa21_FD_119630 | JGI IMG/M metagenome (GOLD analysis project Ga0181612, IMG submission 119630) | Hoatzin crop microbial communities from Cojedes, Venezuel. Combined Assembly of Gp0051906, Gp0051904, Gp0051908 | reverse complement strand
TTTTCGTTGTGGCAAATGTTGTAAATCAGTTGCCAATCGGATATGCCGAAGGCGGTTGCCCATTGGATTGCGATTTCTTCTATTGTTGTGTACATAATTACCAAATTGTTTTATCGTTGGGGTCTTGGGGTTTCTCTGCGTAAAAGGGTACTACCCCGTCAATGCATTCGCCCAATTCGTTTCGATGCTCTCCGTTTGGCCCATCATCGTAGTAACTCAAAGAACCCCGTAGCAGGGTCTGGCCGTTTAGAAGGTAGTTAAAATCGTTGTGGGCATCTTTGCCTTTTCGATTTACCGCATTAATTAGCAGTTTCCAATCCTGCACGATGTCTCCCTTTGGGGTAGTCCACGCACCTTCGGCAGTCTTGGTCTTTTCCTTTTCTTCGCAGAATTGGTCTACATCGAAGTAACACCCCTGGCCCGTTTGGTAGAGATATTTTTTTATTTCGGCAGGGTTTGACTTGTGTAAGTCTGGGGTCTGAAATTCGGCAAAAGGAACAAAACCCCCTCCCCCTATGTTACCCCTATTTCTGGGGGTAGTCTGGTTTTTCTTGGACTTGGACTTGCTACTTGTTACTTGTTCTTTGTTACTTGTACTTGTTGGGGGGTTTTCAAGGGGGTTTTCTTGGGGGGTTTTTAAGGGGGTTTTTCTTGGCCTTCCTCCCTTGCTCCCGTACTCTGCACCCAATGCGCCAAATTCAGCACCCTTCTTGCCGTTGAGGTAGTGAGTTCTGCTCCCCTCAATGCCCATTTTAGTATATTTCCATAGTTGGAAAAATAGTGGCCTATCCTGCTCGGGGATGTCGCTAAAGTCTGGCTCCTCGCCATTGATGCCGAAGTAGATAACGGCCTCGCAAAACTTTAACTTGGCTATCCCTTTGAGAAGTTCTGCGTTGTCTACGGCATCGGAAAAAATTGTAATGCGTTCTACTCGTTCCATTTTAGTTGAGGATTAAAAGAATTATACCTACAACGCAGACAATGCGCCCAAATGCCTTGAAAATCGAAGAAAAATCGTTACATTTGCACTGCGTTTCGTGATAGTCACCCACTACGGGCAAAACTACTCTCTTACGGGGCATCATCTGGCAGATGCCCCCTTTTTTATTTCGTTTCATCGTGTTCGCTCTTATATTGTTCGTAACTGCGTTTGTCAAGAAACACCTTGATTTCCTCCTTTGCTGGTTCGAAGGAGTATGAAGGCAGTATTTCCCCGTTTAGTATCGCTTTCAGCAGGGCATCGCAGCCGATTTCGGCAACGGCCTGGGGTGTGGTAACATCGTAGGTTTTCGCTACCTTGATGGTTAGGGTATCATTTGAACTCTTGCCCATAATTACGCCCTCCCGTACTTTTGAAAACCATCCGCAACTAAACTATCTAGGTCGCTCGCTACAACCAAAGTGCGCCCCCCGATTTTTGATGTCTTGATTTTCCCTTGCTTGGCTAGATTGTGGAAAGTGCCTAAAGAGATATGCAACTTTTCGCAGACTTCCGCACGGGTGAGATACTGGTTAGATTCATCCCCGTTCTGCTTGGCGGTGTAGATGCTTGCAACAGCCTTGCCTACTTCCTCGGCGATAATGTTTCGGAGTTCCTCCTCCGTTACCTGCAAGATAGTGTTTTTTCTATCCATTTCTTTTCTTGGACAAAGGGTAAAATCGGCACTTCCCAAAAAATACTAATATTTAATTGAAAATTACCGATATTAATTTTACACCTTCGCAAGTGTTTTGGATGTGCCGAAGTCCTCATCCGCTTGTAAATTTAAGCAGAAAAAACGCACCGACAATGAAATTTTTGAACTTTATTGCACTTTTTTTTGAATTGTGTAAAAAAGTTGCGCACAACGCAAAAATAATTGCGTATCAAGCAGTTACAAAAATAAAAATAAAAAATTTTCTGGAGATAGGGTGCTACTTGTGTGGTTGCTAGGTTTGCCCCCCTCCCCCCTCCCCGTTACGGGTCGCAGATTCAGCAAATTTCGGGACTAAAACAACACTATTTGCAGGGTCACAATATGATTCGGCAACAAATTTGGGTCACCATCGCCACGAAATAGGCTGCAAATCTTTGTCTATATGTCTCACAATTCACACCGATTCGGCATCGAAATCCGCAGATTTTGCCGAAAGTGTTACACTTTTAGAAAATTTCGCTATCTTTGCAAAGACCTTCAGCAGTTGAAGTGTTTATCGTTTGCCCCCGAAAGCATCAGCCGAAAGGGGCATTTTTGCAACTGGTAGTAATCGTTGGTAGTAATCGAAAAATGAAAAACCCTAATAGAGTGCGTTCTATTAGGGTCTTTTGTGGTGCTGGGAGGAGTTGAGCCGCCGACACATGGATTTTCAGTCCATTGCTCTACCACCTGAGCTACAGCACCGTTGCCGTTTGGGATTGCAAAGATAGACAAAAAAGCGCAATCAGCAAATTTTTTTTAACTATTTTATCCTAACGGGTAATTCGTCGTACAATACATAGCGTTTTGCCTTGCGAATCCACTTCTGTTCCTCACCCTTAATATGCTCTTCAACGATGTCAAAGGTGATATTTCCCTTCAGATACTCCGCTGAAACGGGGTCAGCGAGCCTTGTATAAAGCCCATCATAGATGCGGAATTCCGAATAATGCTCGCTAAAATAGCGCATCAGCCTCAGCGCGTGCATCAGCGAATGATAGCGCGTTCCCGGCTCCAGGATAAACTGGAAGCCATTGCAGCGCTCGCCCTGGTAGATTCCTGCATTTGCGATATAGGTGCAAGGGCGAGCGAGCACGCCGTTGGGAAGAGGTAGGCCCTCAGCTACCGGTTTCAAAAAGGGCGCTCCTATTATCTCGTAGGGGCGATAAGTGCCGATTCCGGGGCTGATGTTGGTATCGTTCCAGAGGCTGGCTCCGGTATAGAAAAATGGGGTGAACACCCCAGGGAAATCGTCTGCAGGGGGAATTGTCCAGGGCATCAGCACCCTCGCAGTGTCCGCAACCTCCGCTGAAATGATGTGAAGGGCATATTTTGCTCCTATCTCATTGTGATAGAGATGCGCCAGCTCCCCAAGGGTAAGCCCGTGCCTATGGGCAACCGCCGGAGTCCATTGGTCGCTCTCCCCCGCCGGCAGGGTGCCTTCAACATCCCTCCCAGCCGGATTCGGATGGTCCACTATATATAAGGAGGGAGCATCCTCAATCGAATTCAGAGCACTCATCAGCCTCAGAACATCCACCGTATAAGGAAAATAGCGGGAGCCAACATCCTGAATTTCAACAACTAACGCATTCAGCCCCTGTAGGTCCTCTGGTTCAAAGAAGATATGCTTTCCATCCTCCTGGGGCTGAAACAACTTGGCAAGATTCCCCCTTTCCCTAAAAAGGTCGTAAACATATTTGCCGGTGTTGATATCCCAGGCACTTTGGGTGCAGAAAACCCCGACAGAACCCTCTGTAAGGGCCCTGTCGAGTTGTTCCGATATAGGGCTGGTGCGGAATGAAAACATTAGCCGATTATCTTTTTGGCGAGTGCAACTACCTCATTTCCAAGGGCTTCTGCCCTCTCCATTGTGGGAGCTTCGGAATATACCCTGATGATAGGTTCGGTGTTGGAGCGGCGCAGATGTACCCACTCGCGCTTGTCTTCGAAGTCAACCTTCACACCATCGATAGTGTTTACCTTCTCGGACTTGAACTGCTCCTTCATCGCATTTAATATCTTATCAATCAGTGCTTTATCGCTAAGGTCGATGCGGTTCTTGGCGATAAAATACTGGGGCAGGGTCTGCTTGTACTCGCTCACCTTCAGGCCCTTGTGGGCAAGGTTGCTGAGGAAGAGGGCAACGCCCACCATAGCATCGCGGCCGCAGTGGCTGGCAGGGTAGATGACTCCCCCATTGCCCTCACCGCCGATCAGGGCATTCACCTCGTGCATCTTGGTGGTAACATTCACCTCACCAACGGCAGAAGCATAATAGGTGCCGCCGTGAGCCTCGGTAACATCCCTCAGAGCGCGGCTGGAAGATAGGTTGGAAACGGTTGCAAGCTGCTTCTCCCCCTTCTTAACTGCCTCATCCAGAAGATAATCCGCAACTGCAACAAGGGTGTACTCCTCCACAAAGGGCTCGCCGTTTTCGCAGATGAAGGCCAAGCGGTCAACATCGGGATCAACGCTGATTCCAAGGTCGGCACCCTCGCGAACAACGGTAGCACTCAGGTCCTTGAGATTGGCCGGCAGCGGCTCAGGATTGTGGGCAAAATCGCCGGTAGGCTCGCAATTGAGCTTGATACACTCAACTCCCAGCTTATCCAATAGCCTAGGCATAATGATGCCGCCCACCGAGTTGATAGCGTCCAGAGCTACCTTGAAATGGGCTTTGCGCACTGCCTCGACATCCACAGCCTCAAGCTTGAGCACCGACTCGATATGCTCGTCGGTAAAATCATGAACCTCGATATGGCCGAGCTCGTCAACGCCGCTAAAATCAAAATCACCGCTCTCGGCGCAGTCCAGAATGGCCTGGCCCTGGGCAGCGGTCAGGAACTCGCCGTGCTCGTTCAGGAGCTTGAGGGCGTTCCACTGGCGGGGATTGTGGGATGCTGTGAGGATGATTCCGCCGTCTGCATGGGCAAACACCACTGCAAGCTCGGTGGTGGGGGTGCTGGCAAAACCGCACTTAACCACATCCACTCCACAGGAGATGAGGGTGCCGCAAACGAGCTGCTCCACCATCTCGCCACTAAGGCGGGCGTCGCGGCCCACAACTACCTTATACTTAGCGCCATAGGGCTGCTTGCGCTCCTTAAGTTTTGCGCAATAGGCGTAGGTAAACTTTACAATATCTATAGGGGTAAGTCCTTCCCCGGCAGGGCCGCCGATTGTTCCGCGGATACCTGAAATTGATTTTATAAGTGTCATAGCCTACAAATTTAGCAAAAAATCCCGTTTTGTTTTGCAGATTTCGCGATTTTAATTAACTTTGCGCCCGATTTTTAAACACTAGTGTAAAATGAAAAAAGGAATTCATCCCGAAACCTACCGTCTTGTAGCTTTCAAGGATATGTCAAACGATGATGTATTCATCACCCGCAGTTGCGCCACCACCAAGGAGACCATCACTATCGAGGGTGTTGAATATCCTCTCGTAAAGGTCGAGATTTCCAACACATCTCACCCCTTCTACACCGGTAAGACCAAGATTGTCGATACCGCCGGTCGAGTTGATATGTTCTACCAGAGATACAAGAACAGGAAGAAATAAATGCTTCCTTCGAGGTAAAGAAAAAGGGCTGCAACGAGGTTGCGGCCCTTTCCTTTTTATTATTTGTTCTTATTTCGTTGATATTCGTCCTGCGCATCCTTGATGGCCTGGGGAATCTCGTGCCCCGTAACGGCCTCAATGGCGGCAAAGCTGCCCAAATCGCTCCAAGGCCAGGAGGCTGCAATGGTGTAAATATTGCGGGATTTTTCCATTACAGCGTAGTCAATGGAGATTTTTTCGCAGGTCGGGAATAGCTCTGCAAGGGCCTCAGGCTCGTTTTTAGTGTAGAAACTGGGGGCGAGCTTGTCCATCACACCAGCAATCTGGGGAGCATGGGAACGGAGCTCATTCTCGATGGTGCGCACATTCCAAACAAAGATACCTGCATTCCAGAAATAGCCACCAGCCTTCAGGTATTTCTCGGCAGTCTTGGCATCCGGCTTCTCGCGGAAGGCCTTTACCTTAACTATATCGCCCGCATCGGCTTGGGGGATGTCCTTTTTTGGAACTTGGATATAACCATAGCCTGTATCGGGGCGGGTTGGCTTGATGCCGAGGGTAACGATGGCTTTGCTCTCGCGGGTGAAGTCCATTGCCTTGCGGATGGTTTCGGCAAAGGCATCAATATCGGAGACATAAGCATCGGCGGGGGTAACCACTATATTGGCATCGGCAAAATTGGTGCGGATTTTCCAGCAGGCGTATGCTATGCAGGGGGCGGTGTTTCGAGCCTCCGGTTCGGCCAGAATCTGGGCGTTCGGGAGGGATGGAAGTTGCTCCTTTACAAGAGGCACATAGGCCGCCGAAGTTACCACCCAAAAGTGGGCATCGGGGCAAGCAGCCTTGAACCTATCGTAAGTAAGTTGGAGCAAACTTCTCCCTACTTCCACTAGGTCGAGGAACTGTTTTGGCTTCTCGGGAGTGCTTAAAGGGTAAAGTCGGCTCCCAATTCCGCCTGCCATGATTACAATGTGGTTGCTCATATCCTTGTTGTTGTTTTAGAATCTATGAAACAATTTTGTTAATGTCAGTAACATTTTTGTTAACCACTTATTTTCCCTCTTTTAGCGTTGGAAGTTCGCTCAACCACAGGGCGGACTTGACATCTGAGGGCATTCGCCAGTCTCCGCGAGGCGATAGCGATACACTCCCCACTTTAGGACCATCGGGAAGACAGGACCTTTTGAACTGCTGGGAGCAAAAACGCCAGTAGAAAGTACGCAGCCACTTCACTAAAGTAGCCTCATCGTAGCTATCTTTGAAGGCGTGCTTTGCCAGCATCAAAACCTTGTCGGGATGGTAGCCCCAACGCATTACATTATATAGGAAAAAGTCGTGAAGTTCGTAAGGTCCAACGGTGTCCTCGGTCACCTGAGCGATGGTGCCATCGGCACTAGGCGGCAGAAGCTCCGGAGAGATGGGAGTATCAACTATATCCATCAGTACATCGTGAGCTTCAGCAAAATGCTGGTCGGCAGCCCAGCGAACCAGGGTGCGTACAAGGGTTTTGGGGATGGAAGCGTTGACTCCGTACATCGACATGTGGTCACCATTATAGGTACACCAGCCAAGAGCAAGCTCGCTCAAATCACCGGTCCCAACTACGATTCCACCAAGCTCACCGGCGAGGTCCATAAGTATTTGAGTGCGCTCACGAGCTTGTGCATTTTCGTATGTAGTATCGTGATTATCAATATCATGGCCAATGTCAGCTAAATGCTGGGTAGAGGCGGCAACTATGCTGATTTCGCGCCTGCTTATGCCCAGTTTTTCCATTAGGATATCGGCATTGCCCTTGGTGCGTTTGGTGGTGCCAAAGCCGGGCATTGTAACTCCGACTATCCTGCTTCGGTTCCAGCCAAGCTTATCGAAAGCCAGAGCGGTAACCAGCAGCGCCAGAGTTGAATCAAGACCACCGGAAATCCCAATTACTGCAGTCTTGCAGTTAATATGCTCCAGACGCATGCATAGACCCTGAACCTGGATTGCCAGAATCTCGCGGCAACGGGCAGAAAGTGCCTCCGGGTCGCCTCCAGGCACGAATGGATGGGCTTCAATGTATCTTTTTAGTTCGTTTTCAAAGTCGGTATCGGCAGGTAGGCCGGCATCAATGGTCTCAAACTCCCCTTTTTCGGCGTAGAAGTCCTTGTAATTAGGATTCTTGGCCCTAATGCTGGCCATCTTTTCGATATCTACATCTGCTACAATCGAGCTGGTAGCATGGTCAAAACGGGCGTTTTCAGCCAGCAAAGTACCGTTCTCATATATCAGCGAAGACCCAGCCCAAACAAGGTCCTGAGTGCTTTCGCCATAGCTATTTGAGCAGTAAACATAGGCAGCAGAGAGACGAGCTGAAGTACTGGATACCAATGATTTACGATAGTCGTGCTTACATAGAGCTTCATTTGAAGCAGAGAGGTTCAAAATCAGGTTTGCACCTGCCAAAGCTTCGTAGCTACTGGGTGGAATCGGCACCCAAAGGTCCTGGCAGATTTCAACGCCGACTACTGCCCTACCCAACTTGAACAGCTGGCGCCAACCGAAGCGGGTCTTCTGCCCTGCGAACTCGATTTCAACGGGTGTTTCAGGGAGGAGCGATGCACTCTCGAACCAGCGCATTTCATAGAATTCAGCCGAATTAGGAAGGTAGGTTTTGGGTACAATCCCCAGAATCTTACCGCCCTTTAGCAGCACTGCGCAGTTGTAGAGGCGGTTTTTATAACGGATGGGCGCTCCCAGAGCAATCAGCGGAGCTCTATCGATGCCGCCCTGGCAGGCCGCTGCCTCGTTGGCAGTATCTTCTGCAAGGGTCTCAACGGCCTTCTCGGCTGCATCCAGCAGGGCTTCCTGGCCAAAAAGGTCGGCGCAGGAATAGCCAGTGATGCCGAGTTCGGGGAACACTATCACCGAAGGATTGACCTCGGCGGTCAGTTTTCGGATGGCAGCAAGCATCTCGGAGGCGTTCTCACTCGGCTGGGCGAGGTGCACTCTCGGGCTTACAGCCGCTACCCTTATGAATCCGTAATCCTTTGACATATCGTTTTCTATTTAAATTCCATCCTAACCACAAAACACTGTGTATTAGACACATAACCAAGTAGATACCAAGTATCTACTTGGTTATATATATTCTCAACCCCCCTACCCCCTTTCAGGGGGAGATTGCCCTTCGGCTCATTCTGAGCCTTGGGGTGCCTTTCGTCGGTCGCATCGCTCCCTCCTTCGGCACGGCGGCTGATGCCGCCCTCTAACCCCGATTCAGCATTCTCCCTGCCGAGCTTGAATTCTACGGTCTCGCCAGGGCGAATTTCGTGGTAGTAGCAGACCTGGAAATCGTAAAGGTCATGGCCGCGAACATAGTCCAAAGGCAGGGCATCCACGGCCCACTGCGTGTACATGCAGTTGTTGGCATGCTGGTTCGAATCCAGGTCGGAATATACAACAGTGTGGCTCCCAGCCGGCTGCATCTGCAAATCGGCGGGAACAATAATCTTTGTGCAAAATGGAAGGGTATCTTCGGAATAATGAAGATTAGGGTCAAAGCCACAATCGCCACGGTAGATACCGCGGCCGTCCAGACTCAGGATGGTCCAAGCGGAGGTTGCTTCAATGCAAAGCTCCTCTCCCCTGAAAATCCGCAAATTACGGTGCCAGAGCGGACCCATCTGCCCCCTGGACCAGGTATCAATCCTGACATGGTCGCCCCAGAGGGGCATTTCGTACACCCTGAAGTGCATACGGTTCAGGGCCCAAAACAGCCCCTCCTTACGCAGTACTTCGTAGCTGGCTCCGCAGTACTCCGACCCCTGATAGGCCATCTCCTGAAGATGATTCTGCACAAAAAGCGGCTTGAGCCGGCGTTTGATGTCCGTCTCGTAGCTCTCGATGCGGAAGGTTTGGGAGACTACCGGCTTCATCTACTCGATTCCTTTAAGGTTGGCCTTGGGAACGAGGAAGAATTTCAGGTGTCCCTTAACGCAGAGTTTGCCGTTAACCTTGGCCTCGGCGAGCACATTGTACATGGGGAAACGGCTATCCTCGAGGCGGGCGCGAACCTCCACAGTGTCGCCGGGGAAGACGGAATTTTTGAACTTAACCCCGTCCAGACCGCCGTAGAGAGCGGTATTGTCCACCAGCTGCTCACGAGGAATCAGCAGCACACTGCCCTGGGCCATTATCTCGCAAAGGATAACCCCAGGTACAACGGGATAGCCCGGAAAGTGCCCTTGCACGAACCAGGCATCCTGAGGGATGGTGTATTTGGAATCTACAAATTCGCCGGTGACTACAGATTCATCAACCAGCAGCATCGGTTCCCTATGAGGGAGAATAGTCTTAAGTTCTTCGCGATTCATAGTCGTTGTTATTTTCTAATCCGTAAAGATAAGAAAAAACTTGCAAACTAGCGGAATTTTATGTTCGGATTGGCTTTTTTCAGCAAATCTCCATATTTTTTCATCTCCTCATTATTGAGATGCCTAGCCTTAGAGCTCCTTACCCACTTACCATTTTTGTTCTTATACCATTCATGTACATGTACAACGCCCTCCTTGAATTCGTGATGGTCATGTCCCCAATCAAAATCGAGCACGGCTTGCCTATCTTTATAAATCCTAGCCTGCTCCACAATGTTAGTATACTCCTTCAATTTAAAGTAAACTTCAGAGGTATTTGAATATGTAGGCAATCCCTCATGGGACCTATCATCACCCTCCTTTGCCAATACTTTACCTGAAACACCATTTGCGCTAATGACATCTCCAACTTGATGATACAAGTATTCACTAAAACCACCAGTATCTAAATACGCACTAACTCCTCCCATAATTATTCCTCCCATCTATCATAATTTAAACCTGAATAATTTATTGATCGAAGCCATTCTAATAGCGAGATATGCTTATTCAAGAACTTAAACATGTCCACATCAAGGGCGTCTTTTAATGAAAGAGCATATTCTGAAGAATCTCGATATCCCTCTTTCCCGCATCCAATCTTATACTCAGCATAGTAACACCTGACTATGTAAATGCTATCTACATTGTCATCTTCGAGCATTATTACATCAAATGAAGGAGCGAACTCATTCAACTCTTTGTAAATCATTGTGTCAAAGAAGGTTTCCTCCTCTGGCATAAGAAAATGTCCCTGCATCTTCTCATAGAGTTCCTTGTCGCACATAGGGAACTCTTCATTTAATGTGAAATCAAAATTCTTCATAACATATTCCTCATTTTGTAAATATGGTCATTATAATAAACAGTCTCCACATCAGGACAGAAGTCAAGTTTAGAACCGTACACCAACAATTTGTCAGGGTGTTTGAAATCTATAAGTTTTTCTACTCCCATACGATACAGACGCTTATATGCTTTATCGCGTCCTACAACTATATGTCCAATAGCAATAGTTCCTCCTTCCGGTAATCCGCAAAAACAGTATTGAAAAGAATCAACATTGCCCCAACTAGCAGAGGGTATCACCTTGACACCCCGACTCTGCCAAAAAGAGGTCACCCACATTTTTCGATACACATTCCAGATGTTGATACAATGTGGCAAATCAACAAAGAGTGAGAAGTCAGGGGCAACTACACATTTATAATTCTTCAAGCAATTAAGTGAAGACAAAGGTCTGCTCCAAGTAGGTTCTATCTTATAGTCGTAGGTAAAACATTGAATTCCATACGGATACAAGTGTTTGTTCCTGTCAGAATAGGAGATGAAATCACCCGGAAGATCACCATAATAAGCGTCAGCAACAGGAATTCCCCAAAAACCTTCGGTCTTAAAATCATGATAAAGATTCAGATTATGAATCATCTTTTTTCTATCTCTATTATCACCGATAATAGGGACAAAAGCAGAATTTGTTGCGTCGGAGTTAAATTCTGAAAAAAGTTCTCCCGTAAATTGAAAAGATTCCATTTTTGTCGTTATAAAAATTAAAAAATAAAACTTTCATTGCGACTTTATGGAGAGAAAGCAAAGTTTTTTTTAACTTTGCAGTCCTTTTCCGTCTCCATCATGCGCTTTGGGGCTAGTCTCTCAAGTCGCTAAAGAAGACTTTCTGCCCTATCATGCTTGCCAGAGCTGATAGGGCATTTTCGCCCCTTCTATCTTATATCATAATTACCTCCATTTTCTTAGTTATAAAATAAGTTGACTCTTGTACAAAATTATAATAAAATAGCATACCAACAAAATAAAATCAGGAAAGTTTTCAACACTTTACTGTTGATTTTGAACATTAGTGTTCTCAAGTCCTAATTCAGCCATTAACTCCCTATATCTTGTACCAGATATTCTGCCATTTTCGAACAAGGTTCTGGCCTTTGTTGCATAGTCACCAACGACCATGTTTCTCTTGTCCGGTCTATACAGCGAAGCATCGTAGCCATTCTCGAGAGCACCCGTGATTACATCAATGCTAAATTCTTCGTACTTTGAGGAATCTATAAAGTGCATAGACTTCAGTCTTCGCAACAAGGCTGCTCTTGAACAGCCGAAATGCTGCTCTAGTTTTAGCACAGTCTCTAATGTTATCGAGTTAAGACGCATTTGCTCAATCGGCACCATATCTTCAATTCCAGACATCGGAAGAAGAAGATTCGCGGCAAACACATCAGCCTTGTACTCTTCTTCATTTGACAAATCGAATTTTCCCGCACTATTAGATGAATAACTGAAATCTCGTTGGAACAATAGATGGTAAAATTCATGGCATGCCGTAAATCTCTGTTTACCAATAGCTTGACTGGTGTTTATAAGCATAAAGAGATTGGAAGAATCCTCATGTTTCGCTGATGTTCTTATAGCCATGCCACTAAAATCTACATCTTCCAAAGGCTTATAAACAGTTAGGATTTTCTTGGCCCTGATGATGCTCGTCACTTTAACCGAATCCACCGGTTGCCACCCCATCTCGCGTCGAAGACGACCAGCCAACACCCTCATTTCTATATGTAGTTCCTTAATCTTTTGCGAGTTCATCACACATAAATATATAATTCATCACTATTGATTTGAAAGCAGCAACAGAGTTCAAATCAGGGTTACCAGTCTTTCTATACGCAAATGCAATTGAAGCCGACAAATCAACCGATTTCTCACTTATTAACTTATATGGACTAATACCATAAAGTCTACCTAGTTTCTCTAGATGCCTGTGATTAATTGGCGTCTCACATCTTTCATACTTGTTATAAGCTGGTTGACTAATTTCTAAATATTTTGCAACTTCATCCTGTGTGTATCCACATTCTTTTCGACACAATTTTAAGTTAGCGGCCAGTTGTTCTTGAGTTTCTTTTTCAGTCATGACACAAAAATAATCTTTTTGATTATAAAAAACAAATTAAAAATAATTTATAAACAATTTTATAACCATAAAAGTCACAAAAAAGCCGGACTAAGCCGGCTTAATTTTTAGAAGATAGACGATTATCTACCGATACAATGGTATTCGAAGCCTGCTTCGAATAGCTCTTCGGGATCGTAGACATTGCGGCCATCGAGCACGATGTTGCCGCGCATGCTTCGCTTGACAACGGGCCAGGACGGCAGGCGGAAGACCTTCCATTCGGTGAGGTGCAGCAGCGCATCTGCATCCAGAACAGCATCGTACATATCGCTGGCATACTCCACCTTGTCGCCGATGCGGCGGCGGCACTCATCCATTGCGACGGGGTCGAACACTTTGACGGTGGCTCCGGCCTTGGTGAGCAGGTCGATTGTAACCAGCGAGGTAGCCTCGCGCATATCGTCGGTTTCGGGCTTGAAGGCCAGTCCCCAGAGGGCAACGCGGCGGCCCTTGAGAGGCTGGGCTGCTGCCATTTCCTCGGCAGTTCCCTTTGCTGCCTCGGGGGCAAGGAGAGCTACTAATTTCCTGAATAGCAGGGTTTTCTGGTTCTCGTTGACATCTTCAACAGCCTTGAGCACCTTCATCTCATATCCGGCCTTTTGGGCGGTCTTGATAAGGGCCTTGACATCCTTGGGGAAGCAGCTTCCGCCGTATCCACAACCGGGATAGAGGAATTTGCTGCCGATGCGGGTGTCGGCGCCAATGCCCTTGCGCACCATAGCTACATCCGCGCCAACCAGCTCGCAGAGATTGGCAATATCGTTCATGAAGGAGATGCGGGTTGCCAGCATGGAATTGGCGGCATATTTTATCATCTCGGCAGATGGGATGTCGGTAGTTATCACGCGGAAATTCTGCAGCAGGAAGGGTCTGTAGAGCTTGTTCATCAGCTTGGCTGCTCGCTCGGATTCAACACCCACAATCACTCTGTCGGGGCTCATGAAATCCTTGATTGCGTTGCCTTCCTTGAGGAATTCGGGGTTGGAAGCTACATCGAATTCGATGTCTACTCCCCTCTTGTCCAGCTCCTCTTGGATGGCCTTTTTTACCTTGGCAGCAGTGCCGACGGGAACGGTTGATTTGGTGACAAGCACGGTGTACTTGTTGATGTTGCGACCGAACTCGCGGGCAACCTCCAGCACATAGCGAAGGTCGGCGCTTCCGTCCTCATCGGGAGGTGTGCCAACGGCGGAAAATACCACCTGGACATCGTCCAGGACCTCTTTTAGCGAGGTTGTAAAGTGCAGACGACCAGCCTCTACATTTTTGCGCACCATGCTATCGAGGCCGGGTTCATAGATTGGAATCTCCCCTGCCTTGAGCTTGGCGATTTTCTCCTCATTAACATCTACACAAGTTACATTTGCACCCATTTCGGCGAAGCAGGTGCCGCTTACCAGACCGACATAGCCGGTGCCAACTATTGCGATATTCATATTCTAGAAATGATATACAAGTGAAATTGCAGCTTTGGTAGGGCCGAAATAGCTCTTGGACTGGTCCTCAGCGAGGAGCACATCGGTGTCAACATCATATTTGTCGTAGCCGAAGTGGATATAGCCAAGGCCGAGCTCGCCCTCAAGACCCCATTTCTCGTTGAAATTATAGGCATAGCCGCAGCCAATGCCAAGGCCGAAGAAGGAACCTTTGCTGCGATTGTCTTTGAATCCGTCGTAGATGGGCATGCTGAAGCCGCCGGCATTGCCAAGACCTGCAATCAGGTGAGCGCAACGAAAGTGCCGCTGAAGGCATTTCCGAGCCAGTAGCGAGCCTCGGGCTGAACCATCAGGTGCTTCCATTTTGTCCACTGGTTGATATTGGCGGATACATCCACTGTCCACTTGGGGGCAACGGC
>Ga0181612_168625_pt1 | contig 14459 bp, 8 predicted proteins | sample HoacroProtozoa21_FD_119630 | JGI IMG/M metagenome (GOLD analysis project Ga0181612, IMG submission 119630) | Hoatzin crop microbial communities from Cojedes, Venezuel. Combined Assembly of Gp0051906, Gp0051904, Gp0051908 | reverse complement strand
AGTCATGTCATCGTAGAAAGCTATCAGATTGGTCAGGCATGATTTCCCCTTGGTGAATCTATGCTGACTACTCCTGATCACAGTCATGCTTTAAAGAGGGGAATTACTCTTTGTCTCTTTTTAAGCGTACTTGCTGCTCATGCAAGATATCAGGGAGCCAGTTCTGAATCAGAATATTGTATCTGTCTTCCACATAGATACAAATCAAAAGATAGATATAATACAAATCAGTGTGAGGACTTTTCATGCCTTAACTACCTAAAGTTTCAAGTATTTCCTATCTAAGTTGTGGCAGCTAAAAGGTAATTTCTCTTTTTTTTTTTTTTCCTTGTAAACACCTAAGAGAAACAGTCTCTGGATCCAAAAAGGTCTTTGGAAAAATCTGAAATGTTTGCTAAGTAAATAATAGGCACACATTGCTTTTTCAGGGATGAATTTCTTTTATAATTTGTTTGATATCCTCTGTATCAGGTGTATGACAGCCTGGGGGTTTGAAAGACAAAAGCACAGAGCAGGCAAGCATTAGTGAATAGTCAGTATTTCCAAGGTACAAAGACTATTGACTGTAAAAATGGTTTAAAACAATGTGAAAGACAGTTAAACCAGTGAAAAGGCTCTTACTACGAGATTTCAGAGCGCTCTTGATATTGGTCCCTTTATACATTTTTCTATTTTTATATTGACAGGAATACAAAAATTGACATATTTGTCTACTTCAGTAGTCAGACCTTCAACAGTGACCTCAGCTTGAGCTGTAATACAAGTCTTATATACTGTACATGTCTTATTTACTTACTGTAGCTAATGTCCTGGAGCACTGGATTGTGACGCCAGATATTTTTAGTTTAACCTACTAAATCTATGAATGAGCATAGGCTTTAAGCATTATTTTAAAATTTTTAATGTTCAAGATTTATTTTTCCATCTTTGGATTCACTTCTCACTAAATTAAAATTTTAAATATTTTTTAAATGGTTGAACTCGTTGCTTTTATTACTGCTCTAATACCACGAATTTTTTGGCCCTGATGTATACAGATACATGTATGTACACACAAGCAGACATACAGGTCTACTGAAATTCTTATTACTTCCAACTCACAATGATTACAATAACCAGAGATTTTCCTTGAAAATTCCTGCTCTTGGGGTCACTGGATTAGTTCAAAATTTCAGCTTCTGTTCAAGGCTTCCTGGAACCTCAAAAACACATGGTAAATCTGAATCTTCCAGTTCAGATTCAAAAAGCATATAACGTTAGTAAGTTATCTGTATATTTAGGAGGAGAGAATAAGTTGGATAAACACTTACTTGAAAGTTTATCATCCAGCTGGATGGGTTCTGCTGCTATGTTTTGCAGGCATACACACTGGCCATTTTACAAGCAGTGCTACGTAATCATTGCAGGTCTCCAAAGACTATGTATTTCCAGTCACATTATCTGTCAAAGGTGTGTCCCTTCTGCTAGAAAATGGTCTCTTACATATCAACTTTGTTGTTCCTTACTAGAAATAGAATCATTTAGGTTGGAAAAGGTGTTTAAGGTCACTGAGTCCAACCATAAATGAAGAATTTGGATGAGAATTTTTTTTTGAATAAGACCTTATTACCAACAGGTTTATTTTGTCCAGAACCTGGTTAGAAACACTTTCCTGATTTTTATATATTTTCACTTTCCAAATTAAAAGTGATGGCTAGAGCTCACTTACATGGTGCCATAAGACCACTGACCACCATCACATGATTATTTTAAGACGCTAACAAAAAGTAGGCTAAGGTTAAGTTGACCTAATTCAGGATTGCATGTCAACTCTTGTTCCTAGAAAACAATTGCACATCTGTAGATAATTATCAATGCAGTGGATAAAATCTATATCCTTTTGTCATTTACTTAATTTCTTCTGTACAACTCTGCTGAAGTGTTCTGACAAATGTGATACCAATTCAGGCTAATACCCAGTGCAATGGCTTCATATTTGTTTCCAAAATGCATGGCTGGGAATAAAGCACTAGCTGTTGACCTGGAAATGTAAATACAAAAGAAAACTGGAAAAAAAGGACCAGGTTAGCAAAGCAAATTCCATTTTAAGATTAAGGAAATAGTCACAGGAAATAGTTATGGTTGAACATACTCTTCCTCTGTTGGTTTCTATTTGATACAGACCTTAATTGTCTCCTTCACACCATTAAAATACAGAGAAAGATATTTAATGCAGATAGTTGAATGCACGGTAACAACCCTTATTCTAATGTGCAGAGGTGTACTTGCAAGCTGTGTCTTCAGTGAGCTGCTCTGGTGCACTGATCTCCGAGAACAGTAACATTCTGACATTCAGTGTCACTGAACTTGCATGGACTAGAAGGGCAGTAGATCAAAAGTTTATCCACCGTTTTCCTTCAGCATAGATTGGTTCTCTTCAAGTAAAGTTTCAGGTCACTTCTGGGGCATCATCGTAGGTAAATGAGCTCTGACTTTATTAGCCTCTCTGATAGATAAGGTGGTTTCAGTTTTAATGAATGCAAGCTCAAATATTTGACAAAAAGTGAAAAGCAAAGACCGGAGGTATATATCCTAAAGTGAAAGAGGGAGGAGAATCAGTTTGAAAAGAATAAACCACAGATTGTTCAGTGGAAAAGAATGCTACAAAGGTCTCTACGTGAATCTTCAGTTCCAGGAGTTTCTGCCAATTCCTTTTATTACTATTTCAAGTAACCAGGTACATATGGCATGTTTGTAAGTAAAGCAGTCAATGAAGTTAGTTACACCTCTGCATTTATTACCTTACCCCTGAGTATTATTAACTTTTACATTCCTCATAAAATATAATTTATCACTTAAATAATTTGCTTTGTGTCAGGGTTCAGTGTGCTCCAGTGCTTTCCTGCTCATTAAATTAAATATTTTTATTTAATGAGCCCAGAATGTCCTTTGCATTTAACATTAGAATTGATTTCAAACACTCCATTTTTCTAACGTATTTGTGTGTAATTTCAGAATGTGAACTTCATCCCACAATCTAACACTGAAGGAAAAAGAGCTACAAAGAATAATGATCCATGAATTCCAGAGAGGGACACAGTAAGTATGGGTGAATAATTTAAAAAAAAAAACACCCTATTATCTACCCGCACTTCACATTCTTTCATCTAGTTTGAAAGTTTGACTTACTGTCTGAGCCTGGTGCTGCAGTTATTACACATATAATACTCCATTAGGAAAGTGCTTTTTGATGGGACAGCAAGATATTAATTTCCATGAAATTAACAGAAAACAAAAATAATACTACCCTTAGATGTATGTGAGTGATATGCTGATTCATGTAACAAACAAGTAGTCTTTCAAAGGTACGCAGTTCACATCTAAAATATATATCGATAGGATAAATGAATACCATAGAACTCTAGGAATGTGCACCTAGTGGGGATCAGGCTCATCTCTTTGCAGTTGCGAATAATCACTTTGCAGTTAATTAATAAATAATTAATTAATAAAATCTGAGTAAAGAAACCCTCTGTTGTGCAGTAAATCATTCACTCATAATGGTTACTGGAAAAAAAGTAGCCCAAACCTCTGAGCTACCTCAGCAATTCCAGGGTAAGTGCTGTAGCACTACACTTGAAACAGAATTTTACCACCAGCTAGATCTCAAGGAGTCAGTGAGTAGTATATTATGGATTCATGACTGGGTGTTCATCTGAGTCCGTTATAACAGATGTGACCATCTGTGCATCAGCCATACACCACTAACATGCAAGGTGCTAGTGTGATCAATCAGGTGCTCGTGATCCATGGCTATGCGCATGGCATGAAGCACTTCATAAAGCATACTAAAGCTGAAATTTAACCCCATAAGAAATGTTAATGTTATAGTATAGATATTTTTTATTTTGAGTGGAAAGTGAATAAATAGTAACTTAAGAAATAAGCAAAAATAAAACATTGGCATATTTAACTGAACTAAAAATTTCATTTTCAGACTGTTTTTAGCCATCATTAAACCTCATATGCGTATTTTTCACTGGCTGCACTGTCTCACCTGATGAACAGCTTGGGCCTCTCTTTCTATTTGTTCTTCTGGACCCTGTTCCTAGGCTGGACTCCTTTTCCTATGCGGCACGTGGAGTCATCTAACTGCTACGGGGCAGCTGAATGCGGAGGAAGTGTATGTTGTGGGATGTGCCATGGTTACCACAGCATGCAGTGAGAAAAGGAGAGCAAGCAGGAGGGAGCACAGGTCCCCTAACTGCAGGTAGGTAATCTGTGGCTCGGTGTGGCAGTTTGGTAGCCTTCCCCAACACATTGTCATGTTTACCAAGGGAAATCTAAAAATTCTTATTAGATTGACAGCACCACGTTATTTGAAAAAAGTTTTTAAGATAACGAAATCATACTGCATAAGACCATGTCATGCCTTATAGGTGAAGGAGAAAAAGAACAGTTCCCTAGCTGTGGTAATGGGAGTAACGTAGTAGCATGATTATCCATACAAGTGTACTAAATGGGAAATCTTTATCTTTGTCATGTAGGGACAGAAAAACAAACGTAAAATGTAGAATCAACCGTTGATTATAATTTAGTGAAGGGTGAACACACCCAGGTTACTTATTAACGCTGTCTCATAATTGAGCAGGCTATTAAGTAACATATAGCTCTGATATGGATTGGGGAAACAATGTCATCAATTGGGTAAAGTGTAAGGGAACCTGCACTCTTCTCTTGGTGCTACCACCAAGGACTGCCTCACGTACCCCCAGGAAATAATTTTATTTTACTTTTCATTACTGTACCTCATCCATTCTGTCCATTTATGCTGCAGATAGCTACGGCCGGTACATTGAACCAACCTCAATTAAGAATGCACAATTTTTTTCCATTTTTTCCACTGTAAAATGAAAAGGAAGACCTTTTTTTGTTTTTTTGGCAAAAACTAATACTACAGTTTGCTCCAGGGAAATACTGAAATATCAATTTAGATACTTACTGTAGTCCATAATATTGTAGAGTACTTCTATGGACTGATGAGACCTCAAAAGATAAAAGGTTGTTTTTTCTTCTGATTCTGTACTAAAAAGAGATGCACCCTTCAAGTCGTTACAATTTTAAGGAGAGATGTAAGATATCTTAAATTTTGTTTGAATTGCTTTACTAGATGATAATTATCATTAATTGTTATGTTTCAAACTCTATTGCCAAAGAATTTATTTTTGAAGTGAAAAACAAGTGATTTCAGTGAAATATTTAGCTGAAATAAAAATCCATTAAAAGATTAATTAACTCCTGCACTCTGGGTGTATAGTAATTTGGTTGCTCTGGGTGGATAATAATTTGGTTGCTGGAGAATAAAAATGCTAGGGATGTCTCAGTATATGCAGAAGGGAAAATATGATGACTGCACCTGCTTGAGAAATTATTGTGATGGGTCAGCAAGACTTTTGGGAAAGGGTTTTTTCTGTGGCCGAGTTAGTCGAGACTGGACCTGTGGTGGTTGTAAAACAGAAGCTTTTCTACCCTTAAGCCTATACCAGTCTTACAGACAAATACAAGTCTTAAGCAAATGCAAGGAAGTCATAGAGGGGTTGCCCCATCTATTCCTATGACTGACAGAGTTTCCATTTTATTACTATGTGTACATAGTACATCAGTGTACAGATATTAGGATATTATTTTCCCCACTATGGAACTGCCAAGGCTGGTTTTTGGTTGCCGTTGTAGTTTTAGTCGATAGTGTGAGCCTAAGACTGGGGAAAAGTACAGTTTGTTGTGGAAAGTCTCTGGCAGACTAGGCAAAACTTGTGGCAAACCACTCACACAGGAGGTATGGCAGAGCTGTGGTCATTGTCACTAACAAGAAGGGACTAACTAGTGCCATGCAGCCTAACTGGAGGATCTTCACATGGGGTATCTCAGGAATGTGAAGAGCACAGCAACCTAAGCCAATACCCTGCTTTTCCTCTGCTGTTTGAGGTCCCTTGTCTGAGCCCAGAAATGGTTAAAGCGGGGATAAATGTTAGAATGATACGTGTGTGGATACACGTGCTCCACTGTGCTTGTATCAAAGGCTTCAGTATATGCATCTGTAGGCCACAAAATTCACTTAGATTTATATTTGGTTTGTAAATCAACCATTTGTATTTGAGAAATAATCTATGTGGTTTCAGGATAGGGTGAGATAAAGGTGCTTATCAGATTCCTTTTGGGGATGGCAGTAAGTAGTTTATAGCCAGTTTCAGTTAACATAAGCTTTCTATAAATAAGATACATAGCTTTTTACACATGTAGACTAAGGCCGAAGGCTCCCTTCACTCTTTGAGAGAACTGATATTAAATTTTTTACTAGTACCCACAATGAACAATGCACTTGACTTCAGTTCTGACTCTATTATTGAGAGAAACTACCACGTATTTCTCGGAGATGTCCACAAATAGCCAACTGCAATGCTGAAGAAAAGTTTATTTTTCTTTTAAATTAACTACTTCTTTGCTGAGTTTGTTTACCCCCTGATGTGTGCAGCCTTTCTTGCAGCACTGGTATCCCTGTTGCCGTCATCATATTGTTTGTGTGCTCATGGCTGGCTTTCAAGCTATCATTTCTTTATGTCCCGGGGCTACACGGTATGCTTTTACAAAGGGGTCCTGGATCTAATATTGCTGCTGTCGTCCAGTTTGCCCATACTGTGTATACTTGCAGGTGCTCTCAAACTCTTGCAGAGAAATGTGAATTGCTATTCTTAAATGTTCTAAACACTCGGGATTGTATTCATTCATGCTACCTGCTGCTGTATGTGAGTTCATCTGGAGGTATTTGTGCACTCTCCTGCTTTTATAGCTCAGATTCTTCGTGCTTTTCTATTTCAGTCCTGTAGTGCTTTGACTTCTCTGTTATGTTTGGGATGCTCCCATATTGGTTTCAACTTGGCTGGAGTAGCTTCCCTTCCTTGCAGAATTCCAGGATTTCTTTCACATCCTCCACAGACTCTTTCTGAGTGTTTTAAACCAAATCCCAAACACCATCTGGCTTTCTAACAGGAAGCTAACCTTTCCCTCCATATTGTGAGATCAGCTGTAGTTCAGCCCGAGATCAGACACCTCTGTGTTTTTGTACTGCTTGCTTGAAACTGAATTGCTTGGATCTTTTTGCATCAGGAGCATACTGCACATAGACTGATTCATATCTCTTTATAACCACTGCAAGTCTTAAATGAACTTTAAAGTAGATATTTGCTGAAAGCTGCAAGTGATACAGGGCAGTATTTTTTAGCAATCTGTGTTCTTGGGAAGTTAAACTGCAGTGAGAAATTCTAAGCAGCCTAGAACTTTGACCTGAATTTCTGAATTTTCTGAACTGTGATCTGAAAATTATAATTTAATTAAAGAAAAAAAGACTTTGTAAATGAAGCTGGTTCTGATGTTTGTCAATCTTAAAACTTTCCCAGTGTGCAAGTTTCCTTCTTTTACATGTTAAGTACACAGTGCCTCAATAAGGAAAATGGCTTGCTTCTCACTAGACATTGTACTGTATGAATGGCACTGGTTCACTCATAATTTATTCATTAAATAATAAAATTTGTCAATGTGTTTTTCTATTTTAAGCTTTTACTGTAAAAGAGGGCATTATCACCTCAAAGCATTTTGGTTCCTAGAGTGAATGCCAATACTATCCAGTCAGGCCAGATTCTCCTAATTATGCTAAGGGTTTCTTTCCTAACAGCATTTATTTTAGGGTGTTAACAATACTTCACTTAAATGTAGTGTAAAGTGCACTTATTTAGCAAACTTGTCCTTCAGAAAAGGTTTTTTTTGTCTTTAAAACACTGCTAGATTGTTTCCTTCTGTCAGTGCATGATACAGTAGAAATCTTCAATCAATAACACTTTTTTTTCCTATGCAATTGATGCATAACAGCCTTCTTCACACAGAGGTTTAATGTGTTGTAAATTAATTATCTGGAATGAGTACAGGGTCAATGGACCTTGGTATGACCGGGATGTAACGTTAAAGTGTTCCATTTCCTCCCAGCCCTGCTCAGCTCTCTTGCCAACTCTTTTATACATGTCAGCTATGCCATCTTCTGCAGTTTGTTCCCTTAAGTGTTGTTAATGCCCTGCTAGGGCTTGATTGATAGGAAAAATTTGCTTTACCATAAATTTGTCCAACAATTTTCTTTCTTCTGAAGATGGAGTATCTTTATTAACTGTACTTGTACAATGCCGCTTAGCAAACTATTCTTACTCTTACAGAAGCTTAAGATAATAGCCTTATTTTAAATCAGAATGAAATTGCAAAGCAGAGGCAGAAGTAATTTTTGGCTTTTAGGTGCCTAAGAATTAATCAACTATGCTTGAAGTTTCTGGCAGGAGAAGTTTTGCTTTACCTCTTCTACACAGCAAACCACATAGATGAGTAACACCGTTATTAGCTGTGAAAAAAATGCTGAGAGAGAGATCCTCATCCATGAACAGTGCAATTAAAATGGGCATTCTCTGGGTTTGAAGTAGCCAATTTTCTTTAAAAATCAGAGAGGCCACCTCTATTATTTTTTTTTTGAAGCCAGCTTGGCTATTAGTTGCTAGGGTAACAAGACCCGAGATAGTGGCAGCACAGCGTTATGGGGGTCTAAGATAAGAAAGAAATACTGGCAGGAACGTTCAATTGTAGATTCTTTTATGAAGGATGGTCAAAATATGTATATGTTCATAATTAAAAAGGTGCTGATACCACAGCATTTTAATTGTCTTCTCTGAGTAACAGATGACACTAAACTTTTAAAGCAGCAAACACTTCAAATCTCACTGAAGAAAAAAAAGAGATGCTACTTAAAACTCATGGCATGTTGGTGGGATCAATTTAATGTACTGTGCTGTGTCAATGTCACTTTCATAAACTTTTGCTGAAGTGCTTTTCCTACTGTATGTTGAATGATGTTGTCAGGACTGTGAGTCGGGCATACGGTGGATTTGAGTCTACTTTACTTCCCTTGATGAAAAGGTCACTGCCACTTGTAAATCTGTTTTACTCCCTGCACAGTTGTTAGTGTCAAAGTCTGTCAGCTCTGTGGGATGTTAAAATTATACAACTGTGGTAGGAACAAGGATCACAAATTCCCAAGTGGTAAGTCCCAAGAAAAAGTCTCTGATCTTTGTGTAAAAGTTCTGTAGAAAGTTTTTTCATTCAGGATTTTCAGCTCACTTTGGCTTGATTGCAGAAATAAACAACATTTTTGTTTCATGCCTCCCATCTGGTGGGCCTTCCCCAGAAATAGCTCATCATGGGGCCACTTTTTATGTCTGTAGCCCACGGTTGCAAATGAAACAATCCCCTCTGCTTTATTTTTTTAAGGCCGTAAGGGCTTCAGCTAGGGCACAATTAAAATTTGGCCTGTGTTGTGTTATGTGATTCTGTTTGACAAATCATCACAATAGATCAGCTTCACAAGACCTCAAAATTATTCATAAATTATTTGGAAAATACAAGTAATAAACAAGAAATAAAATAACCAAGCAGCTGGGGCAGGGGAAAATACAATCACCCCCCAACAAACCTTCCTACCAATGCAAGCAATGCAAATTATAAAAACCTCAAAAAACCTAAGCTCTTTCTTTCCTTACTCATAGCAGCATCTGAACTGTTTTGTGCATCTGCAAAGAGAGTTTTTTATTCAGCAGTTTTCCCATATAAGTCGTCATACTTTACTAGTGAACTGCAGCAAATGCAACGAGAGTGAAACCAGCTGGAGTGCCAATGGCAGACGTGTCCTGCTGAGTTTGATTGATTGCAACATAAAGAGTTTTTGAAGTTTTATGCTTTCGCTGTACAGGAGATGGACACAGAGTTCTTTGCATGTGAAGTATGGCCAGATCTTTTAGGTGGTCAATTGCCTGCTTAATCTAAAGGCCTCCACTAAGACAGAGTCAAGTTTGTCCTGCTGTGAGGTATTTCCATATGACCTTGCAACTAAATTGATTTTTGATCTGAGTGGAGTAGTTTGCTGCTGAGGAGACAGAACGGGACCCAGAGGGGGCAAACACTGAATCTTTTTGGCTTGACTTTCAGTCAAGGTAACTCACTGGGGTCCTGAAGGTGATGCAAGTAAACATCTGCCAAGTGAATCTTCGTGTCAAGGCAGCCATTGTGGGTGAACTGGGGTAGGCAGCAGTTGGGTGCATGTATATCAGCGTGCCAAGTAACCATCAGTGTGAGAAGGGAGAGGACACGTCAAGTTCCTAGTTTCATTTTGCCGTATTTTTGACTGGAAAATACTCTTCATGCGCCCCTGGATCTGACCTAGAAGCTGTCTCAGGCATTCATTTGAATGATAAGAAAGCAGAATCATTAATATGAAGTTTTTCTTACTGTCTGTGAATGACTTGAATGACAGATGAGCAAACAAAAAAAAGAGAAAGCCTGAAGCTTTAATTACTCTGAGGAAAAATTCTCTGCCATCTCCATTAATCGCTACTTTACTTTTACAGATATCTTTCAAAATATCATCCAATTTGCCTTTAAGATTACAAACACTTCTGCTTAATTCTGCTTCTCTGCCTCCTGAGAGAATTACAATATAAAAATTCACCTTTTCCCTTTCTTATCAGATTAATTTCTACTGTCTGAAATTGCTAAAATCCAAATTGTAGATATTTGTACTTACATAATTAGAAAGCTGAATAGATGCCTGTCATGTCAGTGCTCGTGTTTGCTGAAGACTCACAATGTTAGACAAAGGGCATGTCTGAGGAATGTAAACAAACATCCACCTTATCAGGACTTTTACCACTGAGAAATAGAAAATAACATTTTTTCCCTACCCTCTGCCCTCTGTTATCCCTCCAGTTCTTTAGGCTTTGCTCAATTTTTGTGTATTTTCTAACTTTCAGCTTTTCTAGGCACAGGTAAATGAAGAACAATTAAGAACTGCTGGAATTATTCAGCTAAGTGGGAAAGCAGTTCCACACTCTCAGGTCTGTATATGCCCATATGATGGGTATTTGGTATACAGCTTTTTTAGCACTCAGATAAAATTAAGGAATGCCTATATGCTAATGTGTCTGTATACGTACTGGGGAAATTTTAACCCTTTATCAAACCAGATTTTCATAACACAAATGTTATGTGTATGTTAACACAAAATCAGATACCTATTTTTGATAATAGATAAATCTCAGATAACCAGATTTAATTTGGATAGATCTCCTACATGTATTTCTAGGCAAAAAGAAAATAGAGCCTAGGGCAAAAACTCTGCCAGTATTTAGAGAGCTTTGGAAAAGTTACATATTGATCAAGTCTACTGACTAAATATTTGAGATGATTTACAGACAACAAAATGTTTAGGGCATTTTGTGGGACTTGCAGCCTTCCTAGAGAAAAGGATTGCCTAGGTGTACAAATATCCAGTAAGAATTACTTTACCTTTCCCTTACTAAATTAATTCAAAATACTGAACTTTAAAATTGTTATAAAGCAGCGTGGTTCTTGTGGTAAATGAGAGGATACTTAAGTACTCCTTGTTCTTTGAGTCTTATTTAGCCATTATGATCTTCATAAAGATAATCTGAAATTGCTTTCTCAGACTAGCCACCTTGTAGTAGTCTTCTTGTTTGCTTTTGCACTTTCTTGCCTGAACACCTGCAGAGCAGCATCTTCCAGGTATTGCTGATGCATGTCACTTACATTTAGCTCTTGCCTTTCTTCAAATTTTCAGTCGTGTCCTTACTGCTTCCTTTTATGACAGTCGTAATTACAACCCTTTGGACTTCCGAAATGTCTGTCTTCTACATGTCAGCCTACAGAACTCTGGCTATTTTCTCAGAGTCTGACATTATTATTATGCTTCATCTCTCTTTTGTTGTATTTATAATAAAGCTTTCAGCTTTTACTTTTTTTTTAATATGCTGAAACACCTTTCCCTTTCATCACATTTTTCCAGCTATTGCGTCTGCCTGCACAGTCTGTGCCATCCAAGTTGCAGCCTCTTCTCTTTTCTTATTATTCTAAGAAGGCACTGGCTCTTTTTAACTGCTGTCCTTAAATTTTGTCTGAAAACTTTGCTTTCCCTCTTGGCTTAAAAGGTCATTATTTTGGAATACTCTGTCAGATGGACTAGCAAACGCTAACTCTTGGCTTTGTAGATACAGTGACATGCTGGCAGGCCCCAGAGCAGTGAGACTAGGTAGTGCTGTAGTCGCCGCCTGGGTGCAGGTGAAGGAAGTCTCTTAAGTGGCTCCCCTGTTATCCTGCGGGAAGACTTACCTTTTTGCTTGCTTACTATGGTCTAGTCTCCAGACTGAATATTGTGTTGGCAATGTTGAACCATTCCTAATTTCTCCTCAGCTAATATTTACTGTTGCTTTGAGAATAAATCCATTTCATATATGTCTTGCGAGCCAGACAGTTATGAAGCTCCTTGGTATCTCCAACCCCACCCTGTCAAACTACTTACCAGCTCTAGCACGTGAGCTCATGTAAAGATTCCTTGTCTGAATTCTTACTGTGGCAGCCCAAAAAATCCCGTATTTGCATGAACAAAACTAAAGGATTGGATAAGAGACATGAAAATTTGTAGTAAAGGTTTGAAATATGAAGCATCAATATGTCAATGTTAGGCTAGATGACTGCACTTTTTATTGAGAGAAACGTATGTGTGAGGTCTGCATCATGTTACCAGTGGTTCTGCAGAGCTAAATGAAGTGAATAACATTTTTTTGAAAAAACCTCAGTTCAAAAATGTGGCTCAAGCAGAAGCTGAAACTGAAGCCCCTGCTCAGCTGAGATGGGAAGTTGGATTTGGGAAGGAGTGAATAAATACCCATGCCAAATCCTCAGCTTCTGTAATTCATAATGGAAGATGCTTCTTCATAAATGATCATTCCCAAACAGACGCTCTCAGTGGCAATAGTATTTCAGGCTGGGACCAAGGAGACTCATGCTGATCAAACTGTACTAAAAAGGAGAAAGTTTATAAATGTTCTCAGTGGGTGACAAACTGAAAAATGAAATTTATACTGATATTTAAATTTGCAGAAGCATAAAGTCTTTTTTTTAAAAAAAGGGTCACAATAAGCTGTAACACTTTAAGCAGACTCCTTGCATTGCTTCTCTGCAGACATTTTGAAGGAAAAACAATTAAGAAGAGCTAGTGTGTGCAGAAGGGCTAAATATTTGAAACATTCCCAGCCACATGACAGCAATCCTGTCTCTGGGGTCAGGCTGTTCACCAGTAATTTCAGTGTGAGGAATCTCTGGACTAGTGAACCTGCTGGGCAAAAACTGGTGTCCTGTCATTCCTAAACCACGACGTACTGTGCTTGTACACATGCTCATTCAAAAATTCTGTGCAACAAACCCAGCTAAACTGTCTTTACTACTAAGATACAGAGCAGAATACTTATACTTCTCTAATCTGCTTCTTTTTGAATACTATTTCTGATCACCTCAGCCAATCTTTTTATTGTTTCAACTGCAAGCTTTGCATATGGCCCCACATGTGCAGTGGCATTCTGCATTATTGATACCCAATATTTTGATGTATCATTTTTAATGCAAAAAATCAGTGACACAAGTGAGTTCCTTTATATAGCTGAACCAAAAAAGAAGACGAAAAGAAAGCCCTACATCATTTTCATACACTCATCTTCCACTTATAGTTATGATCTAGGTTGCCCCTATTGTTGATTAATGTATGAATAACAGCATGCATTTGCAACCTGCTATCAGATTTTACTGCAGGAATAAAGCAAGGTCAAAATAATATCTAATGTTTAGACAGCATGCTGGTAGTCTCCCCATCAGCAGACTATTCTTAAATAATAGTAACAAATTAGCATTAAAAGCTCTTCACAAAATGTGCTAAAATCATACTGGATGCTCAGTGACCTGTGCAAAGAAAACAAAATGTAATACTTGTGTCAATTATGTCACTACAGCTTTTCAGAGGTGGAACCAGCATGACTCAAGAAAATAACAAAATGAGAAAAAGAGATGAGAAAATAAACTCTGGATGCAAGAAGACAGAGTGTTGCAAGAGGAGAGTGTTTTGCTCCAGCACGGAGTTTGAAGGGCCTGCCCTCTTTAGCACAGTGGGAGCCAGATTCCCTGCTGTGTTCTCTGAAGTGGCTCATTGCAGAGTAGTAATATTATATCTTAATAAGCATAACACTGTGAACTGAGGCATATTTTTAAGTCAGACACATGGGAGGGAAACGTATCAGAGCAGAGCTGTGTTATTTTTAATGGAGCATGTGTTTGTCTTGTAAGTGTGTCGGAAGAAAAGGAGCAGGTCTCGGGTTTCTTCTCACCATGTCTAATGTAGGATGGGCACTCCAACTGCCTCTCTAAGTGACATTAGTGGCCTTTGATATTACAAAGGACACAGGATGGTCTGGACTACACTTGCACCTCACATTTTTTTCTACTATTTATGTACATCAGTGTTCATTTGAAGCTATCCTTCAGATGAACCTCTT
>Ga0181612_167733_pt1 | contig 14459 bp, 5 predicted proteins | sample HoacroProtozoa21_FD_119630 | JGI IMG/M metagenome (GOLD analysis project Ga0181612, IMG submission 119630) | Hoatzin crop microbial communities from Cojedes, Venezuel. Combined Assembly of Gp0051906, Gp0051904, Gp0051908 | reverse complement strand
TTTCAGCTGGAATGAGCAACATCTGTAACTATTAACGAAAAAAATTAAGAACCTGTCTTGCATAAAGTAGATTTAAATTCCCACATTCTTTATTTTTGGTAGACGTATATGTGCATCTGAAGCCTTGTCTCCTGTCACAGCAAGTTGCTGTGCACAAGGGTAGTTACATGAGTAGGAACTGAGGCCATGAGAGGTTGGGTAGCTTGTTCAGAAAATTAAGAAGGCTGAACAGGGCCTTAAAAACAGGTCTTTTAAATCCTAGGCTAGTATCTTAACCACTAAATTACCTTTTCTTTCTACTTGATGGCTTTACTGTTTTTTTTTTTACGCTTGTCGTGTCTCCTAGTCTGGTTTATCCTCTTGTGCTTTTTTGTATTTTTAATTCCCTTTGTCTTTATATTGGTCAGTTTTCTCTGGCTTTGCACTTGCGCCACCCCCACCCCCAAATATAATCTTGGACTCTCCTTCCCTTTGGCTCTGCATGGACTCTTTTTTTTTTTTTTTTTTTTCCCTTGTCATTGTTGCTTGTTTGAGCTTCATGTTGTTTTAAGAGCTGTATGCGGCTCCCCCCCATACTCTTGTTCAGCCTTTCGTGGTGGGAAATAATCTTTATGAATTTCTTCTCCAGAGTGACAGATACCATTTTTTCTTGTGGTATCCAATTCACAATATTATGTGATATTAATGAATTACAATTTACATAGTGTCACAGGTATTCTCCACTTTTACCTTTCTAAAAGAGTCGTGCAGTCTGTTTTCCTGCTGCAAGGCAGAATCGGCTGTGCTGATGTTGGTCCTAATAGATGTTTGTCCAACATGTTCTGAAAGAGCTCCAGTAACAGAGACGCTACAACTGTCCAGACAAATCCTTTCCAGTATTGCCCTTACTGCTGGAAGGCTGCCCGCCCGTTCCCTTTGTGTCTTACCTGAACTCTTTGGCTGCAGTTTAAGTTCATTGCTGCTTCTCCTATGTACCAAGGACGTGGAATAGGGATTTCTTCTATGTCATGCTTAAAACGAACGATTTTCCTCCTCGGTTTTCTTTCACTTAAGTAAGACTGCTTCTTTCAGTCTTTCTTGCACAAATCAGCTTTTAACATGTATAGGTCTGTTGTTGCACACAAATGTGGGAAGAGTCCAGAGGACAGCAAATGGTAAACTGGAGAAAAATCCAAGCCAAATGGTCCTACCATGCTTGGGAGTTTTCAGACTGGTTCAACTGGGTGTCCATTCGTCTGCAGAATTACTACAATCTTTGTAAAAACACCCTGTCTGTGATTGTGAAAGCCTTTCAAGGCTGCTATGACTAATTTCCGACTTCAGTAAGTGTAGCCTGTGGATATGCACCCAAGGAAGGCTCTGGCTTGCTTGCATTCCCAGGCTTTCCTCAACACCTTTGGGATTTCATATCTTGTTACCCTCTTACCTCTTATTTCACTCTGTAGTTGGTACTTTCTGCTGAAGTTGGGAGATCTGCTTACTACTGTATAGTAGCCCTTTTCCCATAAAATCTCAAGCTGGGTATGCTTACCAGAAGTATTGAGATACAGTCACATATATATATTTCAGTCATTCAGCCTTAAAATTTGCTGTCAAAGCCATTCTTCTGCTGTTGGAACTCTGTTCTCATGTTTCCCTTTGTTCTGTGGTAGTTGCTAAGATTTCCCATTGAAATTTATTTTAACCACTTGCTCTTTTGTGCAGATTTGCTGCACGGTCTTGTCTCCCACAGCGTAGATGGGTTACAATGGAGACGATGGTAACCTGGCAGTGATACAGGAGCACATTACTTGCAGCTGTGGGGAGATTTCACCCAGCATTCTGGTGCAGAGTACTTCACACTTCTGAATTAATCATGCTTCTCTCTCTGTTCTTACTGCTTGGGTAAATATTTCACTGTTGTGTAGGCTTGGGCAATGATCTATGTGAGAACCATAGTCCTTGTTTCCCTGCCTCTTGTACATGCTTACCTACCAAGCAAGCTTTTAAGCCTGGTGCCTTTTTCACACTTGATAAAACGAGTCTGTTTCCATCATGTAGTATTGCTTCTTTGTAAATCTGAATACAAGCAAAGAAATTCACGTTTATTGCCAAATGTTTTGGCTGCATGCCCTCCCTGGTCTTCTGGCTTCATCCAGATGACGAATGTTCCCTGTCAGCCTGCAGCCTAGTGAGAGAGGACAATGGTACAGAAATACTGTAATTACCTAATCAACTTTGCTTAGAATGTTAAGCAAATGCAATTCTTTAATACTCTGGTTTTACTATAGCCGTTAATTAATATGTGCAAATGCCATTTGTACAGCAAAAGCAAGTAGAGGAAACATTCACTTTTAAGTTACTTTACTCCCCTCTAGTGGTCTTCTGCCATACGTCCTTTTATATAACACTTCGTTGCAATAGATTTAAGGATGGCGTTAATATTCTGTAAAAAACAAAAGTCTGCTGGTAACTGCTCCTTCCTTCTGCTCATCTTCTCTTTCTGTAGAGAAACCAGTTCAGGGACTGGGATTCTTGCCAATCTAACTTGGTAGATGAAACTGTTCTTTAAGTGTTGGCTTTAATTAAATGCCAAACTGCACCCACAGCTTTAAAATCAGCACGTACAGAAAAAAATCTCAAAGCTGTGTACTAAACATTATCTTCTGTGCCCTCAAACCTGTTCATAAGGGGTCAATGATAGCTGTTGTTAGTGTGGATTTCACGGGGACTCAAACTGTAGTCAAGGCTGTAGCAACACCAGCAGAGCCCAGTCACATCTGCAGGGCTATGTGTTTGTTCTGTGGGACGTGCCAGCTGCGGCGCGTGCCTAACGCTGTTTCGGCCTGTGCAAGTTGTGGGACATATGGAGACTGTTGAATGACTGGGTTCCTCCTTTAGCCTTGCCAGTTGGCCATTTTGTGTAGGATGTGGCTTCCACTGGCTGGAAAACAGATGAGAACCTACAGGATCAGAACGGAAACTTCTACTTTTTCAGTAATTCCCTGGTTCTTCGCTCAAGTTACTGATGTTGTAATCAACACTGTACAGGTGTGCAGCACAGGCGTAATTTAGCAGTAGTTAATGGGTAAGTTCTTGGCTAACTTTTTCCTTGCTTCCTGGAATCTGTATTTTAAAGGTTTTGAAATGACCTGCTAATGCCGTGTCCTTGGAGAAGATAGGGTATCTCATAAGATGCTTGTCTACTTTCTCCTTTTCCTCCTCAGAGAGAGTATAGTAAGAAAAACGTAGATAGAGGATTCGCTTTCAGAAGCTAGCTGCTCCTTTCAAACTACCCACTGGTAGCCTTTCCACTTTCTTCTAGAATGCCTTGGACTAATATTTGGAAGAAAAGAAAGGGGAATAAGAGGCATAGAGAGTCAATAAAGAAAATGTTGACAATTTTCCATTTGAAAATCCAGTTCTCTTAAAATACTTCACAAAATTGTGTTTGTCTTGTTATTTAGTTGTGGAAGAAAAATGGAAACGTTCCAAGAATCAAAACATTTTAATGCTATTTGAGTGGAACCTTTTGTTTTAAAATCAGTCTTCATCTGTAAACTTTTGCAACTCTAAAAAGTCAAAATTGAAATGAAACAGTTTAGGTGATCCAAACCCGGCCTTTTTTCCGCATGATTTTTCTTTTGTGGAAAACTTAAGTGTCTCAGTTTCTTTCCAAGCTGGAAGGAAACCAAAAGTGAAAAGTAAAATCCTTCATAAAACGTAACTCCTGTCTTCTTGCAGTGCTCTTACAAGAGATTATTTCCCTGTGTCAACGATGCACGTTATAATAACCAACAGTGGGGGAAACTGTCCCACATTTCTCAAGATTATTCCCTTTAGGTCATTAGCAGCTAGTTCTAATAAACATGAGCTGAGCCAGTGGAGGCTTTGACTCTATTTATCATTGCGGATGTCTGAGCAGTCCCTGTGGGAAGCTGTGACCAATTCATCAGCCAGGGAGTTCAACTTCTTAACTCTTCTCTTGAACAGCAGCGTCAACAGTCAAACTAAGCCCAAATCATCACGTGCACACGCAGGAAGCAGGTAAGGTACGTAATGCTGAAATAAAATTATCCGTACAGTTGTAAAAAGCATGCAAGTAGGCAGCTGGTGCAGAAGTGTCTTTACTCAAATGAGCTGGCGGGTGCTGCCCTTTGGAGTGCGTGGGCCTGGGTAGGGAAGGATCCCCTGCTGCCTCAGGCATCCTGCCCAACACCAGGCAGTTCTGCAGGTGGGCTCGTCTCCGCTCTGCCATGCCAGCACCGCAATGTGGGCATTGGGCTTGATAGCTGAAAAAGGTTTCCCTGCCTCCTTTGGTGGTATGGTTGCTACTCTTCTCTGCAGGTTCAGTTTGTTAGCTCTCTGCATCATATCTGTGTAGTAGTCCCACAGCCTTACAATTTCAGGCATGCGTATGCTCCAGTACCTTCCTCCAAGAACCAGATGTGGTTATTTAAGAGCTCTGCAGCTTCACATGAGAGTCAAAGTAGGACTGCTGGGTTCTTGTGCTTAGGAGAACAGGGAAATTGGCCAGTACAGATTCAGGCTCAATGACTCTAGGTCTCTGAAACAGAGAAAATCTATTGAAACCCTGTGCCCCAGCAGAAGTATCAGAGACGAAGGCATCGAGTAGATCCCAATAGGAAGCTTGTGATCCCTGTAACCCTACTTGTCAGAGCACAGAATGGTTGAGGTTGGCAAAGAGCTCTGAAGGTCATCTGGTCCAACCCATGCTGCTCAAGCAGGGCCACCTAGAGCCAGCTGCCCAGGGTTTTGAATATCTCCAAGAATGGAGACTGCACAACCTGTTCCAGCACTAAGTCACCTTCAGTAAGGTTTCATCTGGGCTAAGAACCCACCTGTTCGGTACGTGTAAGGTAAGGCAGGTTCCTTTTAATTTGTTGGGCCCATCTAGATTTAGTGAATGAGTTCCTACCAGATTCACAGAATCACAGAAGGGTTGAGCCTGGCTGGACCATAAACTATTACCCAGCCCCGAACAGCTTATGCCCAGTTCCTACATTCCTTATTCCTAGGTCAGCATGCTTTCTGCCCTTGAAGTTATATTAAACTGTTCTTAAATTTATATGAGGAGAGCAGGGAGAATGGGGAGGAATCACGGTGAAAAAAATCTACTGCCATTACTTCAGCTCGCAGTAGCAATAGTGAAAGAGGAGGAAGAAATCTATGATTGTGTCAAGCAGTTCCTGTGGATTCTTGTATGTGACGTGGTACTTTCAAACACTGCTATGTGTCAGGTCTTCATTTCTATTGGGAAACTCACTGTTGTTACTAGCAGAAGCAATGGTATGACTTACAAGAAATAGTTGCTAAAATCCCTAATAACAGGGAACCCCCCTACCCCCCTTATAATTATTCTCATCCCTTTTCATAGTTTCAGAAGAATGAGACTGTTGACAAGGAAAAAAGATCTTAAAAACAACTATGCAAGTGGTCATATCCAAAAGCCGTAAAATCTAGTTCTGGTAAATGAAATTCTGAAGTCATTCTAGAGATGAGGAAGTTGGACTACTTACTGCATAAGTTTCTGCCTTGCTGTCAGAGTGTCTTTCCACCGCTGCTACAGTTTGCCTACACCTGGTGTTGAATTGCAGCAGCGTAACTGTCTGGAGCTTGCTTTCTCTGCTGTTAGAGTGCAACAGGGCCACAGCCTCACCTGGGGTTTCTGAGAGCTCCTGGAATGCGACCAACATTATAAATGAAATCACCGCGCTGCCTGCTGAATTCTTGCTTGCAGAAGTGCTGGCAACTGTGGAACATACTTTGCTGATCATCTGAAGAGTAGCAACTTCTACACCCGGTAGCTGTTGGACAGCATTTTCTTGAAATAAGGCTGTCTGGTGATAGCTCAGGAGTTGGGTTGGACAGTGCAGGCTCGGATAGGTTTATAGCTGGGATTTGCAGATTAACACATTGTTGTACTTCCCAGCATCTTCTTGGGCTAAATCCCACCTGAATTCTGCACGAGTGGAAGAAGTTCTTCAGATTTTCTTTCTACTCCAGTCACAGAATCACAGTTAAAAGAACACAGAATTTAGTTCCAAATGTGTTAGAAGAGCTCTCTTCTCCAGGATGGGATTTGATTAAGCACAGGGCTGACCCCTCCCACATTATGAGGTTTAGCCGGTGGCATAAATAATATTTTCTTTAAAATATTTAAATATTTTTTTTCTTGTTGCAAATGGTATTGTGCAGTTTTTGGCTGCAGGAAGAGGAAGGACAGCTTGTGAAACAAACCTGTCAAAGCAAGGTAAGTAGCTACCAGGGTTGATGAAGTCAACTTTCCCTTAAAATGCAGTTTATGATACAACTGGAGGGCAGGGGGAGAGGTGGAAACAAAATTAAAAAAACCCACAGAAAAAGCTAATAAATGCTGAGGTGCCCTAGAAAAAGTGGACATTTCCAGGATTTCATGGGGAATGACCATTGTCATCACATGCGTCTCAGTGATCCACTGAACTGATACAATGGTGCAGTTGTTTTTCTAATGCTCTGAATTTCATTTGAACATGTGCACTAGAGCGTGATACATATGTGAATTCTCAAGACTTATTTTTTACAAGTCGGAGTAAATTAAAAAGCATCAATTGCTTGTTTTAGACAACACTTCCAAGATTTCTCTTTGTATTTTCACTGAGCAGAACTCTGAATATTTAGTCAGCAAGGCTGCACAGACTTGTTGCTATTTTACTGTTTGTGATGAAAACTCAGTAGGGTAGGTAGAGAGCCACGTGTATGGACCAAGGAAGGCAGAGGACTGCATATTTTGGAAAGAGGGAAAGACTTTGTAGCCAATTGTATGGAAGGAACCATTTCCAGTTCTCCAAAATGCATCAGAATCCATGTAACGCTGTTTTCAGAAACTTCCCTGCCCTGGCTTGGCTTAGCTGATGGAATAGCGTTCACCAGACTAAAGTCAGGGCATGCTCTGAAGTCCACTGAAATAAGTGGAAGCGAAAAAAATTATCTCAGGCTTTGGACTAGCCTTGTAGTGCCAAAGGAAGTTTCTCCAGATCATTGCAGTGCAGGGAAACTCTGTTTTGCTGATAGTTTATCGTAAAATGCGTCCAGACGGGAGCCTCTGAAAGATTTCCTTATCTTGAAAAGGCAGCGTGAATCTCTTTAATTACATCACCCACTGTTTAATCCATAAAATTAGACTTCCTTCCTTTTACTGATGAACAGGAGTGGGAAAAGTCAGCCTTACTCTGTATCCATATATCTATAGATAGACAGATATAGATGTCCTTTTTCCGAAGCGTCTCCTGCCCATGAGTATTTTTCCTTGGCTCTCCCTTACAGGTGTCAGATGACATTTCCTTTGCTGACTGTGTGCCTGTTCGACCTCTGTACTTGTTTGTCTGAAGTTCTGTGGTGGGATTTTTGCTATAGAAAGGGGTTCACAAAGCTAAAAAGAGTTTTCAACATTTTTATTTAAAATTTGTGAGGTGTCAAAACCTGTCTCTAAAAAAAAAAGCAAACATAGCAGATCAATCTCTTCTGAACTCCACCCCATTTATCACAGTAATAGTAATTGTCCCTTCTCATTCCCCCTTTGAGCCACAGTATTTGGAATCTGTTGCAACTTCCTACTCAAATAGCTTCCTTAACTTTGGTTACTTGTAAAATGAATATTTCTTCTAATTAACTGCCATTATTATTTCCTGTTTCCTTATAAAGAAAGGCAACCTGAGTATTTGCATTATTTATATGCTTTATAGCTATTTGTTTAAGGACACAATCAGCTTGCGTGAGTTGAGCCAATACATAAATGAGAAGGAGCTAATAAAGCAAATACTTGGGCTGAACATACCCAAGTAACAATACTGGAAGTGTAGGATGCGGTATATTAAAAATATATGCATTAGTCAGTGGGTCGTGTTCTATCCAGTGTGGTAGAAGACCTTGCATCTGATGGGTGTTTTGAGGCAATGAAGACTGGCTGCTGAAATTGCTGAAGCTGATAAAGCAACCCCCGAGTGATCCTCAGTAAATTTTAGTACTTTCAACAGGCAAGGGGAAAAACCAAACCAAACCCCCAAACGACTTTATACCCAGTTAGGAATCACAGACTCCAGCTGAGATTGTCTCACTTAATTTACTGCTATCTAGAAAACCTGAGGAAATGAAGTCAGCCTCTGGAAAGCTACTGAATAATGGAAAGTGCAGCTGAGAGCTGTGCTGAACTGTTCACTGCCCAGAGACTCATCCCTGTCGTACGTGAGCCAGAAGCGTGCCCTTGCAGCGAAGGTGGCCAACTGCTTATGGGGCTGTGTCGGCGGGAGTGCAGCCCAGCAGTGGAGGGAAGCGGTCCTTCCCCTCCTTTGGTACTTGAGACGCTGCATCTGCAGTAGTGTGTCCAGCTCTGGGCACCCTGGTACAAAAAACCCAAAAAACATTGACACCTGGAGCAAGCCTGGCAGAGAGCCACCAGGATGGTTAGGGGCTAAAGCAATGCACTCTGAAGAGAGGGTCCATTCAACCTTAAGAAGCAAAGTTTCAGGAGGATCTTACTGCAGTCTTCAGGGTATAGAGGAGATAGAGCCTGACTCTCTGGGTGGTGAGCAGTGGCAGGATGAGAGGAAACAGACATGTTCTAGCAAGGGAAATTCCTCGTAAGTATTAAGACAAATGAATCACAATGACGGTTGTAAAACAGTGGAGTAGGTTTCTTCAGAAACGTGAGTGTCCATCCTTGGAGATATTCAGAACTCAGCTGGATAGGGCCTGAGCAGCCTCCTCTTAAGTTGGTCTTGCTCTGTTGACCTCCACAAGTCCTCTCCAATGTAAATTCATCATTGATTCTATCAATGCTCTTACACAGTTATTTCTCAAAGGAAGGGCCTTGCAGATGGAATGTGATGGGTTCAGAGTCTAATCCCTGGTCTCTTATTACCTATTTTATTATTTCAACTGCATCATGGGGCAACTCCCTATCAACCAAGACATCTCCTAGCTAGAGGAGCACTGGGATGGAAAAGAGAGGCAGAGCCACCCAATCCCTTGCTGACACAATGTCTGAAGGAATGTAGGGCCTGATTCAGCTGTCTTTGTTCGAGTCATTAGGGAGTTCTGCTTAAATGAGAGCTACAAGAAGAGGCTCCTAGTTATTAATTTCCACCCACTTGGAATGTACTAATTCTAATAAAAAGTTGTATCTGTTTTGCTCAATATCTTAGACTGAAAATTCACCCAGCAGTTGGCATTTCATGCTAAACCATGAAATGTGTTTCACTTTCCTTCTGAGTTTACAGGTGGGATTTAAGAGGTCATCTGGGACAAATGTAAGATTGAGGAAACTAGGCTTGCAACCTGGCAAAGTTCCCATTCAAAATTTGACAGGGTTGTAGCTCACAAAGTAGTAGTATACGTATTTCATTTTCTTGCACTCAGGCTGGATTAATGTTTTTACATTTAAATCAAAAGATTGCTATTGTTAAATTTTAGATTTTCTAGCTGTACACACAGAATTAAATATGTCAATGTATGTATTTTATTAGACTGGGATTTAAAAAAAAAAATTTCTATTCCACTGTATTTTAGTTGTATTTCTATTCAACACTAGTCTCACAAAAGTTAGGTTGTACTTCCCCTTCCTGGAGGACAGAATAGAAGTCAGAGGTTTTCTTATGCTTTAGTTATCCTTTAGTTAGGACCCCCATTAATAACTCTGTTAATGTAATCTAACATGAGGAAGAACTTCTTCCCTCTGAGGGTGACGGAGCCCTGGAACAGGCTGCCCAGGGAGGGTGTGGAGTCTCCTTCTCTGGAGATATTCCAGACCCACCTGGACAAGGTCCTGTGCAGCCTGCTGTAGGTGACCCTGCTTCGGCAGTGGGTTGGACCAGATAGAGGTCCCTTCCAACCCCCACCACTCTGTGATTCTGTAATCTTACATGGGTTCAGAAAATGGAGGTGTAGTGTAACAGTTCACTCGTATTAGGAAAGGATTGATTTAAAAGGAGACCTAGTTTTAGAAAAGAAAATAGCTATGAATGTGGTACAGAACTTTCCTAAAAATAGTACTGAAAAGAGGGTATCTGAATTAGGGCATCTCTTGAGTTTCCTTGTGCTTTCTTTGTCACTGATGCTGAAGAACCCAGGTGTTTTAGAGAAGGAACACCTGTTACATTCAGATCTTAGTCGGGACAAAACCAATTACTGTTTGACTTCTACAATTTTTGGTGAGGTGATACCAAAATTTGCCTTGCTCTTGTAAATTAAAGGGATTGTTTTGTTTAAAACAATGTAAACTCTGTGCTAAAACTATTCCATACAGGCATAAATAGGAAAGACGTGTTCTGAATCTGTATAAAATGTCGTAGGTTTATGGCCATCTAGGATACAAGTGAGAAGCACGCAGGCCCCTAGTGTTTGAGCCAAGAGACTTTCCTTTAATTCTTACAGTATTACAGAAATATTACCCCAACACTTTGCACAGTATCACAGATTGTGGAATTACATGCTACTGTATGTTGGATTTCCTCCTCTATCATTATCAACTCAGCTGACGGATGAAAACTGCAAGTAAAACCATTTGTAAAAATGAAGTAAAAGTCTTAAGTGAAATTTGTCCCCCAAAGGCTATCGTTAATGGATTTCATAGCTAGTTATCACAGCTTGGCTAACTAAATGGCATTAAGAAAAATGGTTGATAGTTTGTTTGGAGTTACCTAATCTTTTTTTTTTTTAGATTTAAACCACTTAATTGGTTGTCTGGATATAATTACTGTTTGTGCTTGTAATTTACTTAAAAAAATACACACACCAAAACTTTCCCACACTATTTGTTTTCACTGGCATAATGAAGGCTTTCTTTATTAAGAAATATGCAAGATGGACATACTTATTTTTGCTCACTTGGGTTGGAGTAAATTTACAGATCAAAAATACAATTACTGCAAAAATTCACATAAATTGAAATAAAAAACCTGAGGTGAGCTCCCACCTCTATCATAGTACTTCCACGTGCTAAGATCTTGTTTGTTTGTTCATTTGTTTGCAACAGTTAAAAACAATCTAAATGTCTAAAATACGAAAATTCTGATAAGCGTCCTCCAGGAGGAGAGGAAAGAATGTCCGTGTAAGACGAAGAGGACCAGCTTGGTAAAGGCCAGGAAGGAGGGAGACTGGTACTTGGCATCACCGCTGCTGAAGACAAAGATCATCAGCACTGAAAACTTCCATTCAATGTTCTCGTGCAAATCGAATAGCAGGTCAAAGGTATTTCTCTGACAGTCACGTCAATTTTAATCATTTAGCCACTGTGTAAAATGATTTAGGTACCCGATGCTGATAAGCATAGGGAGGTGCGCTAAGGGATGGCTGGCTAGAAGCATGTCTTGATTTAAAGAGTGTGTGTTTGTGTGTAGTCATGTAAATAATTCTGATCATTGCTTCCAAGCTGATTCGTAATTGTAAAACATAGTCTGTCTTCTCTATCATTCCCTGATTTAATTAATCTACATATAATTATTCTCCCCTGATTTTGGGCACTGCCACCACAATCCATGCCATCTGCATCCTCCAAGATGCAGCTATAAGATCCTCAAAATCATCTGGAAGAATCAGCACTGTGGAAAAACAGTCGCTTATGTGTCACAGCAAATCCTGCTGTGCGTGTAGCAATGCTGTTACATGCCTTGTTCTTGGCGTCTATTGTTTCTGGGTTTGATTCCAGAGTTTGATCACGGAGCTAAAATGCCACTGAGCTTCTGGATCTTGGTTGATCTGAGAGTTCAGCTTTTTGTCCGTCATGGCAGACGGCGATTAGCTGGGTCATCAGAATTGCTGCCTTTTTTTTTTCCTTGAGTGAAACTTCTGAGTGGATGACAAGTGTTTGGGAGGCCATATAGGAATCTGTTTGTCTGCATGTTCTTCAGAGTCCAAATGTTTGCAAAGGCTTAAGTGGCTGTGGGAAAGTGTGTGGATGACCCTTCTTAGTAGCTCTGCTCAGCAGCAGAGAGCAGAAGTTGTTTTAAGCCTTTTCCTTGTGACGGTGTATTTTTCTAGTGGTTTGAGAACCCAGGTGGGCACTACTTAAATGTTGTCACCAATTTAAGTACTTCTAATACATCAGCATAGTCTTTACAACGACACACCAGAAGTTGATGATGTGCTACATATTTCACTAGATTAATTAACGGACAGCCCACATATCATGTAGCATTACTTCATATAGTGTAATCTCCATTTCCGCAACCATGCAAGATACCAAATAATACATCACAAAATGTCCTAGAAGATCTGAGAAAACCATCTCATTAACCTGTGACACAGACTAGATATTTTTCTGGTAGCTGATCCAGAGAATTAAAGTGGTTGAAACAGAAAATGTTGAAACTGAAAGAATGTTTGAGTAAATAGTAACCAAGAATTCCTTTCGTAACTCACTTTTGTTTACTGGTGAATTCTATCTTCATGTTATAAACATAATTAAAACAAATCACTGCAAAAAAATGTTGTCAGAATTTTGCTAAACATATTTACCTTCTATATTCACTGAATAAGTGTTTAGATTTTGCTGTACAAATAGATTGGAGTGAAGGAAAAGAATTGTGTATCCATGTACTGCATGTCCTGGATTTCTTAATAGCAGGGACAGTTATTACCACCTTTATCCTGGTCTCTTTTGACTAAAAAAAGCTCTGCAAAACAAACAAACAAGCAAACCACAGACAAAAAAAAACCCAAACCAAAATCCATCACACAACGCTATATTGTCTCTTCAACAAGCATAGCCATAAATGAAAATCTTATCCTCGTCTGCTTATGTGGCAGACAAACAAGTAAAACTGAAAAATCTGATTCCTATTTATCCATCTGGATTGTAGCAGGAAAATCAATATTTTGCATTTATTGAAACCTCTAATTTCTACTTCTTTGGTGCAAACTGCAAATCGGTAATACTCTGCATGCAGAATTGAAGTTAATTCCCTTGATTAATTTTGCGCAAGTTACAAACTAGTGGTAGAAGGTCTGGGTTGTTGCTATCTTGGGCCTTGTTCAGACACACTGAAGAGCCATATTCTGAATCCCATTATTTCTTTCTTGTGCCCATATCTCATAGTATTTCATTGCACAGCTACATTTTACTTGTATTTTAAGAGTACGTCTGAAAGTTTTCAGGATCAGCTGTTAAACCGTGACACTGGAATGGTCAAAATCAAATGGCTGTTTAGTAACTTGCAGGATCCACCACTTTTTTTGATTACAAAAATCAGCCAAAATGATTAGAATGCTGTTACTGTGGTGAGTACCCACACATACAGCATCTCCTGTACTAATTTAAATACTTCTGTGTGCACTTAGAAGGATAATGCCTATATATGTAATACAAAAGCTACTACAAACCGATTCAGGCTATATGTTTCAAATAGCATCCATCATATTTTGTGTCACCGTTACATTTCAGCTGTAAACAGAGATTGGTACTAGGAGATCTTACATGGCACCTCTTTTTTTCCCAACGCTGTGTTGGTGGCACACGGTACGCCAAGCGCTCCTCTCTGGGCAGGGTGGCTTGGCAGCTGCTGTGGGTGGGTGGTCAGCTGCTGGCTTATGAAATGGTGCAGCTGAGCTTTTGCCACATCGATTCGGTAATTCCGAACCATTCACCATCAGTACCTAACAAAAAATGAAAATACCTGCAAACTAGGAAATCTGACATTTCTGCCCAGATATTTGTGAGGAGCAGCACAGTGCATAAATATCATTTACATTGCCACAGAGCTTTGCTTTTTTGGCTTTTGTACTTTCTGCATATGTTGAAATGGGATAATCTGGGTGCAGAGCTCCGTGACTGGAGTAAATCATCTGGCCTTGAACTCTGTGACTGTTCACCCCAAATTATTTCAGCGTTAAAACGTTCTGCCTGTCAAGGGGTGGAAGGGGTTTGATCTGCTTCAGGATTTGACCCTGCTTCGGCAGGGGGTCGGACCAGATGATCCCCAGAGGTCCCTTCCAACCCCCAGCATCTGTGACTCCGATTTCTGACTCGGCCTTAGCAGAGGAGGTAACGGACAGAACCCCAGCCGCAGAAGGCCAGCCTGCTCGCAGGGTTCTGGGCTCGGTTCGGGCGGTCTTCCTGCCCTCGCTGACCCTGCAGCAGCCCCCGGGATAAAGCCAACCCCCGAGCTGGGTTCCCCTGTAAGGGAAACAGCTGCTACTACATATTTTTCTTAAGCCACTACCCAGACGCAAAACGCTGCACCTCGAGGGCACACGTATATTTATAGACGGAGGCGCAGCCGCCCCCTTCCTTCAGTCCCCCCCAGCGCTGCGGCAGCTTCCCCTGTCCCGTCCCGTCGGGCCGTGGAGCGGAGCAGCAGCCCGGGGCAGAGCATCCCGCCGGCCGCAGGTGACCCGCTCCGGGGGCGGTTCGCGGGTGGCGGAGACATTCTCATTCACCTCTCTCTCGCGAGAGAGCGCTGCGCGGGCGATACTTGAAGGGGAGG
>Ga0181612_143999_pt1 | contig 14459 bp, 9 predicted proteins | sample HoacroProtozoa21_FD_119630 | JGI IMG/M metagenome (GOLD analysis project Ga0181612, IMG submission 119630) | Hoatzin crop microbial communities from Cojedes, Venezuel. Combined Assembly of Gp0051906, Gp0051904, Gp0051908 | reverse complement strand
TTTGTCCTGATGACAGTTATGAAAGTTTCTTCTCCAGCATTTGAAAGAAATTGTTGGGTTCTGACTTGCAGATGTTAAAACAAGTCCCATGTTCTGACAAGACGTACTCTGCCTTGTCACCCTGTTTGTAGCTCAAAGCCTTTCTGATGGCTATGATTTCAAGCTACTTAAATGTATAAATAAAGCTCTTTAAACAAAATATGGATGGAATAATCTTCTGTGCCATGTTAGGGCCTTGCCGTGCTACTGAAACCAAAAACATACCTGTGCTGAAGAACTGCTCTCCTACCTGGCTCTGCACTCAGTCAGCAGTGGGAAGTGTGGGTTTCATGCTTTATTTTGAAACATAAAACATCCACTTTCAGCAAAATCTCTCGAGTGGAACATTGTGTACAAATTAATTGACAAATGCCTATGTCCTTCACTAAGGCAAAGAACTGAAGCTCGTACAACCCATTCTTTTAGTTATATTCACAATCTGGGAAATAGATTTATATTTATAAGTAAACTTTTTAAAAGTACATTTATTTAAGAAGACCTTTTAAAGCTACGTTTAAACACAGTAGGCCCTGGGACTACCAGATCTGTAGAACTAAATGTGGGAAAAGTTGTAAAAGTAGATTTTACTTCAAAATTTGTTTTTAATTTCTCTGTAGTCACATTCATAGCCTTTCAAATTAACAAGAATGATTTAGAATCTGTACCAGTGGAGAATTCTTTCTTTTGAGGTTGCAAAAATACCCACATTGCTACGAATTGGATGCATCTCATAAAAAGACTAATTATGCTAATTATTTTGACCATCATTATTAGAAGTGTAACATTTGGCTATGGGAAAGGACTGTATTTCTCTCTGCATGATATTAGGAAAGATGTTGAAATCTTGATTTTAGCACCCTTGACTGAACAGAATTCATTAACTTCAGAATTTAAAAGTCTTGCATATTGATCTTTTAATTTAAATTTTGTTCACTGTGTGTTTTGCATGCAATATGATTCTCTGGAAGATGCCAGACACAGAATATGGCACTGAGTTCTCCAGGCTGTGCCATGTGGTGATCCTCAGATGAGCTGACACCCTTTGGGGCCGCAGTGGAGACTGAACACCCATAAGAGAAAACAAAAACAAATGTGAAAATGCTATAGCTAGTGCAGCAGGCACTCCATAGACAGTGATCGTCAGTAAAGATGATCTTCAAGCCCTGTGCACAGGGCAGTCTGCGCTGCTACTTCTCTGGTGATAGGAAGAGCTTTATCCTGCTGCAGCTGCAGGTGAGGAGGTCCTGCCTGCCCTACACCCTGTTCTCAGACTGCCAAAATCTTGCCCCATTGCTATCAGCTGCTCAGTAGTAGCTTCTTGATAGCGCAGGTAGCAATACGTTCATGAATAAGCAGAGTGTAGCTCTCACGTGGCTCTTTTAAGCTTTTAGCTTTTAAGTTATAAAATACAATAATTATTGGCCTGTCCGTCATCCTTGCAGGAACAGCATTTTGTGGTTTGTGCTTTGTGGTACACGAATTTCTGCTGTCTCTAGTGAGAAAAGGCTAACAAAGTGCCTCAGAGAAAATGAAAAAGAGAAAAGAAGTAGAAAAGTTTAGCTTCAGCTTGTGATAAGGCAAGAGATTTCTTATATTGCTGGAAGAGTTCAGTGGGGTTCAACAGAAGGGCAGCATTTCTCTTTATATTAACAGCACGGTCTTGACACCAAATTGAGTATCTGGCTATTGAGCTTCATATGAGGATGCATGGTGGCTGTTTTCCTCTTTGGAGGGGAGCCAGCCCTTGCACTGCAGCAGAGGCAGGGTCTGAAAAAAAGGGCCTTCCCCTGGTCCTGTCTTTTAAGAGCAAGTACAGCCTGTCTGTCAGCAGGGATGGGAAAAGTGATTTACAGCACTGCTGGAGCTGTGCTTTGCAGGTGGAGAAACAAGCCTAGCAGTGGGCTTCCCTCGTGCATGCCTGATGCTGTCACCAGGCCAGTGTCCCATGCTCTAGGGGGGCTCAAGACGCTTAACAAACACCAGTAAATCTGTTTTTAGGTAACAGAGAGCTGCTAAACTAAGAGATGTGACGTGATGGGAACCTGTAAAGCACTTATCTGCCTTTGTTTGAGCCTGGCAGCGCTCTTCACTGCATTTCATTCCCCGTGCAAAAAATAAATGAGTATCCTTTTTTTCTAAACATTCAAAAAAGTTTTGTTGCACCCCTAAAGCTACTTGACTAGATGAGAGGGGTTTTTTTAAAAATGAAGCAAATGATCCTCATGGCTTTTAAGATCCATGAAAAGCTGACCAGCAGCCACCTAAGAAAAACGTGGCCTCTTTTAAACACATAGAGCTAATTACTTGAACATTGAAATCAGGTTTGAAGCATAACAGGGTTGCAATTTGTGAAGTATAGCACTTTCATTAGCTACATTTCGCAGGCAAATATGTATTGTGAAGTTGCTGACACATTTCTAACAGATCCTTAGCCTTTTTTGTACTGAGCTTCTGGAGTAGATTGAACATCACTTGAAAGCAATCCACCTTCAAAGGAGAATCCCAGTATTAACTCTCTCAGGGCTGCCAGGTGCATTTATGGCTATGTGACACAGCAGGTATTGAAGTTATTTGAGAGAGAAGGAAAATGTTGCTGAATATTTCAGTCATTGAAAGAATTTTTGAGTGAGCATCTAGCAAATTTGCAGATTTGAGCAGGTCTGAATGACATTACGGTTCTAATTTAGACCCTGACTATTGGATGGCTGTGTATTACTAGGAGTGTAATTCCAGACTTTTAATGTAGCTGTATATTTGATTTCGCAAGCTACCACAATCTGCTTCATTCTTGCTCAGTTGTCAGAAAGTATCTAAGTTAATGAAGTTTTTATTTTGAACTGCACACAAAAATGTTATAAGATAGATAGAAAACAGGTTGGAGGTGAGTTACTTAATAAACAACAGAAACAAAGGCAGTCTTGTTTTTAAAGCTGAATATCCTTGCTTGTGTCCTTGGAAGTGAACCTGGTGTTAACACAATTAGGGAAAAAGACATTTTTTCAGTTTTGTCGGAAAATAGCACTTCAGCTGAGGAGGCCCAGCAATTTGTAGCAGTGATAATGAAGTAAAATCTCTTTTTCACTGGATTCTTTGCTGTTCATGGTAAGAATTGAAAGCTTTTTATATCTCTCTATCTGTATTATTTAAGGAAAAGCAAAGGGATAAGCAGGAATAGACTATGTATTCTGTCACAAGCAGCAGCAGCAGGAGTTTGATGAACCACTTGTTGAGTACTATGGAAAAGTGTCATTGCCTATAAGATACTTCTTGCTTTTTTTTGTTTTACTTAATGAGGTCTTATTAAACCGTATTTACTGTTAATCATTTTATGTGTGGTTTATTTAGGGAAAAGAAGAAACAACAATAATCAACAGTTAGGAAATTTTGTACTCTGCAGCTAAAAGGATTTCCTAGCAGATAATTCTATCTGACATAAAAATACAGAGCCCTAATTCTTAAAGAATATCTGCCATTTGCTCAAATGAAAGAAGTAAACAATATAGATCCATTGTTCTCTCAGTACAGGAACATGCATGTTATGGACTTGTGCACATTTTATAAACGCAGAAGAATAGTTGGCTAAATGCAGTCCTTATTAAGACTCACATGTATTTTTTGACCAAACTGAAATATGAATTGTTATTAAAGAGGACACAAATGTTGATCCTTCAAACCATCCTAATACAATCTTTTTCACATACAATCAATATGTGAAATTGTAACATTTGTGCTTAATGCCTCTGTCATGAAAATGCTTGCTGAACAATATGAGGTAGAACAGAAAACCAAGTACAGTGTAATTTAATACTGATGTGCCCATGTAGCAAATATTCACGTAGGAACCACTGATGAATGGCTGTCCAATGCAAATCAATTAGACTTTTATTGTAAATAATCTGTTCTTGGGCTTTCTGTGGAAAAGTGATAGCCAATGTGTGGCATTCCATTGTCTTCTGCTACATAAGTTGAGGAGAAAGAAGTTAGTAAATTCTGGAATTACTCTCAGCATCTGGGACCAAAAAAAAACCTAATGCTAATACATCAATCAATCATTCAGGCCCTTTCAAGATTCATATTGTGCTTTAGTGTGAAGCATATGTTGTGCATGGCAGTGCAGGTGGCAATGCAGTTTGCAGAAGGATGAACCATTGAACTTCATCTCCTTTATGCTATTTGCAGGTATAGAAATGAACGTGAATATCAGCAGAGGCTAAAAGAGACCCTTGAACGTCTCAATAAGGTAAGCCTGTAAACATGAAAAAGTGAAGGTCTTTATTATTTTTTCATTTGCTACAACAACCTGCTTTGAAGCAGCAGTGGGAAGATAAAATATCAAAGCAAAACATTTCTTGTCATTATACACTGCTTAAAATTTATCTCCTCCATGCCCCTAAGCCTTGGGCAAATGGCCAAGCATCGGCATGTGCATCTGCACTGTGTAGCGCCCTGCTCTGTTCAGGTCTCCTGATTTTGGTATTGTAGCACGTCATCAGCAGCATACAGCCTCAGCTGTGCTCAGGACTTCATTAATTTCTCAGTAAGACCAAGGACTAGGAGGACCTACTGTGTAACAGTCCTTTTAGAGCATCAGCACATCTCCTGCATTCATTTCAGGACCTGGGTTTGAAATACATGTTGTCTCTTCCATATCCAATGTGAACTTTGCAAGTTCATCCTTGATGAAGATCTGGCATGGGTTAAAAACTCTTACTTTAAAAGCCTTTAAAAACTCTTTTTCACTTTTTTTTATCTCGTAAAACAATTTCTCTCTGTGTGAATTAGAATCTACAGACACATAGGAACAGCCCACTTATTAGTCATACCGTGAAGCCAATACACATACCTCACAGTCTGGAATATGACTGGAGAAAACATGTTTGTTGGTAAATACCTTCTTCCCCCTCCCCTTTTGTTTAATAAAGTTACTGTGGTAATGTATATTGAGCACTGATATCATGATAGGAGAAAATGCTGATCATGTCCAAGACTTGAAGTCTGGTGGGTCTCAAAGCTCCACAGTACCTTGCTGGGTATGTTCATCCCTTCCTAAGACAGCTTCCCAATTACTTTTCCAAATAAAAGAAACCACAGAAGTCTCTGTTTTGCTCGTTTTACAGTGAAACATGAGGAATCTTTATATTAAGCTACACTTTCCTGAAAAAATACAATGGGAAGAGATATAATAATGCTTACAGAAAAGATCAACATTTACTAACATATTTAATTTTCCAAACCAGGTCTGTGAAAGCACAGTTCATCCTTTCTTGCTACTAGCTTTCATCTGAGTGAAGAGAGTTGTATTGTATCCTCCCCCAGTTCTATTTTTTACGGCTTATCCTTCGTCTTGTGTATTGTAAACAGGTACACGTAGATTAAATTGAGTTGGTTTTTTTTTACTGCCCTGCTTCAAAGAGCAGGAGCTGTGCTACTTGAGCACAGTCATGTCAATGACATGAATGTTATATATTTTTTTAAAATGTGCATTTTATCATTTTTCTTTCCAATGAGGTCTAGAAAACCTGCATCAGTGCTATTTTCCAGTGTGCTAGCACGGATCTTTGACACCCTGCAAGATCTTAAAAAAATATTTGTGGAAACAAGTATGTTGTAAGAACTAGCTGCACCTCCTGTGTCCATCTTCATGGTTCCTCTCAGCCATCTGTGGCTAAAGTGAACTGATTCAACAACCCTAGGCATGGCTGATAAGATATTTTCATCAGAGGCTGTGCCTTGTCTGCCCATGGCTGCCCCCGTTGCAGCAGCTCTTTGTATTGTGGCAGAAAATGCTGGAAAGAACACAGCTGATTTTTTGTACAATGCCCAAGACGTAGCCTGAAACCTCCATGTGCAGTTGTAAACTTGTGCCTTTTCTGGCAGATGGAGAATCTTTGTGCAAAATTAGCAAACAGTGGTTCTAGAGAGACCTAAGGGATTTCTCTTCCATGGTAAATGAAAATGCTGCTTCAGCAGGTGGATCAATGTTCTAGAATCAGCACCTAAAGCAGAATTGTTTTTTGGAAGTTGAGTGAATAGCAAATAGTATAAAGTTCATAAGAAAATGTGTAGGCACAGCACTGTTGTGATATAGAGCATCACCAATGCATCTGGTCTATCTGAATGCAGGGAATAAAAGCAAAAGTATTTTTCCCCTTTGAAGGAACATTTGGAAAGCCAGATGCTACTTTTGCTTATTACATGCAGAAATATTTGCTTATTGGTATTATCTAGGGGCCTGGGAGCATTTTTTGCCTCCCTCCAAACCTCCTGACATGGCCAGTGTCTTCCTGATCTTCCTCTCAATAGAAAGGCAGAGGAGTGCAGAAAAGCAGTGGGCATTCCTGATGACTGGCTCTAAATGTGCTGCTCTGGTTGTGTCTAAATCAGCCACTGTCTCAAAAAGCAGAGAGACAACTGGAGAGGTCACTGGCTGGAAGGCTCAGCAGGATAATGAGACAGCTAACATCTACACATTTTTGGAATAGCACATACTACGCCATAGATCTGAATCTTTTATTTGCAAGCTATGATCCACTGAGCCATATTTGCATCTTGTAATGGCATGTAGCTAATTTTAAAGGCATACATTTAAACCTGTTTTTTTTCTACAGGTTTAATTAAATGCACAAATCTAGACTTTCTTGATGCAAATTGCAAACTGGTAGAGGAACTTAGAATTTTTGTAGAGTTGCAAGGAAGATTTAGTTGACAATTTTCAATATGCTTTCTCAAAAGTGATATTTTACAGTATTAGCTGATGATAAACCTAACCAAGAAGGCATGCAGTAAGTAGAAAAATAAAGGTGTTCCCTTCACACAAGTATTTTAAAATATATTGTGAAGTCCGTGGAATTTTTCTATATTCAAGGGTTTGTGCTAAATAATGTAGGAAAAATTTAAGTTAGACCTTTTGAACAGAAATGGACATTTCACTAGGTTTAAATACCAGTGCCAAAATGTACTTTGAAATTGCTAGTCATACAGCTTGTCCTCTGAATGAATTGAACATTATGAACTTTCGGACTCACAAATCCCAATGTATTAGAAACTTCTGCAGCAAGGTGATTTTTTCTGGCCTTGCTCATCTGTCATTTTTATTTCCAGAAATGTATCAAAATTGACAAACTTTTGTGATATTTGAGAACACTTTAAAAAAACCAAAAATACTGTGGACCATGATGGGGATTTTTTTATAAGTGCTTCTTTACTGGGAGTATTAAAAAGGCATCAGGATACCTCAGATTCTGTCATAAGCACTACAGAAATTAATGTCTTAGTCTGTTGATGTAATTATTTAAGATTCCTGCATCATCCTGCTTTTATTGTCAGACTGGTAGTTTATGGCATCTATTACTTGGCTCCCAGCATTCGTGAAGCATGTGGCAAATACATTTTGACAGTACCGAACTATGACATAAATTATATTTGTGTAGAGAAGCACCATGTACAGCGAGAGAACACAACGAATAAGGTGCCTTGTTTTTGTTGGTTTCATAATACTGTTCTTTCTCCCAGTAGGCTTAAATTCTGCACGCAGGCTGCTATGTATGTAATGACTCACATCATGGCTAAGTGGCTACTGTGTTTTTCACACTCCAGCCGTATGTACTGACCGTGCCACGTGTCTCTGCATTGCAGGAAGCTGACGAAGCACTGCTGTGCAACTTGGAGCTGCAGATCGAGTCCCAGTTCCTACAGGATGACATTAATGCCTCACAGGACAGATACAAGAAGGTAACTGGCTGAATTTGCCATCTTCTTTAGCTGTTCCTTCTAGAGATGTGTGAATTAAATTAAAGCAAATCCCTTTTGTGTTTTGTTGGGTAAATGTAACACTGTGTATTTTCAGTGGGTACAACAGCTGCAGTGTGGAGGTCAAGCCCAACAACTGGATGGCTGCAAGTAACCAAATTCAGTCCCTCAGGGCCTAATGCCAACAGCTACAGCAATGTCTTGAATTTGTTGCCCTGTTATCCTGATTTAACCCAACAGGCTAGTCAGGCTGTGTTATATTTCATGCTAAGAAGCACTTCCTGCTTTCATCAGAGAAGGAATCCCAATTTTCTGGGCCAGAGCATTCCAGTTAATCTGCAGATACAAGCTTGTGGCCATATGATTACGCTGCAGCCAACTTTAACATGTGCATGCCCCTTCTCCTTCATGGGAGAGCTGTGAGGCTTCATTTCAGGCCCCTGTCCCATCTTTGCTGCTTTTGAAAGAAGAGGCTCCCTTTTTTTTTGGATCATATGCAAAGGTATTTGTGGTCCTCATTTTGAAAATCTTCCGTGAATTTGGAAATCACCGAGTCTTTAATTAAGACTATGAATTGTATTGTCACTTAGCCAAATGCCTGTAATGTACTGTCAGCATGATGAAACCGTTAGTATGCATGCACTCAAAATCAGGTCTAAAACCACATTCCAAAACCAAATCTGAACATGAACTAGACTTTTATATGTTGAAAGAAGCATATATCTAGGAGTAAACTGCCAAAGTGGAGGACATTGAAGGGTGCACCTTTTTATGTCTTTTTCTGATGGAAACATTTTTTACTTAACCACAGAACCTTATGGAAGTCCAGACCTACGTTAATGTTTTGCAGCAGATCATCCAGACAACTCCTCGCGTGTCTCCTATAACCACTGGTATATGTGAGGTAAATATTGCTGTCAGTAAATAAATGCTGCTCGAAGAAAGAGTACATTTTTATTCATAAAGCATCCCAGACAGTCTAACTCCCACCCTAAGTTTACATGAAAACTGCAAGAACTGTGAGTAAGTACTGAATATGAGAGAAAAAAAATAATTGTAACTTTAGAAATATGTCTTAGCCTCCCAAATGGAGAGTTGAAAGATAATTGAAGCAGTTGTGCTTCCTGTCTGAGGAGGAGCTGGTGGGATATAAGAGTATTTACAGAGAGAGTAAATCTTGACCTGAAGGGGTAAGATACGGTGAAAATTTGTAAATCAAATAAATTGCTACAGACTCAATGAAAACTTGATGATTCCCACCAATGTAAGTGGCTATGCTAAGAAAGTTTATTAGTTGGAAGAAGATATAAACAGCTATATGTACAGAGTCTAATTTCAACATAAGCTGTATTTCTACAGTCCTGCCATCTGACATGTTTTTTTCTTTAAGCTGTGCCACAAGTGTTTACTTGAAGTACAATACACAATTTTTTATTTGTCTCTTGATATTTTCTATTTGTCTTTACTGTTTCTTTCCAGTAGTGGAATTTCTTTTGGCTCTTTTTAAGAGTGAAACATACTTTGCTGTATACATGTTGTTTTCTTCCAACCAGGAAAAACTGGTAGCAGAGAGGAGGATCCCTGTTCTGCAGAGCCAGCTGGAAGAATACAAGGGTATCCTCTGCCAGCTACAGGCACAAAAATACAAACTGCAGACAGAGGTACTGCCGTAACTAGCTATAAACACAACTATGACTCTCATCAACTCTGCTCTTTTTATGGTCACATGGTCTTTAACATGGTCTTGTGAACTCAATTGACTTGGAGAGTTGGAGAAGTGTTTTCCTTCTTCCATCTTCTTCTTCAGCTCTTTCATTCTTTTTGTGGCCCAATTGATCAGGTTTAGATGGCCAGGGAGGTCTACAGATATTGTAGCCACAATGAAGCCATCATTGCTTATCAGAGTAGGTGGTGCGAAAATGTTTCCATGTTGTCACTATATTTTTGTAGGATGGAGACAGCAGAAGGCTGCAGTTGGAAATGTCAAATGGGGCTGGTCTTACTTTCTTGCTTTCTTACTGAGCTCAGGCTGGAAACTGGCTTCATGAAAAATGGTGGGGGCCTTTGGGACTCTGCCCAGTACTTTTCTTCAGTGCCATATCCAATGCTGATCTTGCTGTGAGAAGGACTGGACAGACTTGGTAATCAAAACTGAATGTCCTTTGAAATAGATGTCAAGCTACATTTGGCACCCTGTGTTGATCCCTGTCACTACTAAATACTACATCAACACCTCTCCTGTGCTTAGACACTACCAGCACCAAAACCACCTGTTTTTTGCCAATTCCTGGTTTGCAGAAAATGACTGCCTAAGACTCAGTGCTCCTGCCCATCCCCCAGCCAAACTTGCCATAAATCGACCTTCCTCTTCCATCCAGTGTCTCTGAGCAAGGGCGGCAGGAGATGGAGGAGCAGCTACAGGCTACGGTGAATAGAAAGCAGACCTGTAGGTCTGCCAATGGCGGGTCTATATACACGGAGGATGTATCTTAGTGGATAGGGGTTGGGAATGATGACCTTATGCCTCCAGATACAGCTTCCTTTGCACCTCAAGTTGTCTGTCGTGGTGGGGGAAGTGATATATTGGCTTTAAACATCTTTTGGTGGAACTTTAGACTCCTCCAGAAAGTCAGAGCAGCAGCTCTTAACTTCCTGAGCATAACTTCTTTCACTAGGGCACCTGTGGACAGTTCTACCCCCTAGGTCTTTTCCTTGTTCTCTGTCTCATGTCTGATGCTTTGGTGGAAAGGACACATGCGCTCTGGGAAGGGTAAGAATCAATATAGAAAAAGTGAGGGGAAATCAGTGTTCTGCTGGCATATAGAGTGAGGCACTCTGGCGAATTAATCATGCTGCTTTCAAAAATAAAATCTTCATGTCCCATTTAAAAAGAATTTATTAATTCATTCTCATGCCTTGAGATTAAAAGAGTGAAATAACTTTATGATTGGAGGTCGATGAGATGGTTGCTTATGACAGTGAAGGCTGGGCTGATGACTGAGGTGTCCTCAAGCTGCTCTGCTTTCCTGTCTCTGGACCTGATAACCATGTGGAAGTGAGGTTATTGACCCGTAACTTGTGAGCACCATGCACTAAAGCGGTCTGTGGAACCTGTTGGTGCACTTGTACACTGCAATATAACTAAACTAACGCCAAGGGACTTAGCTCCTATATTTAGGCTTTTGAAAGGTTTTTGAAAAAAATCTTGTCTGTAACATACAGAAATAAATCAATTATTAAAGAATCTGTTAGTTAGTTATTGCCCCCTTAGCTTTGTGTGTGCTTTTTGAAAAGGAAAAAAGTGATAAAGGATCTATACTAAAGAGCCAAAAATAGCAGAAGAAAGTGAGAGCAGACTTACACCGTCAAATATCCCACCTTTAATGCCTGCCCCTTTTTTTTGCAAGGGACTGATTGCCACTTCCTTGTTGATGCGCTCTCCAATGACTGCCTTACTGCACAGCAGTTATTTTTATCATTAAAGTAAAAAAGCCGAGAAATTGAATTCAAAAGGGAAGCTTTTTTTGTAAAAAAACACCTTCTTTAAACCTTTGGTGCTTTGTCTGTGGACCACAGAGAAGGAGGAATATGTTTTTGCCCAGGCATATCTTTCCAGTTAACCACTGTTGTTCTCTTCGTAAGACACTGCCTGATTTGCCAAGGCTGTTCATGGTGAGCTGTGTGTCACGCAGCAAGACATCAGACAGCCTCACACGAGGACGGAGACATCACACAGCTGTTCACCTGGTTCATGCCAATCCCATCATGCTTCTTGATCCATTAGTGTGGAACAGAAGCTTTGGAACAGATAAGAGGGCTGGGGTAGGGGGAATTACTGATTTTCAATAACTAAACAGATGCAGTGAAACTGCTGTTAGGTTTCATCAGTGCAGCCTCACACATCATAGTAAAACATGTCTTGCCTTTAATTTCCCTTGAAATATGAGGATGCTGAATGCTTCAGAGCTTTCTTTCACCCACCAATTTTGTTTACCAGACAACCATGCTGGAGCAAGCAATTAAAACCACCCAGGACAGTTATGATGATGAAATTCAGCTTTACAATGAGCAGATTGAAAACCTTAGGAAGGGGCTAGAGGAGGCCGAGAGGACCTTGGAGAAGTACACGACTGACTGCCGCCAGCTGGTGATCTACCAGCAGTCCCTGGAGAATGAGCTGGAACGGTACAAACGTGTTATCGAGAATGAGGAGAGCCGGTAAGGCTGGATTTGTGGACTTTCTCTTTTATCCCCTTTGAAAAATGTAAAAGGCATTTCATCCACAAAAAGTTATGGCCATTTCACACCTTTCACTTGTAGATATCCAAGGACAGTAATCTAAATACATGCAAAATTTGGTTAAGCCTCTGCCAAGGAAAGAGTCAGAGCCATTTTCATCTTCTACTTTCCTTATAACCTACTTTCCGTATACTGTCCTGGCATTAGTGCACAGAAGTCAGGAGCATACGGAAGGCATTTGAACGCACTCCCCTACTGCCCAGGTGTTAGTGAACCTTGCTGGGGCATTAAAGGCAGGTTGGTGTCACAAGGCTCAGATAGGGTAAATGTCCTGAAAAGCAAAACCCTCTTCACAGCAACCCCATCCTTCAGGCTAGGTGGGGGAGAAGGGTAGAATATAAGAAATGTGCCCGGATTCAGGTTATATTTAGACCTACCGAGGAGCATTGGCTCGCTCTAATGTCAGTCATCAGCCTCATATGATAAAAGGAGCTGGACTTTCACAGCAGTGCCCAGTGCTGCCTGCACAGGCAGATGCAGCAGTGCTAGACCCCTGACTCTGTGTTGTCCAGAAGATGCAGGGGAAGGACACTCACTAATAGTCATCCTCACATGTAGGGAACAGATACTTCATCAATATCCAGCATCTCCATCTTAGATACTTAGACACTATCAGATAGTTAGAACAATCTAAAAAGGGTAATTCAAAAATCAAAATGTGCATCTATTGCATCTCTACACAAACGTGTATATCCTCCCTACAGGCCAAAATATTCTCTCAAATTCTGGCACAGCAAACTGGAAAGGCCACAGATACAGCAACTGGTTTGTATATAGGCCAGCCTCTCAGTTTTAATTTTTAACAGTTTAGACCACTGACTCAAATATTTTCGAGGGACAACTGCTCGGTTTTCTTGCTGCCGTTCTGAAGTCAAGTTATATGCAGGTAACTTTGTAACAGCTGCCAAATTTCCTGTCTTACTGGCCAGCATCTACGGCTCTTGCTGACCTCCGGTAGGCGTGGATTGACTGCCCATCCAAAAATCTTCCCATCCTTTCAAAGCGCTGTGCTAATTTACAAACCTTTTGCTATATGTTTTAATTACTGGTGTACTTTACCTAATGGAGCATCCCACGTCTACTGCTGGTGGAAACCAGCCTAACTCCTGTGAAGGAGCTGTGTTGATTTTCCCCAAACAACAACAGGCTCCCATCATTCTCTTTGACTCCTCACTACGGAGAAATACATTTCATTAGCCTCCATGCTTCATTTTGTGCAATTGCTCTTGATGGAAATGAGGGGGAGAAATCTGACCGATGTGTGTCTTCTCTGGCAGGTTAAACTCTGCTATAGCAGGAACACCAGTCACACTCTTCACGCAGATCTATAGACCTGTCCAGCCTCAAGCTTTGAGAGGAAGAGGTAAACCTGTGATGTGTCTGTCAGGAGGAGCATCATTCTATTTTAAGCTGTTTTTCCATTTGTCTTCCGTATGAACACCAGCCATGATAGCCTGACTTAGGGTTGCTAAGTAAAAGCGATGATTTCAGCTTACCTTAGCTGGCTTTAGGACAAGCTGTCAAAGGCCAAAACCACAAGAGAAAGAGTTTCTTTGCTAATTTCTGCAATTTACTACTTAGGCCAATCAATAGAGCAAAATCAGAAGGCACCTGAAACCATGGAAAGAGCTGGGAGTTTTGTGCTGACTTGTTGAGAATCGTTGGCCCACATTTTAGTCACATGCAAAGAGCATCAGGGCATGTTGAGTGCTGCAGGCAGAGGACACCTTTTTGGTCCTGTTCACATCCTGTAACGTGGTTTCCTCTGAATGGTGTTTCCTCTGTGTTGTATTTGTTAGCTAAGATGCTTGTAAACCTGGTGACAAGGAAATGCCCAGGACTAAACTAGTGAGGCTACTCTTAGGAAAGAGGGGAGCTGGTTTATAGAAAGGTGCTGTAGGCACTAACATATGGAATGACATACTATGGCTTAAATCCAAGGCTTACTGGGGTTTTACTAACAACATCTTGCCCTGAGAATGGACATAAACTGCCAAATGATTTTTTTTTTAGTGTGCAGGTGTAATTTTTCGAACTGCTCTGTGAACTGTAGCAGTTATGTATGAAAAGGGTCCACAACGCAGAAGGCCAAATCCTCAGCAGCTGTAAATAACTACTGTCCTGCAAAGTGTTGTTTTATACATGCTGAGAATTCAGCCTGTCTCTAACCACACCTCTGCTTCCTATCTGCAAGGCGAGCAGAGCATCTTATGTGCATTACTGTACCTGTGACACTGCACAAAACAGCTGCCTTCGAGAAGGCGTATTAATACTTGTCTGTCCCTGTGTTGCCAAAATTCCCAGTACCAACCTCTGCCTCCTCTGCTCTGTTCATGCCATGGATATCATTAGCCTGCCCACACTCGTGCTGC
>Ga0181612_127601_pt1 | contig 14459 bp, 8 predicted proteins | sample HoacroProtozoa21_FD_119630 | JGI IMG/M metagenome (GOLD analysis project Ga0181612, IMG submission 119630) | Hoatzin crop microbial communities from Cojedes, Venezuel. Combined Assembly of Gp0051906, Gp0051904, Gp0051908 | reverse complement strand
TTGTGGGTGTGTTTTTCTGTGATATGTTTTGTTTTTTTTTTTTTGGGGGGGGGTGGGATAAGGAATTGAGGCTTTTGTGAGATGAAGGCCATGAAATGAGTAGTCATCCAGATTTCAGTGACTAGATAATAGAAATCTTCGAAGCAGGTGTGGGCAGTCTCTGCATGTGGAATTTGTGTGACAGTGATATCCTGTCATGGCACTCATTGTGCTACAGCATCCACCTCTAGAGGCCCCTGAGTCTTTGGCTAGGCTTGGTTGACTGCAGGAGAGTCCGAAAGGTTCAACAACGCAGATCAGGATGCCAAAACCAGTCCAAAACTGGGCTGTAATAGTATGGTAAGGACAGTGTGGTGCTGGAACAACTCCTGGGGAGATCATGCCAACTTTGTAGTGGGAGACTGTGTAAGAACAGCTCTTAGGAGAAAGGCTTACTAGGAACAGGCTGCCCAGAGGGATGGTGGAGTCTCTTTCTCTAGAGGTATTCAAAACCTGTCTGGACGCGGTCCTGTGCAGTCTGCTCTAGGTGAACCTGCTTTGGCAGGGGGATTGGACTAGATGATCTCCAGAGATGCCTTCCAGCTGCTACCATTCTGTGATCTTTTGAAGTGGAAGGGATCCTGCTGTGGGGCAGGTAGGTGCTGGGTAGCATCATGTGGTGCCTTCCAGACTCTGATGTCAGGAACCAAAAATACAAATGTCCTCCTCTTTTTCAATTTAACCCCGACAAATTCAGCTAGGTTTAGGTGTAGACAGAGCCACGTGTCCCAGCCAGACTTCTCTCCTTCCTCCACCACCCTGACGAGAAATAGCTGCCGAGCCAGCAGCACCCTCTTGCCTGCACGAGCACTTACCTTCAGTCTACGGTAAATAGTGTCCCCTAGATATCTTACTTGCTGTCAACTGTCTACAGAGGACAAGGGCTAGAGAAAAGGCTTCTCAGCAGCTCCTTTGAGCAACTGCATGCCAGGGTTCTTCAGGAGACCTATGGAGGCATAGAGTTGCTTATGCAGAGTGGGGAGACATCTCCTAAGATGCAGTGCTAGGAGTACCATATCTCCTGCAGATAGTGCAGTGAGACAAGGGTCCCTTTGCTCCAACAGTCCGATTCCAGGTGACAGACTGAGTCTCACTTCTGATTTGAGTATAAACCACATAGCCAGCCTTCCAGTAACAGCCCAGGGCATATTCCCTGCTTATTTTGTTTCTTGTACCTATCTTGGGGAGCAGGACGAGTCCCTCATTTGCTGTCTCTCTCCAAGCAGTGCTCTAGTTGCTCTGTTCTCTACTGTGGAGTCCCCAGCCTGCAGCGCTGTCCCTTCATTCTCTGCCTCTGCGATGGATGTTCAGTTACCAGGAATGCTGGCCCTCCAGAGCGTTACTGGAATTGCTTTGGCTGGATGAATGGTGGGGTGTTCTTAGTCAGTGGAGACAGAAAAAGTGGGCTGCAGCCCAGGCTTTCTCATAGCTGTCATATGTGAAGAGAAATCCACTTTTTTCTGGTTCATCTGTCAGAGCAGCTTCTCTTCACTTTGCAATGTGTTGTAGCAGGGCTACTTGGGCTCAGAGCCCTGACTTGGCTTCCTTCCTTCAGTTCAGCTAATATCTGCTTTGAAATCAAATATCTTTGCCTGAGACTTTGAAGTTACTATTTCTTTTGAAAAGTGGAAGAAGCCAGAGGTTTCTGACAGGTGTAGATTATCGTGAAGTGTCCTTGCTCTGCAATAAATCTCTCTGCTGATCTGAAGTCTTCCCCTACTTCTTGGGGCTGCTTGAGATCACTCCTGCAGTGCTTTCATTCTCTGTGAAGCTCTGGGGTGATTTCTGCATCCCAGACACCGCCCCTACATTGTTGGTGTACAGAATTGCACATGCAGCGTTGTAGCCTCTGTCAGCACAAATCTCAGGACATCACTCCTGAAAGAGGCAAATCTGTCGTGGCTAAACGCTTGAGTTCCCAGGGGTTTGATGGGAGGAAAGGGGGTCTGGGGCTGAAGTGGTGTCTGGGAGGGTCCCTCTCTGCTGCTGAGTTTCCGGAGAGGTTTGTGGAAGTTTTTAACCTTTGACTGTTTTTCCAGTCTGTAAGAAACTAGGAGAAAACATCTCCCATAATAGCTTCTTTGTACAGCTTCATAGAGCTGAGCCTTGACCTTTCCCTTCAGTGCAGGGAGCTAGGGAGGTGGTTGGAAAGCAGGAGCTGGGAGCTGCCTTGAGAGCTGCTTCTGCCCCAGAAAGCAAACTGAACATCTCTTGGAAAAACTCAGGAGTCACACGTCCTTCCTATGAGATGGCTTGTGTCCTGAGCAGCCTGTCCCACCCCTCTGCAGCCGTGCTGCATGCCGGGGAACATACAGCCAGCCCTGCGTGAACTAGACAGCAGAACAAAGCCTTTGTTAATCGGTCATGTCTCTGAATTTCCTCTGTTGCGATGGCATTGTAAATCACTGCCGAGGTACAGGTAGCCCCAGCTGTCCTAGGAAACCAGGAGTGTGAAGGCTGAGCTTGCACAGGATGGGGGATGAAGACAAGGTGATCGTTGCAGGGTGCAATGTTGGTGTGGTGGCCTGCCCAAGCTCCTCTGATGAGCTTGTACTCTGTGGAGACCTTGTTTTCTTCTAGGAGCTGATTTTAGACAGTGTAGCTGATGCAGGTGGGAAAAAAAAGTGTGGCAGCTCTTGGGAATGGAGCAGCTCATTAGAGAGGAAATAGGTTTCATCCTGTGCTAGGCAGCTTTGATTACTCTCCAGGGAGCTTTACACCACCTCTCCTCTGCCGCTGCTGGCAGACCAAAACCAGGGTCTGCACTCTAACTGCATCTTCCTCACTTCATACTGACCCTCAGCTGGGAGATGAAGTGTCGCTGTTCCTTGGGTTGGGTAGAGGACACATGGCTATAACGTTTCCCCTAAGACTAGTGAAGGTGTGCAGTTGGCTGTGATCTGCTGGAGGGAGGGAACAGGGCTGAGCTTTGTATTAATTACTTTGGTTTTGTCTCTGCCACAAAGCTGCTTGGGTTTTCTCTGGCAGGGGTTTGGTGCCTGTCCTTATTTTTGATCCGGTGGTTTTATCCTTCTTAAGGGAGATAGACTGCAATGGAGATGATGTTCTTTGACTGGTGGAGTCAGTGATTTCAAATGCAACAAAAAGCATGTGAGGCTGCTTTAACTGTCTTTTGTACAAGAGGGAGTATATGTACATTTCTGAGCAGCTCCCAAAAGCAGCTACAGTCTGGCAGCGAGCAGGTGCCTGTGCACGTGCGAGCCCCATTAAGATTCAGTGCTGCTTCAAAGCTTTCATTTAGTTTCAAAACAGACTTCTAAAAAGCAAGAGAAAGAACAATTGTATTAAAAAGCAGCTTCCAAATTAGAAATGTTTGTGCCTCTCAGAAGGACTCGGGAGTTCACTCTGTTTTCCTACAGCCCTCTAGAGCATTGCTAATCCTGCCAGAAATCTGTCCTGCGCTGGAGCCAGCCTCATAGATGGCTGCAAGGTGGCTTGGTCTGCTGCTGAACTTTCATTCTATGTTGGGTTGAACATGTTGTGGGTTTTTTCCTCACATTTCTATTTGGGGCAGAGCTCTAGGTGAACTTCACACCGTGTGCTCTGCTAGCCTGAGGGCAGGCAAGCCTCGTGTGCACATATTTTTAAAAGCAATAAAAATATAGATATGAGAAAAGAATGAGCTTTACCATGAACATGTTAATATAAGATCTTTTTACTAGCTGGGGCAATATATTGACATAAGAGTATTGTATCTTATGTATGCAATGGAAATTAATCTGGATTAATCTGAGAAACTAAACACGATTAAAGTCTCTCTTTTAGAATCAGAGTAGCTTTTTATTTGATTTAGTTTAATTGGCTTACGGAGTTAAGTGGCTGCTCTCAAAAGGATGTTCATACCCACGCTGTCTGTGGAAGCAGCTACTCTGAAGAAACCCTGCTGTATCTGGCCGTTGGACATGCCTGTGAACAGAGCAGTTCTGTTGACAGTATTATGCCACGTAAGAGAACTGCCCTCCAGGCTTGCTCTCACCTGGGGTGCTGTCAGGGGTAAACGTTGCAGATGACACCTTCCTCTGCAGCAGGTAAAGAGAGTGCAGGAGTTGTTCCCAGCACCCTGATGTGGAGAGGTCATCTCCTCTACACCTTCAGTTTAATGAGCGGGGAGGAAGGCTCAGACACCGTCAGTGGCATAGAGAGAAGAGAAAGAGAATCCCATGCTTGTATCGCTTTCTGCCAGGAGAACAAAGAGGCAAAACCCACCACTGCACACTGGCATTTCCCCCGTGAACAAAAGCACTTCTGCATTTCATAACCAGCCCTGGGGATTTATTGCCGTAAGAATCTCTGACAAGCCAGGGCTTCAGGATTCCCAAGGGGATTATGTGCACAAGTGACAGTATCCCCCAGAGTAAATATTAAAGTGAGCTGGGGTTTTGAAAAGGATATAAGCCTTCATGTCTGGGGCTCTGCCACCTTTAACTACTTGTGCTTAAGGAGACTGATGGGAATTCTCCACCCACAGACACCAACCTCTTCAAACACAAAGGGCTGGGACAGACCATGGCTGCCAGTGGAGCTGGGGACACCATGGGCTGCTTCTCCAAGCCCCAATGGCAGTGTCCATGAGTCAGCACAGCCCGTGCTGGGTCTCACTCTAAACTGTCTTTTCCAGCCTGAAGGGAAGAGAGCCCTGCAGCTCAGAAGGAAATCGAGGCTGCCCCTGGCATTGCAGCATATCAGCCATGGGGTGGTCTTGCTTTTGTGTCTGAAATGCAAGGCCCGTCCTTCAGCATCAGCACATCAGAGAGGGCTTGATGCTTTTCAGCAGCAATGCTGAATTTTGCAGCTCTAACGTTGGATGACCAAGCTGACTCTGTCCCAGATAGGGAGGATAAGGCTCTGGAGACCCAGACTTGTGGCTCTCGCAGCTACCCAAGGAGGGGAAGGTGTTTGCTGTGGGTGGAAGGGGCTGTTCTGTGTTGCACATCTTCAAACTTTCGGCACATCTGCTGCACATGCAGCAATGCCCTTGGCTATGCCACAGCTCTGAAAAAGCACAGAACTTCAGAGCAGGGCCCGAGGCTTTCTGGCAATGTTTGCCAATACCCTTCCGAACTGTCCTGCCAGGAGTCTGCTGTCCTTTCCCAGCAACAACTGTTTACAAGGGCAGTCCACGTGATTTATGTTCCTGCTGACTTCAGTTGCAACAGGTAGGTACCCAGACCTTGGGAACTGCTGTGGTGCAGAGACCTTGGTAGGGAGTGCAGAAAGCCAGGAACCTTTTTTTGTTCAAGGTGTAAGTCACTGAATGCAATGGAGCATTGGAGATGTAGCTCCCTACTGAAAATCATCTTCCCAAGGACTGCATGCATGCAGGGGCAAAGGTTCGCTTTTAAAAATCACCTTGATGGAGTCCTGTCTCTGCTGCTGTGGGTCTGTTTTCATGCCATTCCTCATTCTAAGTTACTTTGAGTTTCCCCCCCCCCCTTTTTTCCTAGAAAAGCTTTAAATGGGTCTATATTTAGAACAGGCTGCATGCTGCCTGAAGACTTTCTGACAGCAAATAACGATCTTAATAGGGCCCCCTGATAAATATCAGGATTCTTCCATTTCTAATGCTCTGCAGTTTGAAGCTTGAAGAAGGTTTGTGGTTTGGTTTTTTTTTCTTCCCCCAAGTGATGACCACCTCTTGGTGTAGGGTAATTGAATTTAAGTCATCCAGGGCCTTCCTGAAGATGGGCTGGCTGCAAAACCAGAGGTGACACTGAAAGCTGCACAGTGATGGGGGAGTTTAACCCTTTGTTCTCCCCAAGTCTTTACCAGGCAGAAACCATGTTGTTTCTCGTGGCAGAGATGACTCTTTGCCATGAGCATCAAGCACTGTTTAGATTGCTGATCTAGTTGAGATGGAAAGCAGGTGCTGTACAAAACGTTATGGAGGAGCAGATTTCCTCCCCATGGGATGAAGCTTCTTTCCTTAACCAGCAGCCCACAAGGTGATGCATCCTAGAGCTGCAGGCTGCTGTCCCTCGGAGCTTGCTTGTATGTGAAGGGGTAGGAGACCACGGAGCTTAGCAGTGGTTATGTGCCTGGGAGCCCGCAGCCCCACAGGACACTGCTTGAGAGGGCTCTTCCTGCTTTAGTTTCTCTGCTGCTGCCCCAGGGAGTTCATACAAATGGCTGAAGGGCTGTTTTCCGTTTCATACCAAATTTAAGTGTTGACCTCTGGTGCTCTGGGTCGATCTTTTCTCATTGCAGCCACTGTCAGGGATGAGGACTGCTGCCAGAAATGGCTGTCCTGGTGTCCCCTGTCAGCCCTCATGGGAGCCCAGAGGGTTCTGGTCTCCCTGGATGCACAAATTACGATGATGCTCTTGTGCCTCCATGCCTGCTCTGCTCAGTCTATGTGGAAAGCTGCCTTCTCCCCCAGTTTTGACCTACAGCCAGAGCCAGTGCAGGCAGAGTCAAAGTTTCTGGTTCTTAACAGCTCCCAAATTAGCTGGTTCTCTGCTGAAACTTCTCCTGTGGCAATGTAACTTTTCTGTCTCTTGTGGTCAGCACGCCATGGCCAGACAGTTGCCAGTGCTCTCCCAGGACAGCCGGTTTGACTGATCATGCCAGCTCCTTATTTCTAGGGATGATATGGCCTCAGTTCAGCTATGGAGCATTGCAAGCTGAATCTTTTAAGAGCTTTTTCAGTGTCCTATTAGCAGTTTGTTTTGCAAAGTACTGACTTAAATAGCTGTTGAGTTAGGCTGACAGCAGGCACTTGCAAATGAAGGGAAGACAAAATTGATGCTTTAAAGAAGCGTTGTTGTACGTGAGAAGCTTTCTTGTGTTGTAATGTTTATTTGCTTGAGCGTATTATTACAGCTGTTGTTGCTTTTTCAGCACGTGTGAAAAGTTGCAAAATATATTTGTTCTCTGCTGTATGCTTTGCTTTGCATCTGGAATAGGGAGATGCCGTGGTGGGTAGAATTAACAGCATCAATCGTTGAATACTGCTGTTTTAACATTGCACAGATTATTGCATTTAAACTGGTAGGATAAATATTAATTAAAATACTTGGTCTGAAAGACTTGTAGAAGGACTGGAAAAGCAATTGTATTCCTCCAAGGAGCTTTCTTGCTGAGATTTTTTTTTTTTTAATTCTTTCTGTATCTTTGTGTCTTGCTGTGCTTGCTAAACTTCTGTTTCTTCTGCATTGCTGTATCTTAAAGCAATTGCCCCATAAAACACCACAGCAGTGGGGATGGAGAGCAGTGAATTTCAGTGGGAAACTTCAACATGCATTACATAAAACGTCACTATTTCATTTTATAAATTGCCTTGATGGAGAAATGAATATGTAGCCAAAAACCATCTTGGGAGAGGGAAAGGCACAGAGTTTTCAGCTGCTGACACACAGATGAACTTGACTTACTGCATATAGACTGTAATAAAAGAACTTGCCTCGTCTTTGTGCCCTTTCTGTGTTAGCGGCAAAAGGCATCAAAGTAACTGTGTGTTCACTTGTTAGAATCTGAGAAGCCACGATGCTGATGGTAAACCACAAGGCTGAGGGATCTGTCTGTAGGGATTGTAAATATTCCCAGGACAAGCTTGGGTAGTGGGGACTGTAATTCAACTATCATTCTCTTTGCTGGCTTTTTGGTAAGAGACCCAGAAAGATCTGCTGCTGTCTCTGAACTGCCATTTTTTGTCTTGGTGAACTGTCGGTTGATGAGGATGGAGTTCAGTGTGTACCAGCAGTGCCTGTGAGCAGGAGTCATAAAAGTCGGTGCGGTGAGTGAGGAGCCAGTCAGCTCCCCAACAAAATGCTGAGGAGGTGTGTATGCCTGGGAAGCCTCCCTCTTGTATCCTTGTCTCTGAGACGCAGCACCCAATGGACTTGGCCAAGGCTCTGTACTTCCCACTGGGGACCTTTCCAACCTCTGGCTCTTCCCTGAGGACCTGCCTTGCCACCCCGAGCTGTTCACAGGTGGGTGCATGGGCTTGTACTGCCCGAGGGCTTTAATGGAGACGTTATGTCTGACATGGCTGCTGTGTTGTTATTGAAGTCATTGGGGATATTCTACAATTAGCTGAAAGCTGATTGCATTGCATGGTAAATGTCATGATGATGAGATAATTAGAGTAAGAACCTCAAACTCATCAACAGAATCCTGCCTGACAGATGCCCCATCCGAGGTGTGTTGGATGTGCCCCTCAGTTTCAGGACATCTATAACCTGCCGATTCGACTGTTGGCTCAGGCAATGGTCAAAGAAAAGCCTGTTCTGTGCTTTCTTTACATCTGAACTTGTGTGTCCAAAATAAAAATCGAGCTTGAGTGAGCGTGTTTATGTTCCTCCTGCTAGGGGTGCTTGCTTCTTCTCTGACCTGTCTCTTTGCAGAACACTGTTGAAAGTAATTTGTTTCAGGAACAGGTCAGGCCTTTCCCTGGGGAGATTGGAATGGATACGGCTATGCAGCTCCATGGTCTTAATTTTGTTTGGCAGACCAGCATTAGAAAATACTCTAGAAGGTTTTCTCAACAGCCAGTCTGGCAGACCAGCTGCTGAATAGTGTTATCTGTCCTCCACCTGAAGCCACCCTGTGTCTTCAGTATTTTTTTTTCCCCATTCCCTACTATCCTCTCCCTGGCCTGCTATTTTTTTTTTTAACTGCTTCCACATTTGGTTAGTAAGCAGATATCCTGAATTAGAGATCATGACAAGTACATATTTATATTTTTCTCCTGGCTGCCCTGCTGTTTGTATTCATGATGCACATGATGTAGACCTTATTGTTGCATTGCTGACATCTTTAATCATAGTTATTATGTACTTGAAAAGCTCTGTGCACTGAATAAATTGCCTTGGGCTTTTGGGTCTGCATGTCACAAGTCAGCTCCTGGTGACCATGTGTTTCCACTTGAAATAGTGTGTCTTCATCTTACTGTCCTACAGCCTTCTGCCTAGGGGTGGTGGGGTACTATGTTCCTGAAAGCAGGCACAACATGCGGCTGTGCTGTTAAATTCTTCTAGCACAGTATTTAGCCTCAGTGTGATGTGGGAGAAGTCCAGCCTGCAAGGAAAGATGTTTCTGCAGTAATGGAGGATGTAGGCACAGAGTTTGAGAGCAAGAGGTGGTTGCAATCAAGTCTCCCAAAGCTAAAAGACAAGTTGCTGCCCTCAGCCAGAAGTGACCACTCCTCTCTGACACGCTGTGGCCAATGTGTGACCATCCTTGTTTGCATGTAAAGAAAAAGGGGTAATTTGCTGAGATGTTTAAGTGAATCCCATTTCTTCTGTATTGTAACAAATTTGTGGTGAATATATATATAATTATCTGGGACAAACATTTGAAGATGTGCTGTCCTCTGTTAATAGAGGAGCTCTATGTTTGTACGTAACAATGTTGTATCTCATGTCCAGGAATAACAGCATCTGTGTTTCTTCATCAAATGAATGAACATGTTTAAGAGGCTGAACACTGCATGATTTTGTAGACAAAACACTTGCTAAGCTTTCTGTGAGTAGACATCTTTGGTAATGTTACTGAAAAAGAATTTAAAAAAGAAAGAAACTGGAGTGGAAGAGATAAGAGCACTTTAAACAAGCTTCTAGATGAAAGAAATGATCAAGCTCATGGACAACTCGTGTAATGCAAATTGGGTAGTCAAGGGTGTGTGCAGGAACATTTTTTTGCAAGTCATTAAAGTAATAGACCTCCATGTCATCGGCTCTTTACATAAAGAGGCAGGAGGTAGTCCTTCTGGAGGCGAACAATGAAGCACTGAACATGTAGCTGCATTAACAGGATAATGAGAGAGAAATTAAGTAAAAAAATAAAAGTGTATTTGCTGTGTTCTCTTCACTCTTCTTCTTGACTCTGAAGTGACGATTTTCAGGCCATAAGGATAATGATGTTGCATTTCTGAAGATGTAAGCAATCTAGTCTGATCCTCTGGACAATATAAGGTGCAGAGCTCCTGCCACACAGTAATGTCTGCAGCAAGTCAGGACATGGTTGCAGTGAGAGTTGCTCATGAGTGTAGAGGCTGTGAGTGATTTAAAGTAGACTCTAGCATCTGCTGTTCTTGGGAGACGGGTAAATAAATTTTCCTATGCTTGTGACAAACTCTGTCCTAGGATGATGTGGACAATATGGTCATGCCTGCTGGAAGTGCTTAAATGTGAGACAGGATATTTTGGGATGAATTATGTTTAATGTCACTTTCTGATACGTGGAAGGCTTTGAATTCATATTTTTGCAACAACCTTGTGACTGGGCAGCATTTCAGTAGTCTTCCAAAACAAAAAAGACCAGAGTAACCGGCTCCGTGCATACCTTAAACCTAGCTGCACTTTTGGAATGCTCTCCATGGACCTGCTGCATAGTCCACAAGAACATGGGCGAGCTTTGGAAACCAGTGTGTTCCAGAGACATGGCAGATATGTCCAAATTACCTGTGGTGGTTATCCTGATTATCCGTTGGACATTTCGTTCTGGTTGCTGCATGCCTCATGTCAGTTGTGCTAAGTCCAGCATGTGGGCTGAATGTTCTTCAGCTTTCCTTTGTTATTTTGGTGCTTCTCCAGAGCATGACTTCAATTACTCCTTTACGGCTGTTGGACTCTTGTGGCCCAGCTACCAACACCTGGGCTCAGTTTTCATGGAGATGCTCTTTCACAGTTGATTCTTTTGGGAACCTATGGCAACCTGGTCTTCAAAATTCATCTGCAAGACAGGAACTATGCATCCTGGGAGATCTAGACCCAGATGCCACTCTACAATGTTAATTCTTTGAGTCGATGTAGGTGTTTTCTATTCCTGAAGTTAGTTCTGCTTGCTTTCACTTCTGCCTCTTTAAATCAGCTAGCCAGAGTCTTTTTGTAAAGTTGAAGTCTCTCTGCCGATCAGCATTGTTTAATGATAAGATACTATCTGTTGATCAGTTGATTATTAATATATTGGGTGAGCTGTTTTTTAGCGAAAACTAGTGTTTTTGTAAGAATATTCCTACTTGAATGTAAGCATCAAAGGATTTCCAATCACTGTGGGATTATTTAACTATGGCACAGTGTATTTGGCTTGGATTGGCCTTAAACTTCAGAGGAAGCAAACCAGAGTCACGGTAGAATCAGTTTGATAGTTAGAGATGGTATCGCACAGGAGAAGCTCTCGAGCTGAAGTCTCATGAATGTGATGGGTTTCCTTGATCTATCACCCTGGCTGTAAGGACAGGCTGGAAAGCAGGAAGGGAGGTAGCTGCACCAGTGGAAGCACCTTGTGGTTGTGCAGCTCAATTGGGCTTGTCGGAAATGCTTTACTATGCAGAGTTTGTCCCTCTATAGACACGTTTTAAGCTGAATAGATGACACTCTAGGTCGTATATGTGATGAATGTGCAAGTCTTTCCTTCAGTGAATAGATCTTTTTGGTGGGTTTTTCCCCCACTAAAGAGTGGCTGAAAGGTAAAATTTTCTGTCTGGTGGAGACTATCACCATGCAGGGGAATTGGCTGTTGCTACACGGAGTCCAGCCCAGGATTTATGTCCAAGTTCTTTTTACAATTCACACTTTGTATTTGGGAGTATCTGTAATTGCCTTCTTCCAGCACAGGCACCTCTTTTGCACAGCCTGGACAGCTCAGGCTGACTGACTGTTGTCAAACTGGTGTCTTGAAGTTATGCTAGACCATGTGGTAGATTCCAAGCAGTGGAAAATAAAGCATAGCTTTGAGATGACTTGCTCTGATGTGGGTTTTCTTATCTCTGTTGAGATGTCATCAATACACCTTTTTCCCAGTCTTGCATTTTCCTCCATCGAGCTTCCGTCTGATGGCTTTTGCTGCTGCTTTGTATTGAGAGAATCCTCTGTGTAATATTTCTGTCTCTTCTTCCTGTCCATGTGTGCTCTGATCAGCAATGCCCTTTAACATCAGTACACTCCAGCCAGTTTTCCAGGTCTCCCAATAACTCACAGAGTTCTTCTCCAAACCTCAGCAGTCTTATGCATGGTTTACCTGGGACAGTTATGTCTCGGAATTAAAAAAGAGGACTCTCTCTTTATTATCCTGAGGTTCTGTAGGGAACGACTGAGAACTTACTTTAGCTAGGGAGTTTTATAGAGAGCTTGGTTTTGGATGACAGTCTACACTTGCTTGTTCTTTTGTTACGGTGGCTAGGACAGTCTCACTTTGTGAGAATGGTCTGCTTTTCTAGTTCCTAGATATCACCTTGTTTGGCTGTATTTGAACATGCCTCTGTCTAGCAGTCTGATCTCTGAAATTGCTCTTGCTATTTAGCCTTTTCCAGTGGTTTCCATTATCTGCCAACTTAATCATAACTTGTTTTCAGTTATCATAACACAGGTTGATCCCACAAGATTCCCTGCACATATCGCCTCCAAATGCCGATTCCGTACTGATAATTAAACTTTGAGACCTGTTGATAAACCAATTTAAGTTTATTTTATGGATAATGTTAACATTAGTATTGTAACATAAGAGTAACTGAAATGGTGATACCTGACTGTGTCATGCTTCCCAGACCTTTGGCACTCAGAAAGACATGAAATCTGTCAACCAAACTTATAAATAAAAACTTATAAAAATAATGTTATCCTGATAATCCCCATGTAATTAATGCCAAGAAATATTACCATGCTTTAAGAATTATTAATTTGATTTCATCCTGACTATCGCATTGAATCCAGAATTGATTTTGAGAGTGTATGAAACACTGAACTGAAGACTAGATGAAAAATGTAAGGTGTCTTCCAGTTATCTTTGGACTACTTTTCTTCAGAGGCTTTTCAAAAGGTAATATAAAGAGTCCAGAGGAATCTTTTTTAAAACGTTCTTAACTTATCTGGTACTAATAGTTTCCATTAAACGTTACTGCTTGGAAAGGAAAGGTTTTCAACGTGGCTTGAATGCTTTCTTTAGCCTGGTTTTCTAAGGAAATAAAATACATGGTTAAGCTGTCTCTCTTCCTTATACCCCAATAGCTTTCAGAACCATTATCAACTTAGGTCAAAAATAGCTAGAAAAGTTCTTTTGTCTAAGACATGAATGTCTTTCCAGTCTTGTGAATATAGGCTTCTGTGTAGAGGAGAAAAACCTTATCGAGTAAGTCCATAGAGGGGAACTGTGGTGTGGGCTCACCATTGACATGCACGTTCCTACACAGAAAGTAACTAGGTTTGGGTGTACTCCAAGTACGAAAGACATTAGGCAGACCCTCTTTAGATCTCTGGAGAATTCAACCATGAGGCTGAAACCCTTTAGTACTAATATCCTAGTAAGCCTAGGAGGAAGCAGAGGGGATTCCTAGCAGCAGATAAGAGATCACTGAAGAGCTGTAAGAGTTTTAATGGCATGTGGAGCTGGAGCAGACTTGCTTGTTGACCTTTCTGAGACAGTGGAGGGGAAATTAGCAAAAGAGATGGCTTGTTGGTTACTAAGCTACAACAAAGACTAAGACAGGAGATTGCTGGGAGAACCTACCTGCTGTTTTTTCTTGAGGAAACAGATTGGGGAAAAGAAATTCAAAGAAGTTCAGATGTTCTTAACTGGGAGATGCTGTGGTCAGAGAAGACACCTTTGTGGTGGAGACCTGTACGAGTTTCCGACTGAGACAGCAAGGAACTGCTGTGACATGGAGTTAGGATACAAAGGATTACTAAATGCTTGAGACATACTTCAGACCTGTCAGTGTTGGAGGGGTTTCTCTGTGGACTTTCTTGAAATGGCTGCTGGGCGTGCAAGAACTGGGAGTGTTTGGATGTGGTGTACCAGGCTTGGGATGGTGAGGCTGTGGTGCTGATGACGAGTTTGATTCCTACCAAAATATTGCATGTTGTTTGAAACAAATGGCCCCAATGTAAGTAGAAAACCTGTGACTGTTCTCTGGAGGGTGCAAAATAAATTGAGCAGAGTGGCTATTCCCAGGGATGTCAGCCACAAGGAGGTAAGGTAGAAGGCGATGCCTGTGCCTGCTCCCAAGCACAGGCCAAATAATTAATCTCTGCATATCCTTGGCATACCAGAAATAGCATCACTAGTGCAAGGATTCTTTAAGCTCCTCTGACGTTGTCTGGACATTGAATTATTTGAGTTCCCCTCCTTTCCCAATGAATATAAACTAGGAATGAAATAACCAATTTGCATGAAATCCCTCCTTACTTTTCCTTCCCTGCATGAAGATTACATGTCTCACATGACTTATACTGGGCTTTCAGCCCCAGGCTTTTTAAAACAGCAGTCTTCCTTGAATCACGATATTTGTGGTTGTCTAGCACCTTTTTTTCTTTTTGAGGAAAAATATCATCAAGGACTTTCGTTAACTTCTCGCAACTTTTTTCCCTTGACTATGTTCTGTCTGAAATTTTTCCCTTTGAACACATAAGCTGGTATTTCATTAGTCTGGCATTTGCTTTGTCTGTGCATTAAAAGATTAGGGT
>Ga0181612_162717_pt1 | contig 14460 bp, 6 predicted proteins | sample HoacroProtozoa21_FD_119630 | JGI IMG/M metagenome (GOLD analysis project Ga0181612, IMG submission 119630) | Hoatzin crop microbial communities from Cojedes, Venezuel. Combined Assembly of Gp0051906, Gp0051904, Gp0051908 | reverse complement strand
ACCCCTCAGCTCATCCCATTGCCTCCAGCTCCCTATTGCCTTCTACTGTGACTCTAGAAAAAGCTTTTCATTTCTTTTTCTGCTTGCTATGAAAGAAAGCATTTACCCTACTCACTAGCATTAACAAGGCCTATGACTGCCCACATATCAAACAGCTGTGGCTGCTATAGTCCTAAGGATACAAGGACAGAATTAAACTAAACAGAAAAAAAAATAGGATTAGCAAAGTGTCTGTAGGCTGACTGTTCCATCATCATTCCCTACGTGTCCTCTGCAAGCACTTGAAATAAGACTCTGGCTGAAGACACACATGGTTTTGTTTGCTGCTGTACTAGGGAAGGAAAATACCTACCTGCCAGCCTGCTCCAGGCTCTTTGTTATCATACTCCATACCACATTTTGTTCACTTGCTGTTGGCAAAGAACACCCATGTTTTCATTAATGTAAAGTCAAAAGCTACATCGTTAGAAAAAAATTCCACCAAAAACCAAAACACACAAGGGGTTCTGCACATCCCAGGCCAGTCATTGAACTATGCTGTGCTGTGTCTGGGCTTTCTGCAGACGAAAATAACAAAAATGTTTCTGTTTCTTTATTACTGTGTAGTCACTACAGCAACAATGCTATCACCTTGTCAGTCAGCAGCCACCACTCAGCCTTGCAGTTCCACATGGCATCGATAACAATCCGGATTTGGCTCCAGGCAGCAGTAGCTTGTTTTAAAGATGCAGCAGGACTACATCTAAAATATAACCATATATAAAAATGGTTACAGGCCTCAAGTCTGAGGACTATAATGAGTACGTAACAGTACAGGTCAGCCTTCAGTCTCAGGATCCACTCTAGCTCAGTCACCTAAGCATCCTGTCCTTTGTGGTACAGCAGGAATGTGGCCAAAACCTCAGTTCTGAAGAGTACAGACTTCAATAGATGGTTAACAGAGAAGGTAATACGTCCATTTTTAGATACTTCCCTCGTTGCGACAGTATTGCATCATCTCATCCTTCTTTGTCTACTTTCAGCTCTTGAAACTTACAGCTGTGTTGCATCATCCCACCCTTTTTATGTCTACTTTCAGCTCTATAACATATGGAAACACAAAGATAAAAAGAGGCATGAAGGGATTAAATGGGTTATCAGAAGCTGCAGCAGAGCAGAAACCCAATCTGGTCACACCACAGTCCCCTAAAGCCTAGGGTCTCTGGGGCTTCCTGGGCTTGACCCTGTGCCTGACAGAAGAGCTGGCCTTCCCTGCAGCGAGCCAGTGGATGGTCCAGAGTAAGGCCCCTCAGTTACGCAGCCTAGACCTGCATTAGGTGGCACGGGCCTCTCTGGAGGAAACCAGTATTTATACTCCTGAGGTCTCCTGTGCATTGAAGGCGATCAGCAAACAGACATACAGCATGAACTCGTCAGTCCACAACTCTTTCCTGGGCATTGAGGAGAGGAGATTTGTATCTTCAGCAATGTGCTAATTACAAACTGATGAGACAGGCTGAGAGACCAGGCTCAAGAAAAACACTTCACTTGCCCGTTAAGGACTCTGCAAACAGCACCGTAGTCCCTTACCAGTGGTCGGGCATCGCAGTGAAACAGCCAATTCAAGCCATCCTTAGCACCCACCGGGAGAGGTCGTGTCTCACCCAGCCAAGGCAGGCACAGCACCAGGCTGGTTCTCTTGGCCTTATCTCATCTGAGCGGCCATGGGGACGTGTCCACCTCGCAGAGAGTAGGTCTTCGCTCTCATCCTGCTCTTTGGATGGGGGATAGAGCGTAAGCCCTTACCGCGAGAAGCAACAGATTTGGTAACACAGCTGGTAACAAGCAGAAAGATCTTCACAAAGGTGAGAAGCAAACAGCTAAACTGACTTCCAGCAATGGTGCAGCCGCAGCAGTGACAGCCACGGCCACTAACCTGACTGGAGATCTGTCCCTTTAGCTGCTTCACTGACAGGTCTGCAAATGCAGTTGGAAATGGATACTCATCGTTAACTGACTGTGTTTCTAATGATACCACATAGGGTTGGTTCTTGACACTGAGGTATTTAGTATCTTTACCTATAAACTGGAAAAAAAATAAACTGTTTGGATATGAAATCCACAGATGACATGTCTGTCTGAGAATGGTAAATGGCAACAACAGCAGGGCTCTGAGACAAAGCAATTGCTTGGTAACCTGGCTGTGTCCGCTGCAAGTAGTCAGATGTAAGACTACGCATTTGGCCTGAAAACTGCAGTTTGTAACTCCCTCCTTGATGGGGTGACCTGCAGTGGAGGCAGGAATCAGCCTTAGCACCACATGAAACCTCGAGGCCAGAAGGACCTACCCAACCCCCAGGTCGCTAAGTGGGAGCACTGGATCAAAGCAGAGATGATACATTCCTGCTGCATATTCTGTTGGTGTAAACCCTGAAAAAAACACCACCGTTCTGATATCCTTAATTCAAGAAGGAAATAAAAAAAAAAGAGAGAAGATCCAGAAAAGACTTATGAGACAGTCTCTTGTACTGGTACTTGACACTAAGTGAGAGGCTGAGGGAAGCTGATCTGCCTGGTTTGTTCTTGTCCAGTTTTAATGTGCTGGTTTACTCTTAAGGAGGTTGTACTTATTGCACTGTATTTGTGCTGTATTCCTGTTGTCCAAAACAGCCTAGGAAACTGTATATATTTCTCACTTTTACATATACTTTGGCTTCTTAGGACTCATATTAGCAGATGGAAAATTGATGCCTTTTCCCCGAAGTATCAAACATTAGGTATAGCCAGGGCATTCATGCTCTTTATGGTACTGAATATCTTTAATACACAGGGTTAGGCAAAATCAAGAAAGCCTCTAATTCAGACCAGATTGTTAAGGAACATCACAATTGTTTTATCTGTGTGGATACTGTAGGGCAGAGCTTGCCTTCCAGATAATCTGGGAATGTCACTTAACAAGTTCCATGTTAATGCGAGGATCTAAGAGCAGAATGAAGCTCTTACTTGCTCCGGATCTCTTCTGGTGGGACATGACAAATTGTGGCTTTTGATCTTTTACATAAGGCTAATAGTTTTAAATTTGTTATAGGGTGCATTTTGCAACCTGCTGTTTGTAGAAGCATGTGGAGTGGGTGTTGCGAAGGCCATTCTGGACTTTACAGGCAGAACTACGACACAGTGGCAGCAGGCAAGGCTGGATGAAAAGGTGATGTCTTCTAACAATGTATCACGTAGGTCCTACCTACACGAGCAGAACAGAATTGTGATAGCAAGTCCTCCAGAGGTTTTGAGCAAGCTGTCCAGTTTCACCCCTATTGTTTCTGCAATAGTCAGGTCAGGAGCAAACAGAGCTCCTTTACTGCACCACAGAGAGCGGGATCAGCTAGTGCTAGTAAAGCTCTTGAAGGTGGTATACGTTGGGTAATGAAGATACAGGCAAAGAATTTGATTCTCAAAAAGGGAGTTCCCTCTGCAGCACTGTGAGAAACACAAAGAAATCCTGTTTTGACTAGTTAATTAAGCAAACATTCCATCCTGCCCTAAAATATGCTTGCTATGCTTTTTCAGATTTTTTTTTTTTTTTGGCAGTGTATCACTCCCTTGCATGTTCATGTCTCCACCAGTCTGAAGAGCAACTGTCTGTTCCAGCCCCTGGGGCTCACCTGCTGCTCCCCACTCCTGTCGGGTCAGATTTCTTTAGAGAGCATGTCGGTTGCAGCAAATCACTTCATGCACTGGGAAAGGGAAGACTTCTATTTACCACCATATTGGTTGTGCTGTCCACTCCCCCACCAAGCTGCTGCCTCACTCGCCTGTTCTCTGTAGTGCTGTTCACAGCACACTGTCAGCCCTGCCTTTGCTTGCCCGCCTCTCCCAGAACCGCTGGCTGGGGGCTTTTCCACAGCATGCTGCTTCAGCCTCGCCAGACTGCCCTTCTGCCCTCCTCCATACGAAACGCAAGGCTCTCCCACCACTGGCAAGACTCCTCAGAAGCCTTCCCTCATCTCTCCAATGCTCTGATTTCTCCCCCTCTCCTCGCTGTGCTTTTCCATTGCACGCAAGCCCCCTTCACGGGCCTGGCCCCTCAGCCGGCTGTCCCCACGCCATGCCACCCCGTGCCTGCGTTCCTGGCCCCTTCCCTGCATTACTGCATCCCAACAGACATGCCAGGCCTGGACCGTGGTGCCGGGTGCTGTTTGCTGTACTGTACTCTTGACATGTTTTCAGCTTGGTGCAAAGCTCATTCAACCAACCAAAAGAGCTGCTTTGACTTGAATGGATTTCAAATGGAGACGCTAGACTGTCTCCACAGCAGCACAGAAATAAGTGTTGTGTAGAGCTACCCAAGCCAGCTTTGAACTAATTAGGTTGGATCCCAATAACCATCTAATCACAGAAGCAGCGAGCTCAGTACTGGGTAATTTCCCTAATGAGACTGTCAGCTTGTGAAAGGAGAAAGCCTGTGTTTGCTTTAGTCCAGTTCCAATTCAACATCATATGCCCATTGCCTTTTAAGAAACACCTACTACTATTTAAAATCAAACCCGCACATGTCAAGATAATCTCTCCTTTCCTAGTAACACAGCTATACAGAGCAACTGTCTAAAACAGTTGATGTCTCATAGCCAGCTATCTCCTCTCTCATCCGACTTCTGCACCCTAAACAAACATCATGTGTGCCTACAAAAGCAATGTTTTACAAAAAGACAGGAAACACAGACTACAAAAGAATGTGAGCGTTCTATCAATTTATTGGGGGGAAACAACAAATCTTTGCTGCACAGTACACACAGACAGCTATACTTTTCCTTGTAAATATTGTTAAGTATTATTTTATCTTTTCAAAATGCGCAAACAAGATACAGGGCTCTCCAGCCAGAAGCAGAGGTTTTCCCTTGGAAACCAGAAGTAATCACACCTGCAGTCTTCAGACACAGGGAAACCTGCTAAATTCCATGTAAGAAAAGCATGTCAAATGGACAAATACAGGATGCTTTCTATATTTCAGCACTTACTCCAAATTTCAGTTATGCAAAACCTATGGCTTAGGCTTCACTTCAAAATGTTTTCTATTTTACATTTCCATATACTTTTCTGATTTTTCCCCCATTCTGATCTATGGAAAACTTTGATTATGTTTGAAGTCCATACACAAGCAGCATCACCACATTCATTCTGCCAAAACTGTCTGAAACAAGCTCCCATATTTCTGAGAAGGAGACGCCTAACTTTTGTAGTGCTTTGGATTCAGCTGCCACCGCTGAAGCCAAAGGTATCTCCATACTCTTGAAAACCAGCCAACATAAGCAGCAGCCTAAACATGGATTTAGGAGTCTAACTTTGGGTTTCCAGCTTTGAAAGGTGCGATTTGACCTTGCTAATTACTCCTTAAACCAAATACCACGTGTTCACCACAAATGCCTTAATTCCTGAAAGCAAAACAGAAGAGGAAGGTGTAACATTAGAGGAATGTGCTTGAGCATCTTCCATATGATACTGTTAGGCCTGAGAAGCTTAGCAGCTATCCCTGTAAAAAAAACAGAGTTCCTCTGAAATAGCAGGCTGTGGACAAAGGCAGACACAAGTGCCAGTGTGCTGGCAGAAGCTGGAGAGCTCTGGGCTTGTGTTGCCTTGTTTGATTTTATTACCCCAAATCCTTTGGTCCCTTTCCAAAATTGTTTCCTTTCCTTCAAATATACAGTAAATAGAAAGCTCTAAACTGAGAATATTTGAGTTTTCCATGAGCTTTAGAAGAGAAAGTTAAGTTTCTAGTTAGGCTGTGAACAAGTTCCCTCTCATCACCCCTTAAAAAAAGCAGAGCTTGTAAGCAACTGCTAGTCAAGACACCATCCTTTGGAACTGCTCCCTTTCCTCAAGGGGAGACCCATCACAGATTGCTGGTGGTTTTGGAGTTCCTGCTCCTCGTTGACTACAGCCTCTCTGATCAGTGAGAGACAAAACTTAGAAGCAAAAAATGGATTATTCTGAAGAAATGCCTGATAAACATCAAATATTTCTCCAAGCTTATGCTTCTCCAGTCTCACCATCCCACAGCAAATGATTCCTATGCAGGACCACAGCCAGCCTGGGACAGTGGCTGTGGGACATGAAGCCAGCAGGACCCTACGGACACTGCCACGTCCTCAGCGTGCCCTGCTGGCTCTGCACGCACTGTCACAGGTCCCAGAGCAGAGGTCAAGCTCAGAGCTGCTCAGCTTTGTCCCCCTCGCACCTCCTCAGAGGGCTTGCAGCAGTCTTGTCCATCCAAATGCATTTAATGCTAATACCAGGTGTACAATAAAGAGAAGTATCCTACTTGTTTGTAGGATATGCACTATTTACTCCAATATTTCTAGTCTCCCTGAACAAATACCTCCACTATAACTTTGGGGGTTTACTGTGTTTCAAGTATTCTTCTGTGTCTTTTCCTGGTACAAGCAACAGACAGTAGATCCAAAGTCTTAAAAATACAGGTTAGGTAAGAATTGTCCCACTGTTCCTTTTTTAACTATAAGAACTCCAGGGGGTTGGATTTTTTTTTTTTCCTTTTTTAATTTGAAAATAGTAAGGTCTTATTTAAAATTTTCTGGTGAAAGCTGTTCAAATATTTCAGCAAGCTTATCCTAAAGAGTGAAATCCTGTATTTTTCAAAGCTGTACACATCTTTACGAAATTGAGATTGCTGCATCTATTTTTCAAATCTTATCCACAAGGCACCTGTGTATTTTTAAAACACAGACTTATATGCCAAAAAGATAAACTCATTTGTTTTGTATAATCCTGGATAATTCTCAAGAGCTTTAATAAAGTTAATGATTGTCTGTCCCCATAATTAACATATTAGGCAACATGCCTCCTTTCACCTACCAGTGTTTTACTTTTAAGGGAGAAGTGCAAGAATGCCAAAATGTAACTCTGATTTCCTAAGGGAATTTTTTTTTTTTTTACCCTAGTCACACAAACATAAGGTATTAGACATCAGTTTAATTTAGCAAATGACAATTACATGAGATCAGCTAATAGGAGACTTAAGTAAATATAGATAATGAAAAAAGTACGTAGCAGTGATTTTTTTTCTGTTAAGGAAAAAAAAAAGATTTCCCATGGAGAGATGAACTGTGTTTTTCTTAGAGTTAAAAAGCAGTCGCTTGGCTAGTGGACAAGGCTAGGTACATTATAGATCTGACAGATTCTAACAGACTTATTTCCTACTCCAGGTGAATCCCAGCAAATACAATCCTTGACCATGGCACTGATTTGCCCAATCAAACCATTATGCACACAAAGAAATGCATGTAGACTAGTGGGCTGTACACCAACCCAAAATCCCATCTTTATGGGTGAGATTGCAGGATCAAAAACACGAAAACCAAGTTTTAGTGTTGTTAATGTTGGTGTTCTTGCTACAATGACAATCTTGGTAAAACTAGAATAAATTACATAGCACAGCTTGACAAGAAATATAATTGGGAAGGACAGAAATCGCAGGTGTTACAAAATCTGCTTCAGAACAGGGAATGCGAGTCAAGTCCATTGCCAACATTAAAACAGTAATATCTATGACCCTCGTAAAGCTTTCATTTCTACCAGTGACATTACTATGCTGTTTTGAGTCTAGAGTTCATACTGGGGCTTAAATGTACTTTGAACTATATCTGCACTTGAAGGGAGATAAACACCTGAATGAGACAGAAAAGCCAAGATGATGAAAGCAGCAATCACACAGCATGCTTCCAAATCAAATTCAAACTGTGGGGAAAAAATAAAATACAACCAACCCCCCTGAAGTATACTGACACAGTGGGTCTCCCCCACCTCTGGCTTGCAATTTTGCTCATTACCTGGAATTGTGTCAGCCTCTACAGACGTATCACAACCTTCATTTTGGTATGACGTAAGGCTATTTGGCTGCTGTATGGCTGAGGGATCGGCATGGCTGCAATACAAGAGCACAGCCTCCCTGCTGTGCCCATCCACCCTGCGCCTGCTGTGCCCATCCACCCCTTCCCAATGTTGGGGTCAGAATCTGTCTCCCCCCTTCCCCAGTAAATGTGGCCAATTTTGGGGAATAAGACACTCATGTCTCCTCTTTTTTATCCTCTGCCCATCTCAAATGAATACCAGATTAACACGAAGAACAATCCTGAACTCCCCAAACAAAATATTGACCAGATAACCCAGAATACAACACTGAAATTTAATATACACAAGTTGAAAGCAAAATTCTTTTGCATTTTAAAATGTTCATATCAACTTCCAAATTAGAATTCTTCTTTAAGTTGATATTCCCAAGCACGTTTTTCAGAATTTTTTGAAATTCTATAAAAACTATTCCAGAATTTTTCCTTTCTACCCCAATGTGAGTTGAGGTTGCACCCTCTTCAGGGACAGACCTTCATAGTTCTGCCCTTCTGTATCTATTATCCTACTACCAACTGGCTTGTTTCATCGACTCACCAGTGAAAAGTGGGATGAAATCACCCTGTCTTTGAGCAGGAGTTTTCTAGTGGGCACCCCCAGATTTTGCAGGAAGGACTAATGGTACTCAGTTAATCTATGAGGCCCAAAAGACCCAATGTTTGATCTTGGTGCTATGAAACATTTTGCTTCTGGAAATACTATCCTCTTGAAAAGATACAGAAATGTAGCCGATTCCTAGCATCAGGAGATTCAACGAATTTTTCTTAAATCTTCTCTACAAATTCTAGATCAAGTAATCATGTCCTTTCTTCCCTAAACTCCCTTTTGAGTTGGAGTTAATTTATAGCCTGACACTTTCAGTCCTAGATGCCTCAATATACTGTTAAGAAAAAAAGGCTTCATCATACAGCTTCCTGTCAGCTTTTTTCTCAAACCACCTTGGGTGACAAATTCACCTTCAAATTGAAGCCAGTTACAACACTTCGTCATTGAGTCATTCCTTCAGTTTTGGACATCATTTTGGCCAAAGTGTATAATTTACTATAATAAAGATTTTTTTAAATAACAGGAGATAGCAGGTGCTGAATGTGGTTATTGTATACTGAATGCTCAACATTTCAGAAGTCATCCCAAAACTTACGTAGAGACATTATAGACATGTACCATGCATTCATACAAGGCTTTGGCATGCTGCCACAAGCTACATGTTAAACTCTAAGCTTTACTAAGTCCTGTTTTCCTTGAAAACCATGTAAATTCTGAGATCCACAGTTGCTCATTAATTAGTGCAGAAAGTGTCCTTCCAGCAGAAGGGAGCAAGGAAGGCCCCGGCGGGAGCAGCATTTCAGGACCAGCATTACCAGCTGGTGGCACTCAGGCTGCTCCTGCTGCAGCTCTGCTCCAGTCCTCTCACCTCCACCCACACAGAAGAACCAAATAGTGCCCTTGGTCAATGTATTAGTCAAATAGTAAACTGCTCTGTGCTTGGATCATAATTATTTGTTCTTAGTATGCTATCACTGCATCCCCACATATAATTAACCACAAAAAGACCCATTAAAGATTCAAGTATGGGATAAGTCAACCTCCCAAAGTTATTCAGTCTCAGCTTGATGCTCCCTGTCATTTTTCAGCCTTTGCTTAATGCTTTCTACTTTATATTAAAACACTTAGCATCACAGAACTCTGAAAAATCCCAAGTTATCCTTCAATACTCTTTGTTTTATAAATATATTAAGGACACTACTAACATGCTTTGGTTCAAAAGGAAGTGAGCTCCCTGTTAAATTTAAAATTTGAAAACCACATGAAACCTAAAGGGAGAAGTCTAAAGTAAAGCATCTGGGACTAGAGTGCAAAGCTATTTAGGTACCAGACTCCTGCTGATTTAGGAACCAACATACCTTGTAGACTAAAGCTGATTTATGATTCCCTCAGGGAATTCTGCGTTTCATCACTGAATTTTCTGTTACCATAACACTTTGTCAACATCCTCATTCCCGCCTTTGCACCTCTCCCTGAATTGTTAATCTTCATTCTACTAAGTCCATTAAAGGACTCTCTTCTCCCATCTCCTTTCATACTGTTCGAGTACTTTCAATTTCTGCTACATTCCAGTCCTATCCGACTCCTGCAATGCCTGCAGGTTTATGGTGTTGTATACATTAAAAGATTACACAAATATAACTAAATCAATTTACAACTCCAGATTTTCCTGTCTTGGATGTGGCCTATTTTTTCCTACACTTCTATAATCCAGGAACCTCTGTCCAGCTGGACTCATTAGTATCCCTCAACTTCAGCAGGATTTAGACATTTCTGTCTACTATTGAGATCCTCAAGATCCCTCTTTCTGCTACCTAACCACTACCCAATTTTCCAATTAACACTATTTTATCACAGAAGAACAGCTCCATGCAATGTCTAAAATATAGGCAAAAATCCAGTGTTTTAACTGGACAGATAAATCTCAAAGAATAATCTGCCACTTCTAAACCTGAAGGCTTAGAGAAGTCTGTCCAGGTTATTTCTCTACTAAAGCCAAGTCTAGCAAGGGAGTCAACGGGGACTAAGTGGTTACTTATAGGTAGATGTCTGGGAGATGTGCTGTTACAATGGCCACACAGAAGCACGTTGATTATTTGAGAAGCCTTCAGTCTTTTTTCTGTTTAAATAAGTGAGAGTATGTTGAAAATCAAACCAGGTTTACCTCTTCCCATGTGACATTCTCAGCTGTTGGCTTAACAGCATTGCAGCCCCAGGGTCATCCCTCCTGAAGCTGAATCCTAACAGCAGCATGAAGCCATCCTGGCTGCATCCAGAGCAGCAGCCCTGCACCCAGTCTGCCATGCAGCCTCTAATCAGGAACTCCAGATCAGGCCTTCACCAGCGCAGCGTGTGAAGGTTTGGCTTCGACTCACATGCCCCAGGAGGGAGCAGCTCTGCTCAGTCACAGCACCGAACAGGAACGCTTTTGCCCAATGGTACACAGTACTGAAACCCAGCGCTGCTTTTAACATCCCACTGAGGCTCACAAACTTCCCTCAGTTTCCTAAATGCAAACTAACCTTCAGTTCCCATGTGTTCTACTTTGCCCCAGTAAGTTCAGGTAACTTCATTTTACTGAATACTTTCCTTTGATTTTGTAGAGTGATTGCTCATTTACACAACTGACTGCAAGACAAAAATAACAAACAATAAAAATACATTTCTCTAACGAAGTGTGATTATTACCTGCACTGTAGTAATAAGCAAGGGGCTGAGCACAGCTCTTTCTGTTAAGGCCTGCTATTTTGATTTAATGTGACTGGATGAAAAAGAACAATTATTGCTTGCACCATGACCAATAACATATATAACCATCTGAGCATTCTGCATTAGGGCAGCAGAAACCCTCAGTGCTGAAGGGGGAACTCCGTGTGCTTGTGCAGAGCACAAAGCTCATGCTCCTCGCCCTTTCGTCTGTGCAACAAAAGAAGTGTCATTTCTTTGGGCCCAATCCTGTACCTTTGCCTGAAAGCATCCCTTCAGGCAGAGGAGGCTTCCTGTTAACGAAGCCACACAAACCTCTCAAGCATTTGGTTGTTTTCTTCACCTCTGAAGATACACGGGGAGATCAAGCTCTACGCAGCTACAAAATCACTTCTCATATAGGAAAGAAATTGGTTTGTTTTCCTGTGGCTGCCCTCAAATTAGCTTCCAGCTACCTCACACAGAAGGGTGATTTCTTATTAGAAGAAATGGGTATTTTGTGAAGCACCTTACCTCTACTATACATATGCCAGGGTGCTAAAGACTACCATGCATCCACCACAACCCACATGTTGAAGATCGCAAGGAGGCCAGTGAGCCCGTTCCAGATAGTGCCATCACCCTAATCTCTCAGGGAAATAAACTCTATCCAATCAGCAGCTCTATAGCAATAAAACTGCACCCAAACTGAAGGGGATATATTAATTTCATTGTACCGGTTTAATTACAGCAGTACAACCTGTGAGCACACAAGGCTTCAGTATACATAAAGAAAACACATTTCCTCTTAAGACAGTGGGGTAAGATTTAATTCCCTTCAAGTCAGGGAAATGACAGTGGGGGTGATCGAGGCCCATTGCCTCTGATAACGAATAGTCCTGTAGCTGAATTCCCTTGCAGGCCAATTAATTACCTCCATATCCTGCTGGTGCATTCCAAATTTTATTTTTATTTCAAAATCAAAGCTAAATAACTAGCAAAATCACGTGGCTGAGCCAAACTGTGACTTTATGGGTTTTAATTTTTGAGATTAAAGCAGAGTACAAAGACACACCCAGTCAGCAAAGTCTGGAGACAATAAGATGTAAAGCAATCCTCCTTCTGACCTCACATTAACACAGAAATCACCCTACAGCATGCAAGTGTCAGCCAACAACAGCACCTACTTATTTCCTGTCAGCTTGTCCCTTTGATCTAACCTGATCCTTCTTCACTTTATTAAAAACGTTCTAATCTTTTGTCTTTGATCTCCCTGTAGGATTCTTCAAAGAGCTTCAAATTAGCAAACATGCAAACAACAAAAAAATGTACTCTGTATCTGTATCTGCAAGAAACAATGATGTGGGGAGCCGTTTCCTTCCTCAACACACAAGTTTAACGAGGGGCAGCATTTTAAAGGCAAGAGATGCCGTAGTTATCTGTTGTTTACTGGCATTCGGGTGGGTGACAGAGCCCAAGCTTTTTTACCGGGGGGTGGTTTGCTCTGAAGGTGTAACAAGGCAGCTCAGCAGGGGTAGCAAAAAAGCCATGTGCATACTTCATTCAGCACGCCAGATGAAAGGATTATGTCACATTCAAGAGCAACAAAGAGCTCTGTTTAAGTTTGTACCAGGCTGGAACTGTGGAGCAGCCGTTAAAGACCACCAAGGTTTTAAATAAAACCGGACACTTTCAAGTTTCCTCCAGCTTTCCTTGCGGTAAATCCACCCAATATGAAGGGAATATCAGTATCTCCCAGGAGGAAGATCTGAGGCTTTAAAGAGGAAAACAAGTTTCATGTATTTTTATATATGCAAAACCCATATGCATATATAGATATATATTTAATATACTTTTTTCTTATTAAAGGTACCATCAAATTTAATGACACGACCATATTAATTCTGTTCCAGCTCAGACTTATTCAACAGCAAAATGCTTTTAGCACAAAAGAGCATTGCTCTAGGACCTTTTCTACCGCATCAAATAGTTAGCATCACCACTCTCCTACAACTTAATTTAGCCCCGAAGGTACACATGCTCCAAACAAAATTGGCGCTTTTTGTTGTTGAATACTGCTTACCTCTGAAAAATTACAAAGCCGGGTTAGAAAGACTCTATAGGCTACACTGCAAGTTCCTTGCATGTGCGTCTGCCTCTTAGCACAGAGACTTGTTTTTAACTCTCACTCCGTGAAGGAGTGTATCTGTAACCGGGTTTAAATAGTCCAAAATATCTTTGCCAAATACAGGTCACCAGAATCCCCTCATGATTGCAGTCAATAATCCAAGGCCCAGCCCAATGTCTACTGAAGCCAACTGGACATTTTCACTGGTCCATCAAATCCTAGTTACGAACTGTGAAACAAGTCTTCTCAGTAAAACCTCCATCCTGTGGAGATATACCCAAGCAGGATTTGCCCCAGGCTGGTACACACGTACCTTGGCCAGTAGTCCTTATACCAAGCTCCATACTTCTAAGGTTAGAATGGATGAGGTCCCCATACCCTTTCTTTTTTCGCTCATCATCCTAAAAATCTACTATCGTTACAGGTAGCAGGTATATAACCTGAAAATTTAACATGACAAGCAATAGATGATTATAATTCTTCCGACTCAAAATGATGTAGTTTATGTTAAAAGGCAATTAAAGATCAACACCGATATCAATATTTATGGTGAACTCCACTGAGGCACGAGAATGTCCTCTTGTAACAGTGGTTTTCTTAAGGGGTTCAGAAAACACTGCTGCTAGAACACAGACAAGCCAGCCAAAGCTATGCCACAGCCCTTTTGTTGTCCATGTTAATGTCTATAATGGGTTTAGGAAAATAAAGCAAACACTAAAAAGACCCAATAGATAATCTATCAAGAGCAAAAAAGCAAAACTGCAGAGATTCGTCTGTGTAGTTAAAAAAGGGTATGGCTACAAATGCATTTCTTAAAGCCTGGGAACAGTCTGGAAACGAGCAGCTCTGCTGGCACAGCAAAGCACTTCAGTTAAACTAGGAGTCCCCACACAAAATTTAAGAATAAATTAGACCAACTATAAAATGAAATCTTTCTGAAGAGTCATACTGAAGGTTTGAACTTGGCAAATTCATTAACTGCTTAGACATTGGTTACCCGCTTTACTGACTAACAAAGACAAAAGCGGTTATTTTGAATTAGTCCAAAACGGCCCAGGAATATTCAAAGCCTACTGGATTTTTTTTTTTTTTTTTTAAAAGTTCCCTAACCCCCAAAATTCAACAAGGGATATGCTGTGCTTTTACCCTGTGCAAGTGGGGGGGGTCTTTTTCCCAGAAATTGTCCCTTGGGCGTGGCTTTT
>Ga0181612_131442_pt1 | contig 14460 bp, 7 predicted proteins | sample HoacroProtozoa21_FD_119630 | JGI IMG/M metagenome (GOLD analysis project Ga0181612, IMG submission 119630) | Hoatzin crop microbial communities from Cojedes, Venezuel. Combined Assembly of Gp0051906, Gp0051904, Gp0051908 | reverse complement strand
ATGGGGTGCGTGAACAGCGTGTGATTTATGTCTGTAGCCTATCCGAATAAGCGTGAGCGCGTGTGCAGATATGAAAAAAGTATATAATCACGCAAGCAGACCAATAAATCAAATCGACTGTGCATTGTATCAATGTGTGAGAGTCATTCCTGTCCCTGCATGGATGCTGAAACTCGGCACATAGTGGTCTTTTACTTGCAGCACTAGGCACCAGGTGATGTATACAGCAAAAGTACATTGAGAGTCCTGCTGTGCCCTGTCTGTTCATACCTACAGAGCCATTGCACTTTATCACTTTATCAGTCATGCTGCTGCAAGAGATATTCTGTGCTTGAAACCCGGTCAGTGACATGAAAAAAAAAAAAGAGGAGTAGGGGGGTGGAGAAGAGAGAGTCATTTAGATACTTACATTGGCATAAGTAAGAAATTTGAAGAAATGGCCCTCTGTGTGGTAAAGACATATTGAGGAGGCTTCACAGATGAAGAAGCTGTAAAGTGGAATGACACCTTCAGTTTATTTATAGCTTAAATCTAGCATATTTACTGTCAGACTAAAAGATAGTGTGAGTTTTCCCTCTGAGTCTGCTTCCTGTGGAGCAACATATTCTCTTCACTGGCTCATTCTACTTCTGCCATCAACACTGGCTATCTTTTACCCTTTCTTAAACCCAGAAATGAGTGGCATTTCACACCCACTTTGCAAAGCCAATGGGTTTTGGCATTTCCTATGCCAAAGAGTGTAACAAGAAGCAGGCCCAAGAGACTTCTGGGCTTGTAACTACAAGGAGAGTGATCTTTACCTTTCCAGTTGCCTTTGCTGCCCTACAGACATGAAGACTTTGCTTTCACTTCAGTAGCTTTAGGATCAGTCTCTAGTTCCTTCACATGTGATCTCATTCTTTCCTACATAATATATAAACTATAACACCTCTGCTAGTTTTCATCTGTTCCATGTTACCTTCTGAAGTAAAAGTGCCCATGCTGTTCTCTTTCTTTGGTCCCATCTCTCCCACTGGTCTGCAACGTTCCTGACTATCTCAGATTGAATTTCATATTGTCTTATGACAGTAAGTTAAAGAAAAAAGTCGACTTGTTCTTCTTTATAGAGTTATTTGAATTGTAAGTAGTCTAGATCAATATGTTCTGTGACAGAATATAAACATGCTAGCATTTCAGAACCTGTAAAATAAATGTAACAACTCAGCTGGTAGGACAGAACTGGAGACCAGGGAAGGCCTGGCTTTAATGAGTGGTACTCAATACACACTAAATCAGCTAAGGGTTGTTCCTGTGACTTAAAAGAAAAGAAAAAAAACAAGTATACAAAGCAGCACTTTTGAGGGAGAATTAGGCTTTAAAAAGTAAATAAAGAGGATTGCATCATCTTAAACCGTAGTTCATTGTGAACAATGAAGATAATGAAATCTGTCAGACAGAGACAAACTAATTTCTTTAGATATAAAATTCCCACTATGTTGTTAAAATCCATGGCCTGCTGTAGTCATTTGGATATTTTCTTTCAATATCAATAAGACTTAGATTTTCATCCCAGCGGTAAACCTTGTGTATGTCAAACAAGAAATGAACAGACATCTCTCAAGTTTTACATTAAAATTTTACTGGTTATGAACACAGTTTTGTTACTTCTAACTCACATTTTCGGCACAGTCCTCCTAGCCTCAAGAACTATCATTTTCCAAGAGGTGTTAGGAAAGCCTGACTTGAGGCAAGTCATAACTGAAAACAAAATCTTGCTCTTCCTCTGTATCATCACTTCATATTTGTGTCATCCAACTATGTTTATTTTTTTATCCTTCTTTCATTGTTAGCATTTCAGGGACTATTATAAGGTAAAGATTTCTTCAAAATTCATCTTCTACATGTACAAGAATCATAACTGCTCTGTCAGTGTGCCATGAAAAGATCTTTTTATGACGTATAGATAAATGTCTCTCCAGATAATAAACCAGTCATCCCTCTTGAAACAGCTTCTCCAAATTAACTTTAAATCAAAACACAAAATAGGCTTGTTTTGCTCAGTTTGATACACAGTATCCATATCAACAAAAAACTTAATATGATGTGTAGTCTTTGTTTAGAGGAAACTGAAGTAGGTAGCTGAGGTATATCAGCAAAGATGTTTGAGGGTAATTCACCAGTGTCCAGTGATATCAACACATCTTTCATAGTTTTATGAGAGTAATAGAGAAAAAATAATAAGTAGACAGAAAAACAAGAAGCTGCTGTTTTTTCATAAGCAACATCTGTCTCTGTTCTTATTGCATTCAGTGTATGTATTGGTTAAGGTCAAAGACTGTCAGTTTAAATTTTGTGAAAACTGTTGAACTGATTTAAAAAAAAAGATTACTTTAAAACATGACAGGCAGACAGTAGGCCACCTAATACATCACTGGAGAACATCACAAACTGTGACACGAGATTGCATGAAGGAATAAGCCAGGTATCATTTTCCTTGTTGTGGCAGAACATAAACAATTTACAAAAATATCTCTCAGTCATTTTAGTGGTACTGGAACAAGCTGGTCTGCATCTTTTCTGGTATAGAAGATGTGAATACTCAAAATGGCTTTTCAGTACGTTGTTTTACAGGTATTTGTATACTGTAGTGCAGGAGCATCAACTTGTCTCTGTAGATGGACGCTGCATTTCCTTTACAAATGCTTAGGTTAAACAGAGGTTATTAACCTTTATTCATCCACAAATCTTCTAATCAGATCAAAGACTGACCAAAAAACCCCACCCAAACTCAACCAAAACAACCAGGAAAAGCTCTAAACAAACACATGACAGACAGGGAAATGAAACCCATTGGGAAAACCCTGTATGTCATCATCTGCCACTGTTCTGCCCACTCTGATGTGTAATCATTTTGCATGGCTTCTCCGGATATCTTTTGCCCTGTGGGAGAGATGACAGTGCTTTTCATCCAGTCTCCAAACTAGGAAAAATTGTGGTCGAATATTCACAACTGCCAACTTCAAAGCAATTTTTCCATGGCAACCATACCTCGAAAGGCTGGAGTTGCAGAACTTGCCAATTAGCAGCTCCAAAGGGGGCCATTAGCTCCTTCAAAAACATAGCGGACACTGGTTTTAATCACCAGTTGTTTTCAGCCTTACAGCAAACACTACACAAACACTAACTGTGCAAGTGTAAGGCTGACTACTTAGAAAGAAGTTGATGATGCATGAAAAGAACAACACATATCAAGCTCAATTTTTTAATAAAGAATAATTATCCTCAGTAAATCATCACTTCTAACTTATTGTTGTTTAATTAAAGCAAGTCATATTTTCTCATTATTGCCAATGGTAAACCATGCATAACAGACATAGAATTTGCTTTCAGTAGGAGTCCTCAGTTATACTGCTGCTTGTGAATGAGCAAGTACCATAAAGTAAGGAGTATCCACATAAATATAGACCTGTAGAAGGGACCGCCTATCTGTCTAAGGCTTCTATTCATAAAGAGAAGACAGACTGGAGAAAATAAACTTAGGAGAGAGAGAAAATACAGAAATCAAGGACACTAGCTCCTTAGCTTGTGAAATCTTTCTTGCTCCTTTGAAGTCTGTGGAAAGTTGTGTCCTTATTAGCCATGAAGCCTGGATCTGCGTTTATTTAACATTTTCCTACACATAGAAAGGAAAAACCAAACCTTTGTAATTAAAAAAAAAACCACTATATTTTCATTAGCTGTTTTAAAGTAATCACTTCTTTATTCACATAAATGATGTGCCATGTCCTTTAGAGGTCACATATATTTCAGCGGTAGTAGTAAGAAAAACATGAACTTTACCCGTTCATTTAAATAGGATGTCATTGTGAAGCCCAATTATTCCCATTACCATTTACACTGTAACAGTGCTAACTAATTTATCACTTACCATCATGTCATAAAGCCCCAGTTATCCAGCTCATCTTATGTTGCTGGCTATGTTCATGCCACTTTGACATCTGGTGCATTTGAGAGGAATAACTGTTCAGATTTTGAACATGTAACCAAGTTAGGGACCTCTCCATGCAGCAGAGAGGCATTTTCTTTTACATAAAATTGGAATCATTTCAGAAGAAATGAGGCACACAGGCTGTTATGTGAAACCTGCCTGACCTGTCTGAATGCTGATGCATCAGCTGGCTGCCAGCTGGATGTCTCTCGCAGAAGGTGCCAAGGGGCACAGGACATCACAGGCTGCGATGCAATACAAGGCCACTGTGCGGTCGCTGCCCCGTGAGCCCATAGAAAGCAGCCCAAAGCCCTTGTCAAAAGTATGAGATGCAGGCCACGGCAAGTGGCTGTGTAACCAGGGCCAACTGAGCAAACCTCTCAATCAGAGCACAAGTCTTGACCGATCAGCAGAGCAGTGGGAGCAAAGCAAGATCGTGTGTTAGCCATTTAAAGACAGATTCTCACACGCGCATATTGTCCTGTCTCCAGTAAAACCCTAATGAACTCATAGATGTATTTGTCAGATATTCTGTTAATTAAAGATTCTAGTACACCTATTTGAATAATTCTAGTCTCTTAAAAAGAAGTTCAGTGGTTCTGAAATACCATCTGAGGACCAAACCCACATAAATACTTATTTTATTAGCCTAAGTAAGCCAGGAAATTTATGGTTACGAGCACTTCGAAGATGGCATTATGTTTGAAAGTGCTTGTTCAGTGTCCACGAAACAAAGCTTGTTTTATAATGTTAAAATCAGCTACATGATCTACAGGCAGGTTTAGCTGCAAAATAATGGTCATTGCTTCTATACGCACACACACCCTCACACTCGCATTCTGAAAGGAAGCTGATGAAATTTCATGTCATTTCAGTTGGATAGATGGTGCAAATTTTCTTGTATATTACTCATGAGCATTTCACTGTTAGCTGCTTAGCTTCACAGAGGAAGAGGTATTATTGCTAGTCCAGAACACAGGGTTTTTTCAAATACATTTCCTATAAGCAAAGCCCATGGTGATGTGCCCATTCTCTGAAGCTGACATCTGGTGCTGGAATTAACAGCTATGAGCAGAGAAGGGACGGATACCATAGCAGTACACAGGCTGGAAATTGAAGCCTTTAGTCTAGAAAAAAAAAATCTTAATGGGAAACATTTCTCTGCGACAGTTACAGCACTTATTTGACTACTACTTGTATGATTTTTGCAGTGCCCTGGCTTAACTGCACTTTGTGATAGTACACTAACAGGGCCCTGGAATTATAAAAGTAGGATGAAGACTAACTTGAGGGAAAGGTAAAAATTGCCTCACAAAGGCTTCCTCTTAAATGAAGTTCCTAACTCATGTGAGTTAGTAGTCTGAGAGAAGGTTAAAAAAATGGTCAATAAAAGAGAATAAATAGATCAATTACATTTTTCTTTCACTTCTTCTTTCTCCTCATATTTTTTGAATAAGCAGGTTGAAGAAGACACAGTAACAAAATTTTTAAACACAGGAAATTCTATGTCATCTTTTGTTTGACATGTGCAAGATGTTTTTAAAAGTAGCAGTCATGGAAAAAAAGGCCAACTTCTTGCAAAACCAACAATGTCAAATCAATAAAAGATAGGATCTTTTTGTAGTTTTTTTTCCTAGCACTACATGAAAATCCACAGCAAAATTATATTCACAAAAGTATGCTGCTTACATAACCAGTGATGGTTACGGATGCCTTCACAGTCCAGTTCTGTGTTGTCTGTTTTACATGTGGTGTTCCTTCTCTCTACTGTGGGTGTCCTTCATATCCCATGGGACCACTGGTCAAACGAGTCCAGAGTCACTGTATGCCAACTACTGCATGGACTGGACCCAGCCTTATCTTCCCTCTGTGTGATACAGTAGAAACAAAGAAAGATCAAACATATTCTGAGAGTAGCAATTTTGCCAAATGCTTCCCCTCCCCCCCCAACAAAAAAAGTTATACCAAACTGTTAATAATGTCATGTCAATATAATAATATCATGTCAATACAGGCAGGCATGGACAGGTGCGTGCCTTTTTCAGCTGTTCTCAGGAAACCAGCTCCTGCCTTGAAACTCTTTGTCAATGCTTCTACTATGAGGCTGGACCTTGACCAATGTTCCCTAACACACGGTGGTTTTCCATGAAATATTTAAACATTTGCTGGAATGAGACTAAGGGTTAGATGTATTAAGTATCTTGAAGGAATGACCTAGGTCCAATCTCATGCGTCTCCTTGTGCTTCCTTTCACAATGTCTGTTGTAGTCATTTGTACAAACTGGAAATTTTCCCCCAGTGACGTGGGAACAGACCCTGTTTGGTGGGTAGGACATGGATCTACAGTCTGGTCCCAGCTGAACTAGTTACCTGCTACTCACATAGCCCTCGGTAAAGGTAATTGAAATCCACTGGAAACCTCTCACATGGTCTTTCTACCATCACACTCATTACTCTATCTTGAGAATATTTATTCGACACCTGTGATGCGATGCTATACAGCACTACTGCTTAAAAACTTTCACCGCTAGTTCTTTGAAAAAGAAAATAAACAGAAATGAAATTAACGTGTTCTTATTCTGTATTATTACCTGGTAATTCCAAGACAAGTATGTCCCTAGGGCATGTACTACCACTCTAGTCCCAATGCATGTGTGGCAATCATCTGCCTCCACAATATTCCATATTCTCATTTTCCTGTTCCTAACAAATGCATGCATATGTGTTATATTTAGCAGTGTACTGGCTTCTTTTCTACTTGTGCCCTTACACATTTCTTTTAAATTCTGCTTCATTTATATCACAACTTTATAGCAGATATATCGAGCCAAATATTTCTAAACAGTTCTCATCACTCATGTGAATTCCTTAACCATGAATCAATATCAGAATCAATCCCAGGCCATTTTGAACTCCCTCACATCCGTTTATTTCTCTTCAGACATGGTGCCAATAATTCTATTAACCTTCTTGCAAGAGCTGTGTGAATTCACTGTCACATTCAGTACATCTTGCACCAAAAATCTGAGTTTCAGCTAGCTTGCAGGGCAGAAATACCATTGCTAGTGACATTGTTACACATCAGAATTAAGACACAAACATATTCTGTAGCTGTATCCTTTTCCTGTAGTCTCCCAGTACAGATTTTATTATTTTTTTCCCTTCTTGCTTCTTCGCTTTCTATTGTGCTCATGTACTGAGTCACACTGCAAAACTAGTGCAGTCAAAACCCTCCATGGTGCTCTTCTAGAAGGCCACAAGAGCTGGGAGTCAGAAGTGCTTTCCAAGTCATGATCCCATCACTGGACATGAGAGCAAGTGTGTACCATGTTGTTTGGGCTCTTGGAGTGAGGAAAGGTGGAGTAAGTCTCTTCAGAAGGGTAAGGACTCAAAGGCTCCAGCTTACCATGGAGAGGGGATTACAAGGTGTGCAATGAAGTCACACCTTCCTTCTTCAGCAGCCTGTTTGCCTTGAAAGGGACTTTTAGTCTAAGAATCATGGCTTTAAGGTATCCATTTCTTCTCTTCCAGTCTTTTAGCTCTTCAAACTCAAATTCTGATATATCACCCCCAAGGATTTAGTTGGGTTCATTCTTGCATTCAGAGTTCTCTGAACTTTCCCTGAAATCTTTCTCCCTGTGTTCCCTCCCTGCCTCCACTCCAACTGCTAGTCTTTAATTCCAAAGCCATGCCTTCATTCCTTTCATGAAACAAATGCAGACTTATTGCTTGCAAATAATCTGTCATTCAGTTCCTTATTCCATAATTTCAGTCATTCACAAAGTTCTTGTTTCATAAAATCACTCTCTGTACTACTGTAGTCTCTTCAACTTCTCTTGAAGTGGATGTCTTTCTTTTTTAATTGTTTTTCTGTGTAATTTTGTATTTGTTTTGAATTACGTTTATGTCTTCTCAGTGTTACAGAGTTGTGTCTTGTCTGTATTCTTCATTGCTGTGTACACTCGCATAACACTGTAGGTGCTGACAGATTACTAACCTTTTTTGGCCAACTACTTTTGAAAGAGACAAGTATTTAAATAGTTTCTTGTAGTGGTTTCCCCTTTTAGCATAGCTGTTATGCACTCAGTTACATCTGTATGTAACAGTAAAGGACTGTAGCACATGTGGGGATTTTTTAAGTAAGTGATGTTTTTATCTCACTTATCTATCATATCTGTACTACATATATCTCACTTCTTCCATGTGATGCAGACAAAAATGTGAAAAATGCATGCAGTGTCAGTAACAATAAACTCAGCTCCTCAGGCTAAAGTGCATCATACCTCCCACACACCTCGGTAGTGAACTAGTAGAACACTCACTAAACTATTCATATCATTGGTGTTGAAGAATAAACTGTATTTTCATAGTTCTCTAATCTTTTTTAAAACACAATTTCTATTTTTTGTAACATCACTGTCATTTAAACATGTATTTTACAAAGACCTGCAGGTGATTCAAAGCTAGAAGTATTCCTCCTTCATTGTATGTCACACATTATCCCAGCACTTGTAATTTCACACACCTTAAAACAAAAATTCCATCTTCATTGTGTCAGAGCTCATTATCAACTGCTTTCTGATAGCCTCATACGCTGCTACTGTCAATAATGGTTCTTGAAACCATGTCTGTTGAACAAGATCAGAAAATCCTACATTAAAATTGTTATCTGCCACTGTGAAAAAATATCCTTGTTTCCAAGTAAATGTGCCGACACAGATTTGTGAAGAGCCTGCTATGACTTTTATTAATTCATGATGTCTGCCTGTTGTCATTATCTACTGTTAATGAACAAGAAATATATAGATGCATTTCTGACACACAATATCATTCCTGTCAGTGACTTTCTAAATGTATATATAAATGACAGCAGAACCATGATGTACATGAGAGGTAATAAAGAAAAGCATCACTAAAGCTGCCTAAATTAGAACTGGAAGAAATAGAAACAGGATTTAGATTAACAGAAATATATTCATATCCCTATATTACATGGAAAATCCAAAGGTAGTCAGCTACAAGAAAATTTGCACATCAGTAAAGTATTATCTGATATTTCTACAGGATTATTATGACATTTTGTTGCTGTGTTTTCCATGCCTATTGGCATAATATCTCAAGCGTCTGAGTATTTCTGAAGTGCACTTTCCACAGATATAGTTTATAAAAATGTCACAAAGGATTTTGCAGAAAATGAAAATTTCATTTTATACCCTACACCATCTTTGGTAGCAATAACAGCACTGAATCATTACTACAGATTAAAAATCCAGATAAAGAGAAACTAAACAAACTTGGAGAAAATACAGGCTAAGCTATGTTTTTAGATTTATTGTTAGAAAACTACTAAATTCCAGATAGCTATGTTGTTTGTATCACCTTGCTTGTCATAGTTTGCTCCCTCCCCCTGCTAGGATTTTATGGGTGCAAAGCAGAATTACTTTAGCTGGATGAATCTAGGAAGAATCGAGTCTATTGCAGCAGTTCTCCAGAATTCTGTAGAATCACAGAATAATGTAGGTTGCAAGAAACCTTTGGCCATTTTCTGGTCATATCTTCCCTCATGGTTACAAAGGTGAGGACATGTACACATTACAGGTTGTGGGAGTGGAATGTGAATCAGACCAGTGAAACGCTCCAGTATTAAACACCGCTCTCTGACAGCCAAACTGTGAAAACGTTACACAGTTAGTTAAAAGCTGCTGGAGACGTGGAAAACAAGAATTCTTTTAGACAGCATCTTTTGGGAAAAGGAAAAAAAAAAAGAAAAATAAAAGAAAGAATGTGGCACTATTCATTCAGTTAACACCTCGTGCATACTATTTTTCTGCCAGCTTGATTTGCTACTACAGGCTGAAAAATTCATCAGTCATCTTACAGAGATAACACATCAGTTTTAACGTTGATTGTGACAGCTTAATTTTGGTTTGCAAAGATGATGACCTCCTTTCACATTTTACCTGGTTATTTTTTCAGACTGATTTGGAATCAGTTTCTTTCACTAGCTGGAACAAGGAAAAGTAAAATGACATTTTCAATTTTTTTTTTCAGGTTTGAATTTATCCTTTGTCTAAAAATGCAAAAGAATGACAATTTAAATATATATATGTGCATACATACACGTATTCTTTTACCTTTACAAAAATCTTGGCTGCTTAATGGTCCTGAATCTTTCACCACCCTTTTCTTCCACACCTGCAGATGTACCAGGCCACTGAAGATTTACTGTGGGTCTGTTGACTGTGGGTAGTGCAGGACAGTCTGTGCAGAAGATCTCTCTAATTCATCAGATTCCCTACTCCTACACATTCATGCGTATTAAGATTTAGAGGGCAAATGTGTAGTAAGAAGGTGAGGGTGTGAAGCTGCTGAAGACCCTGAGCCTTCCATGTTTCTTTTTAAAATGAAAACAGTACTTATGTATATTCACCTGCATCTTCCTGATGTGGAATTAGTTTTCCCCAGCCTCAGGGACTGCTTTTAAGAATACGATAGTAATGGAATTAGCTTTCTGGGAAAAAATTTAAAAAAAAAAAGAAAAAAGGGTGCTTTAAAGAAATGGACCAATTCTCTCTTTTTAAATGCCTGAAGGTTAGTTCAGGACTTGCTATGTGTTTGTTTTTATTTGAAGGGATAGTCTGGAAGATGCAGCATCACAAAGAAAGAAAAAAAAAGCAACCCACAGAGTTATTGTCTATGAAGATCCTTTCTCTTTGAAAGATTGTGAGCTATGAATTGCATAATATTTGTTAGGAACCAGGTCAGTTAATCTTTTTTTTTTTTCCTATGCTTTTCTTCTCAGTGCTGTGATGGAGAATCAGCCCGCCCCTATTTTCCCACCTCAGCGTTATGCCCTGCTAGTGAAACTGCACTGGGTTGAAAGGCATTTTTTCCTTTGCTTGCTATTCCTGCTGGAAATCCCTTGCACCTGCAGGCAGATATATTCACAAGCACAAGGCAGTGCTGCCCCTGACGTGCTGAACCTGAAGGGTGTATAATGAAAAGCATTAGTATTCTGCTTTTGACAGAGAGTCCCTACGAGTAACCTTCAAAAGGTGCAAACATGTAACTCACTGGTATTACACAGCTCCCCCAGGACGACGCTACCGAGAGTGCAGAGATTGCAACAGAGCCCATGAAGCCGTTTTACTTCAAACTGCAGCCTTGCAGGATCATGGCTCTGGAGACCCACAGCCCGCGTCCCAGCTGGCCTAATGGCCACCATGTGAAATTTATGGGATGTAGCCTAAGTATTACTCTGCACCAAAGTGCTGCTGTGGTACTTGTTGCTTTCTTTCTACCCTCAGAAAAATTCTGGATCACCTAAAAATGCTGAGGATCACTGAGACTCAAGCTGTTCATGCTGTGAGCTCTGCATTTTTTTGTAAGGCTGACAGGCAGAACTCTTTCATGGACCGAAGCCTGACCTGGACAGTCGTCAGTGGGCTCACACTTTGCGGAGGATCTGGCTGTATCCTGTAAACTGTATTGTGCTAATGCCCGTAGGAGTCTGTGGGGATGTTCACTCCATGTTATATGACCCATAAATTGTTACCTTACGTTGTCTTATCTGTCTTGTCCTAACACCATCAAAACTTTACCTTGTAAAATGCACTTACCATTTACTAGAGATTCCTTAGATTGGGTAGGTCAGGAGGATGATTTTGTTAATGTAACATTCTACCTGTGTAACATGATTTTTTTAATTGCAATAGTTATTCAAGTGGGAGACATTTATTCACTTTGTGTACCTAAAAGCACATATTTTTGGAATAGTGTACAAAAGCTTTAATCCATATGCTTTTGGAATGCAGACTTACTGAACATAACTCATGTATTAATGAAGCTATGATTGTGCAGACAGTGGTCTACTGAAATGAAACAGACAGAATCAACATGTTTAATATAGCAGGCGATAGAAGACTTGCTGATTCAAAGTGAATAAACACATAAAGGCAAATCCTTCATTTAAGTTTTCAAAATTTTACTTCCCATCTTATATAATTAAGTCTTTGGGGGCCAAGGTGGTATTGGGGGCCAAATAGAAAATTCAAAACTCACCTGTGGGTTACATTGCCAACAATGGTATTTTCAGTAGCACAGACTATGTGTGAAAAGAAGACTCTTTTGCTTAGTGCCTTAGATATGAGGAAAAATATTCTGGGACATAGATTGCCTGCCTTATGAGAGAACATATAACATTACCAGTTATTAGTCAAGTAAATCTGAGCCATGGGGCATGCCTTCCTACAGCAATGGGCCCACACAATACAGGCACCTGAGATAATACCAGCATCCTTTTGTACTGAACCCCAGTGGTTCAGCCTTTCTTGGTAGCCTAACCATGACTTTGGGACTTTGGAGACCTGAGCAAGTAATTGCGCAACAGCGTAGTGCTCCACGTGTCTAGTGCTGCGCTCTGTGTTATGACAGATGACTTCAGTAGAGTACATGATAGACAAAAGACTAGTTATAGCTTTGAAGAAGATGATTGAAATTTACTTCAGAAGCGTTCAGCCACACAGAATACACTATAATATATATCTGTATACAACTGAAATACAATGTGCAATAGGTCCAAGAAAGAAAGAGACAGCATGCAATACAGTACAAGAACAGCTTTTTGTTTAGATGTGTGATTAAAAGACCCAGAATAAGAAGCTAAAGGCAAAATCTGAGTGGAAGAAAATTATTCTGGAAAGTCCCAGGGTTCAGAATATGGCTGTGGAAGACAGCCAGTGAAACCTCATTTCTAATACGTGCAGATAAAGGAAAGGGGTTGGCCTGGGTCTCACTGAAAAAAAAAAAAAAAAAGAAAGAAAGAAAAATGCAACAGAAAGAACATTTCAAAATGCAGAATTAGGAGTCTTCACACTGCCTACATTTTGAAGAACAAAGGAGTCACAAGGAGTTTTACACAAAGGCCAAAATGTCTTTAGGGAAATCTCAGTGAAGGAAAACCATGGCACCTGGTAGTGAAGCTTATTCTGCATATTAAACGAGGTCATGAAAAAGCAATTTTGCCAGTGATCAAAGCCTCTCTGGAGAACTCAGGAAAAAACGTCAAAATGAGGGAGCAGAGCTGCTCACTAGACTAACTCAAATGCTGATAAAAATACTTTACTGTTCCACAGTAGAGAACAAGCATTCTGTAGGTGAAGACTAAAGAAAAGTCCTAGGACAACAGCTGACAAGGAGCACGTTATTCTTTGTAGAAATGACTAGTGATGTGCAGAACTTTCCAACTACCCATAACTTTAAAGACAGAAGATACAAGTACTGAAAAAAGGCAGAAGATACCAGTATTGAAAGAACCTGGTCTTCACTGGCACAGTCATTCAGATATTGTGTCGTGTGGAAAATAAAATTAAAAAACCCCCCATCCACTCTGTATCTTCTATGTACCTGGTGGGACAAAATACATGTCCTGTGGATGTCATTTTTTCAGATAGACCAACTGTCTTAATCAGGTATGAGTATGTATGAAGATATATTTATATTTATACATGTGTGCATATAAGTGCATATGTATATATATATATATGAATACATTTCTTGAAAACCAGGTCCAAAAATTCTAATGAACTGGTTACACGAAGAAAAATACTTCCAGCCTCAAGCAGATCTGTTACTTTTGAGATTAGAAGTGTAAGTGTACATCATGAACGTTTCAGAACAGTGGAGGCACACCCTATGTAAAAACAAAAATCAAAGTATTTAGGAGAACAGTAGGACAGCAGAAGATAATACTAAGAATTGAAAGCATGGCATTACTGCAGAACTGAATGTTTAGCAATATGGATTTTTTTAAAGAAAGATAGTGTTACAGTCCTAGATTGTGTAATTAAACTTTTCAAATATATTTAAAATTTTGATAAATATTCAGCACTTCCCCCAAAGAGGTGACGTAGTGACTTGATTGGTACATTATCATTTAGAAAGGCTGCAGGCGTCCTGTCTGTGCACTTGCCAATTTCTGTACAAGTGATTTGTAGCTGTGGTGAAGTTAGACATACCTACGATTCTGAGGATAACAGGGATTTTTCTGCATGCTAACCACAAAATAGGAAGCTCTCTGTATCACCTTTCACATTAATTTAAAAAAAAATAGAAATCACTAAGTGTTCATTTTGAATCATATCTTCATAGGGCTTTAGCTGAATCGTGAAAAAATTAGTGTGATGAATGAGGGTAAGACCACAAATCAGGGCAAAAAAAGAATCATTATTGCAGCATAAAGTGTAGAAGCCATAAGAAGATCATTCTCTCAGCCTTTGCTCTTTCTGTGGAATTGTGCATTATTCCCATTTTACTCATGAAGAAATTCAAATGGGGAGTATATGATGTCACATCTTGATGCTTTGTGGAAGAAAGCTGCTGACTGGTCTCTCTCCCATTCTCATTCTGACTCACTTCCCACAGTGATGCTGCAGCCTGGTTTGTCAGGGCATTATCCCAGTTCAGATATCATTAGTGGAAAGAGCCTTGAGTGT
>Ga0181612_163184_pt1 | contig 14462 bp, 6 predicted proteins | sample HoacroProtozoa21_FD_119630 | JGI IMG/M metagenome (GOLD analysis project Ga0181612, IMG submission 119630) | Hoatzin crop microbial communities from Cojedes, Venezuel. Combined Assembly of Gp0051906, Gp0051904, Gp0051908 | reverse complement strand
TACTGTTTAGATTAGAGGCTGCTCAGAACACTGACAAGTGCTAAAGACTTCTCTAGAGTCTCTGAAAAATCTGCACAATAAACCTTTACTCTCTGGCCACATCACGGGAACTTGAAAGAGTCATTGATCTTCAGAGAAATGTGGCGTGATGGTACGTATGTACGCAAAGGTGTCTCGGGTTAGATCTTGCATTTGTTCTGAAAAGACATTGGGCTAAACGTTCCCATGTCCAGCTTGACTGGCATAGGCTGCACCCTTGAAAAGCTGGGACTACTTGCATGCTTCTGCAGGATGGAGCCCAGAGTGATTAACAGCATCTGTGTTTCTAAATATAGTTTCAGACTTTTTCATCATTTGTCTGCAGTATAATTAGGAGCTTTTTTTTTTTTAAACTGGGGTAACATGCAAATGATGAAAGCTAACCCTTATTTTCTTGCTCCCTTTTCTAGCTTGGTTTGTTGTTGGTATTTGTGGAGCCTTCTTCTTCATTCTTATCCAGCTGGTGCTTCTTGTGGACTTTGCTCACTCCTGGAATGAGAGCTGGGTTCAGAGAATGGAGGAGGGAAATTCTAAATGTTGGTATGCAGGTAGGAGTCTTAACCTGTATAGGATTTGTTTCTGCTGGCCAGTACTCTGCAGAATATCACTTACTAGTTAGCAAACATATCCTAAAATTACACTTCACAGTCTGGAGTCACTAATGTAAACATTTGGAATTAATAGCTGCAGTGCTGCCTTTTTCTCATTAAATGTAAAATACTCCAGGCTTGTCCTTAGCCGCTCTGACAGTCACAACAAACACCACTTGGCTCGTTTGCAGCGCGAGGGCAGAGGCAGTAGCCTGGGTCTCTTCAGCTCTGACTTTGCTTCGCCACCTCCCCTGCTGAGGTCCTCGGGAAGTCAGTTATGTGGCTGAGAGTGGCTGCAGCACAGCAGGAAGCGTGCCTCAGCACGTGCTCCCAAGCTGACCACTAAATTACAAAGTGCTAATTGTTGTGGTTCTTTGCTCATAGCTACGAATGCTGCAACAGCATTTTGTAGCTTCTTACAAAGAATGTAGCAGAATGGAAATGAAAATGGGTGGCCTGTAGCCTGGAAGGGGAAATTTAGGGCTTGTAAATAGCCCACTAGAAGTGTGCAAAAAGCACTTGCATTTTGACACTGTAGCTTGACATCAGTTAAACCAATTAAACTGCTGCTGAAAGGCACATCTTATTCCTGATGGCAGCACTGGATTTCACCTGATCTGTACTACTTAGTGAGCCAAAGCAGAAATTCAGCCATACCTAATAAAAAGGCATTCTGCTAGTCTAGCTTACTGAACCAGACTTCCAGATGAGGAAGAGGGACTTTCTCTTTACAGTGGTAGCTGATCATTACATCACTTTAGATGCACCGTTAAACTACGTGCTTATTGTAAGAATTATTTTTCCCTCCAGCTCTTCTGTCCTGTACAAGCTTGTTCTATGCCTTGTCGCTGGTTTTTGTTGTGCTCTTCTACATGTTCTACACAACACCTGATGACTGCACTGAGAACAAGTTCTTCATAAGCATTAATCTGATCCTGTGCATTGCTGTCTCCATTGTTTCCATCCTTCCAAAAGTTCAGGTATTATTTTTCTCTACTATTTTCTTCTGACATACAAAGCAGAGAAATAAGAAAGATGTAGTACCAATTCACTCAGACATAAGAACTTTAAAATTTGGCTATCACAGTTATGCTAGTTAGGAACATTAAAAAAAAATCTTGCTCTGAAACCAATGCACTACGTAGTGACGTATTTCCTGAAGACAGGCTTTTTTCGCTAACATTGTTCTGGACTTTGTTTTCCTGTGGGGCACTGCTGGTGTGGTTTTAGTGGTGAAGGTTCTTGCAGAATGGAGAAACCCATTAGGGAAAAGCAAAATAAATTGGGGAATTTATTGGCTTAATACTGTGGCTTTGAAATTAGGGGTAAGCATGTTTAATCTGAGAGTAAGCTTGTATACTTGGTTCTGAACTGGTATTGCTCAAATAAATCATGTGCTAGATTCATATTTACAAAACTGTTAAGCGAGTTGAGATTAACTCAGTAAGAACCCATAACCAAGTCTGGGGCACAGGGAAACTGGACTTGGTTTGCTTATTCCTTCCATGTTTGAGTTCCTCACTGCATAAATTGTATTACTCTAAGGAGTTTCTTCCAGTTGTTTAAACATAGAACAAAGCCCAATGCATTTCTAAAAAATAAACTTTTTCAAGCTCATAGTTCTTGAATCTGTGGCAGCAGAGTAAAACTAAAACTATCCAACTATTGGTAAAACTTGCCCTTTTGACCTTGGCTTGCTATTTTGTCTTTGAACAGGAATACCAACCTCACTCTGGCCTTCTCCAGTCCTCTGCAATCACGCTCTACACCATGTATCTCACTTGGTCGGCCATGTCCAATGAGCCTGGTAAGCAAGAGGCTGTCTTGAGTAAGATATTTTGGTGTTCATGGGGCTTGTAGTTATTACAGGTCCCTGTGTGGGAATTGCTGATCTGTCTAGAGAAAATCTAGTGAGGCAGTAAAACCAACTTTACTGGAACCATCAAACTGTCTCTTTCCAGAACTAAACTGGGGTGTTTGTGAGGGGAAAGAAAACAGTGTCAGGGCATTCTTATTTTCTTATTACACCCTTGCCTAGCTTACAGGAAGGAAAAATATTTCATGTCCTTGCTGCCTCTGGGGAATCGGAGAGACCAGCAGTTAAAGGGAATGAAAAATTGCAAGCTTATCTGTTGTCTTTTCTTAGCTAAATGCTGGCAAAGCGCATCTCTAATGTGCCTTGAAATCCCTTTCAGAACGAAACTGTAACCCAAGTTTGCTGAACATCATTACCCAGATAGCTACACCCACAGTTCCAGCAAATACCACTGTCGTACCTACTACTCCAGCCCCACCCAAGTCCCTCCAGTGGTGGGATGCCCAGAGTGTTGTTGGATTGGTTATCTTTGTCCTTTGCCTCTTGTATTCCAGGTAGGATCTGCACTGCTATCAAACGATAAACAGTTGGGATTTGTCTGCTTTTTTTGTTTGAATCTGGGTCCAGTGAAAAATGTACCTGCACTTATTCATACCCAGCTGTGGTCTCGGGCCTCTTGTGGATGAGGATAGGCTTGATTAGCCCAATTCAGATAATGGAACAAAACTTGTTAGGAGACCTGGACTAGGAACATTTTTTGATTAGGTTAACAAAAGCTAAGATGAAAACAGCTCTTTGAGGAGCTTCCTTGTGTTTCCAGATGGATTTAAAAATGCTATTTCCTAGTCCCAGACATTCATTGTGGTCTGTTGTTTGCATTATTAGCACACATAGCTAACTGAAAAGGGAGTTGTTAACCATGTCTGTCCTTGGGTTACACTGCAGCATTCGCTCTTCAAGTAACAGCCAGGTGAGGAAGCTGACACTGTCTGGGAGTGACAGTGCCATTCTGGAGGAGACTCTGGGACCAGGCAGCGGGGCTGCAGAGGAAGGAGAAGTGCGCCGTGTCATGGATAATGAGAAGGATGGTGTTCAGTACAGCTACGCCGTCTTTCACTTCATGCTCTTCCTTGCCTCTCTGTACATCATGATGACACTCACGAACTGGTACAGGTAAGAGCTAGACAGAGAGCGATGGGTTGTATGTGCCAGTGTTTCTAGGGGGATAGGAGACTCCTGCCCAGCTGGTTAAGGTGCTGCTCTGTTGCACTGGAGTTGTGCCTTCTCCATTTTGTGTTGCTGAATAAGATGTAAACAACCTGTACAAACAGTAGTCCTAGTGGACTGCTTCATAGCTGCAGGGACAGAAAGTGTGGTTACTGTCCTTCAGCTACGCGAGCAGCAGGAAGGATGTGTGTGAAACTGGCTTGGGCAGTTTGTCAGAGGCCAGCTGAAGGTTGCTGGCTCTTCACCCTGGAAAAGATGTGCAGGGACAGCCGTACACACCACTTCAACAGAGACACGATTTCCTAGATCTGTTGGGAGCACTTGGACATATCCTCTGCTGCTGCAGCTTATAACTACTTTCCCCAGGACTGCCATAGGGTTTAAATTAGCAAATACAGAGCAGCAGCTGTCAGGGATCTGTTGCGTAGCTCACTGAGAGATTTCCTTTAAGAACAGCACATCAACATATGCAACTGGGAAACTGCTGATTTAGTTGTCTCGTCATACAAGGCTCTTGCATTGGAGTGTCCCAAATCATTGTTCTAACTTCAGATTCATGTGAGAGATAGCAAGGAATAGTCAAAGGTACCTTCTATATCTATTAATTGACTTCTTACTTCCTAGCCCTGATGCAGATTTTAAAACAATGACAAGTAAGTGGCCAGCCGTGTGGGTGAAGATAACCTCCAGCTGGGTCTGTCTCCTCTTCTATCTTTGGACCCTGGTGGCTCCTCTTGTCCTCACTAACAGGGACTTCAGTTAAATTGCTGCACCTGTCTGAGCTTAAAGAAGTGGGGAAACTTTTTGCTGAAAGCCAAAATGTTCATGTATTGCTTATTCACACTGTCTATGTTACTGTTTCTGATATTGATATTAACATGCAGGTGGATAGAAAGTTATGTATTGCGTAATGCTTGATGCAGGATCAAAATTATTATCAGTTATCTTTCTATTTTAACCTTCAGTCATGGTTATCTTATTACTGCATTTTTAAAATTCACTACAGCTGTGCTGGCAAAGCACAGGAGAAAATACCTGTTCTGTCCAATAGTCACCACCTTTCTATTGAATAGAAAAGTAACATTTAGCTAAATATGAAGTAATATATTTTAAATAACGCTTATATTCAGCATAATGCACTAGTATGCTAAAGCTTCAGTTCCTGGAAGTGTAAGCCATGCTGCTTGATTTCTACATTCCACTGCAAAAGTTTATTTAAATTTATACTTACCTTCCTGTGTTTGTGGCAAAAACACCCTTATTCCTCACCAAAAGAGCAGAACTTTGAGGTTGAAAAACTGTTTTTCTCTAATTCCTTTTAAGAACAAACTTGCCATTTCGAAGAGGCAGCTTCTATGGTAACTTCTTTTTTAGTATGTTGCCAAATACTGAGTGGTAATAAGCTAGTCAAGTGTATGACTAGCTTAAACAGCTTTATGGTGGAAAAATAGAGCTTCTGATTGATTTCACTTGTCTAATACACTTATGAAAATAATGTACATGAAATGATTATTATTGGCAGTAAGGCATTTGCACTGTAAACTCATTTGAATAAAGTGGACTAACTACTGAAACTGTCCCAGCTCTGCTGAGGAAGTGTTAAGAAGCAGCAGTTATTCGCCAATGCAAAATACCACATACAATGATTAAATGCTAGTTAGCTGCTGCAGTGTCCAGCTGGATGTGACTGGATGTTTTCTCCATGCAGCAAATAGTAAATCATAATATATTTCTTTTCAAACAAGCAGCATCTTCCATGTGATTCCCTGAATGTCAAATCCTATTCCTTGAAGTTGCTCAGGTACAGTTGTTCAAGTAAAATTTAACTCTGCAGTAGAAAGCAACACCTTTTTCTAATGTAACACTGGGGCAATTATACTTACTGCAACTGTATGTTTAGTGTGGAACTAAGTATATGTTACTACTGACTTTTACAATAAAATACCCGAGATGACACAATGCATACTTATTAAAATACCAAATTAGCAGCTGTTACAATGTGTTTAATCACCCAGTCATGCATCATAAAATTACACATTTTGACCACTCCATTTTATAAAATGTATATAAAAATAAATTTTGTCAAAATAAGATGTACACTTAACCACCCAACACCTCTAGGCCCACATACAACAAAAGGCAAAATTATTAGTTTGAATAACACTATGATTAACTCATGTCAAAATGAGATTTAACAAAAAAATACTTCACCCAGTTCCTGAAAATAGCTCAAGGTTTGTAACACCCATTTGCAAGAGTATAAATTCAAGTACTTTTATGTACAATATGCAGCTACCTGATGTCCCACTTAATGCCAAAAGCCATGGCTGCCCAGTGCAGTTCAAGTATCTTTCCTTATTATGCGTTGGATTTGGCAGGGATGGCTTATGTACTAAGCAAGACGTATAACCTCTGGAAACAAAGTTAAGTGGAAAAAAGAACAGAGCCGTTCTAGTGCTGTGGAAAAAAAAAAAAAAAACAACAAAAAAACCCCAACCAAAACCCCTGTATGCATTTTCTATCTCTTAACTTGCAGATAAGGAGACTCTGTACCTAAGACAAGTGTTTATTTTCCAAATGCTGACAGGAGAAATTTGGGGCAAAACCTGATTTCCTTGCTAGTAAGTGCTAAAGCTCAAAGAGCACTCTGAGCTGAGTAGTCGCACACAACAGAGCTGTTCTTTCTATAAGCCAAGCCAAACACTGGTTACAAATCTAAAAAGGGGTAGAGATACAGCTCAGTAACATTGCAACTCTGTCTGAGCTCTAAAGCCAAGAAAGAGCAAATCAGAAGTAACAGATGCTTGACAAAGATAAGCCTGACTTAGTTCAAGCATCCCAACATCAACAGCCCAGCAGCCAGCTTTAAGAAAAAGAAGTTCTTGAGGCATAACATGGGCTATTTTCAGCATTGATAACATAGTCTTATCTAGTATCTTTAAATCATATGCTTTATTCTTAGTTTATGAGCAGAGGAGAAAAGGGGAGGGAGAGGTGGATCATTTGCCTACTATTTAAGGCATGGAAGAGAATATAAACGCCTGAAAAAAGGTTTTGTTTCTGTAGAGGTTCCTCAGCCTTCTGCTGGACACCACTAGAATTTTCTGAAAGATGCTAAGCTGCATTTTGAATATTCAGCCTCCCTCCCTAGGGACATTAAGGGGATCAAAGTAGCAGGTTAATTGTGAAAATACGACCACTTCCAATCCTGCAGCACAATTAAGGAAAGAGTATCAAATACCAGTCATGCCTTCACCTCTTGGAAAAATGGTCCATCCTACCTTTTTTTCTTTAATTGTACATTGTGGCTGGAATGAAAGAGGCACTAAAATAACATAAATGTCAGTCTCTACATTCTGGCAGCTAAACAGCATGGGCAACCACTTACCTTTCTAAGTCGTGGTGCTGTGTGCTACTGTCTTGCTAGGTGGCACAAAGAACTGAATTAATCTGTGCAAAACACACAGCACATTCTGGGCAGAAACGAGGAGGAAGTGGCTAGCAGTGCTCTTTTGCCTTATTTTAAGTAGTTGAAAATGGTACGGGTTTTTTGCTGCACTAAAGGTAATGGCTGTCAAAGAGAAGTAAGAATTGACTTACAAAGGTAGGAAAAACCAGATGCTTTCAGTGAGGGAAGCTCATCTTTTCCCACCTTTACTCTAAAACAGTTCAAGTGATGAGTTCCCTGCTCCCACAGATTCTGAATTACCGCCCAGAAAAAAAGCTCCATGGTTTCCCCCTTTTCAAAACCCAGTCTCCTTTTATAATGCTTGGATGCCAGCTATGGCATTTGCTACCCCCACGTTCCAGGATGAGGTCTGCTGCCAGATCAGGAAGTCATTGCAGTGGAAGTGGAGTCTTTTTTGGCAATGCAGTCATGCTGTAGGGGCACTGAGAGGAAGACAGACATTCAAAACAAGAGTTTGGCACTTTGAAAAATGAATGTCTGAAATCCTCAAGATGCTTTAGTTTTATATTTACAGAAACATAACTGGTACCTATAATCACACTTGGCACTAAATAAAGATTTCATCCAGAGAAAGTGCTCTAGAGATAAGTCTCCAGTTAGAAGGGATGTTCTTTTTCACCTTTAAGTAACAGGGTGTGCTTTCCCGTTCCAAGTTAGGTTTCCCATCTCCACACAGTCACAGTGCAGAAAAACATGTGCAAAGAATGTGCTTGAGTTAAATTCTAATTCAAGACCATTAAACTGACTGAACTTCGGGAGTGGGAACAGCTTATTCAGACATAGGTATCTTACCCTGATTTGACATCGGAGTCTTAGTTCTGTCTCTAGACAAAAACCTAGAAGCACAGGCATACAAGCTATGGGTAAATATTACAGAGATGATTAAAGTCTAACTTCATACAGGAACATGACAACCAAAGACGAAAGAGGTCAACAAAGTTGAAAACAAAGTTGTAACATTTCACAAAAGAGCCGACAAACACAGTGAACAAAATGCTACGATATCAGGAAATTTAAGAATGTGCTTTCAAATAGCCTGTCTGCATTTGGTTTCAAAGACTTAAATGCAAATTTTGCCTGAACTAACAAGCTAAAGAAGCACCTTGCTGTCTTACATGAAGTATTGCCTCCCATACGTCATATGCCAACTGCCACAAAGCCTCCTTACAAATTCTATGTAAGAGTTACTCAATTCCTCATCACAACTCGCTGAAGAAAAGAACAGCTGATAACGTGGGAAGGTGGCTGACAGATTTTTCTTATCTGGTCCTGAACCTCATAATCTGAAGCTGTATCTGAACAAAAGCCTTAGTACTTGATCTGAAAAACCTCCTGTTTTCTGCAAATGAAGATTGCATCTGTTTATAATAAGCCTTGGTATAGATGTTGTAGTAGTTAATCCACCAGTTCTTCCTACTGTGAGGACATTTCGGGGATGATCTCCATACTAAAATTCATGGATAAGAAAGTTTTGTTCTGAATTAATTTGACACAATATTCACTGAGATATTCCACAAATGCCAACTTGCAATCTGAACCAAGTGATGGAGGACAGGCCATGTTAGACTTTTATGTTTTTAAGCAATCCTCACTGACAGAACTACATTTTGCAGGGTTCAAAAGCAATTTTCTTGTCTTGGATTACCAGTGTATTCAGAAGGGGAAGGGAACAGATGGTCACAAAGCTAGTAAATCATCATCGTCACTTTTCACCTGGGTGGGGAGGGGATAAGAAACTATCAAGCTTACCATCCTGCAATATATTTTCTTTATCATTAGAAAGAATAGGCCAGTTTGCATCATTCACACAGAGGTTGATGAGCCTCAAGTATTCTACATAACTTGTGCTCTTTGCCTTTATCCTCCCCGAACGCTGCCCTGCCCCCGTTGTGCCCTCTTTAGCTTCCTTTGGTTCTACAGAGTAAAGTGCCTCAGCAGCTTGTTCCTAAACTGCAGGTTTAGGAGTACGGCAGAGTTCACAACATCACCTAGCAGAACAGATCTTAACTGTGCTGGAAAAGTTCCCTTCACTGGTTTGTTAATAACAGTAATAGAGCTGAGGTTTCATGCCTCGCAGAGAATCATCGCATTGCTTCTCATCAGCATCCCCACTCACTAGCATGTCATGGGGAGAGGTGTCACATGGGAGAACCAGCTGTGAGAAATCGTGCAGGAAGTCTTCTTCAGATGCTAGCAGCAGCTCGTTCCACGCAGAGATGTCCAGCTTGCCTGCAGTACCACCATACTCTTCAGGAAGGATCACTGGAGGAATGTTTTGATGAAGGGAATTCAGATCACAGCCATGAAGAAAAAACTGAAGAAGAAAGCAAAGGTGACTTTCACAGTGCATTATCAAACACTTCACAGCAAATTACTGAAACAGTCAGCCAACACGCTTACTTGGAACTAAAAAGCAAATTTTAGAAGTGATGTCTTTATGGTCAAGTGGCAGCATACAACATCGGGCAGGTGCAGTTAGACACACTGGTGAGAGAAGCCTTGAGACAATCCAAGTCTAGTGCAGCTTAAATCCCAGCGAGAAAGAGTTGACATTTGCTAGTCTGTGCAGAGGTTCCAAATTCAACTCGTCCTCAAGTTCATTCACAGGATTGGAAGTACTTATCCTTGTGGAAAAAAGCATCATCCTTTGCAACTACATCCAGTCCCATGCCGAAAATACTAGTGCCATGCAGGACACTTGCATAAGGGAGAAGAGCAAGGCAGGGCCAACACAGATTTCCCATGACACCACTTCATAACCAAACAGTGTTACTTGCCAAGATAATCCAACCCCAGGGATGGAATTAGTGTCCTGAACACAAAGCATATATACTAAAGATCCATATTAATGTTATGCCAACATGGAGTTCCTCAAAGCTGTTCTCTCATGAAGAGTTTTCCCAACAGGCACATTTTTAAAAATTAAAGCAGTAAGGACCAGTTAGATCAAGTAAATGGCACCAACATTTTTCTAGCTGTGAGGTTTTTTCAGCGATTTTTACTTGCAGTGGCCAAGCAAGGAACTTACTAACATTAATGTAAAATGACACAAATCCTTACCCGGTTTGCTATCTTTTCCTTCAGAAAAGGCTTGATGATTGCAAAAATGCCTTTGAATATACGAGGTTCATTTATTATGTTAACAGCTTTTATTCGAATGGGGAATCCATCCTGCAGGGTAAAGGAGATTTTTATAATGCAGTTTAAAAAAAACATTTGCCATCTTTCTCTTTTCAAAATCTCCTGAGACTGACTGCCAGCACAACCCACTGGTTCCCAAACTGTCATCTGAGGTACCAACATAAACCAATATGGCAACAGAAATGCATGTTGTAATGGGGAACACTCTTAGGACAAGATCTGCAACCATAAAAATAAAGTCAAGAGACAAGAAAACCTTGCATCGAGAAATATACTGCTGCCAGTAAATCTTCATTTCTTATGCTGTTCATCTCCCCTGACAAAGACACAGAGGTAATCACTGTCCTTCGAGTATTCCCAATCCTGCTAAGGATGCAGTTACAAAGTGATGACCCTAGCTTCCGATGAGTGACCACGCCCGCAGCCAGAGCAGGCTGGTTCTAATGGTATGTCTAACTACAAGATTTGGTGCCCAAAGTACTCTAGAATGTGGTTTTATATAAGGAAGAACTCTAATATTAATTGGTATTTTTCTGCCATTCCAACTATTCTGTCGTGCTAAACGCAAAAGACAAAGAGGCTCTGCTGCCAACAGAACACACAGTGTCGCCTATACAAGAGTTTAAAACAACACTCGGGTATGGAATTTCTGCTGGAGAAATTTATTTGCAGAACCATTTTTCCAAGGCAAAAGCTCATAATCAGCAATTAAGGTCTCGTGCCACAGTGGTTTCTCTCCCTTCTAACCAGCTCTATGTATACAAAGCAAGCAGTGAATGCTGGGACTGAAAAGCAGATTAAATCCACTACAGGAGTATTTTTCTTCTTATGAAGGTCAGGGAATTTGCTCATCTTTACAAGAGATGCAGCTCAGCAAGGCTGATGCAACACATTTATATACCACCCATACCTTGACGTCCTTCACCAAGTTCAGCTTTTGTTTTGTGAACAGCTTCCACTAATGACAGCAGGACACCTATCACTTTATTTGTGCAAATTAAATACGGGCTCAGACAGTTAAATGACACATTTAGATCATAATTTGAAGGAGCAAGTTCTTATATAGGCATTCATAAACTGACTAGTCTCATCTCCATAAACTGCCCCGATTCACCCTATCCTTCCTTATAGCCCTACAGATACAACAAAGAACATAACCAGCTCAGGCCAGAATAAAACTGGCGAGGGAATGAACCCATTCAAGAGAAGTTTTCCCCATCTCACTCCTCCAGATAGTATGGCAGAACATCAAGTAAAATCATCAGGCCTTCCTGCCACTTTGGCCAGGTTACTCCTCACTCCTTTCACATTCCTATTTCGTACAACTCCACTGGTGCTTACACCCCTGCTCTAACTTGCTCCCCATCATTTTCCTTCCAAACATCTAGTCGGAGATCCTTTTCATTCCTGACTCTTTTGCTGCCTCTTACGCTGAAGAAGCCTCTCTTCCTTCAGGGAGTGGATGGAAATCCTCCTCAAATCACACCCACTCAGAAGTCCTCTCTGCAAAAATTTTGCAGCAGTACTTGGACTTGCACTTGCCCAGTGGTCAGCTCCATCTCTGCTGACAGCAACCATTTAAATAATGAACCATTCCTCAGCATTCAGGCAAAATGTGTCTTCCCTCTAACTGTAATCCACTGCTCGCTCTCTTCCTTACCACTGCCTAGCAGAACTGCTTTTTTGTGTTCCAACTCAAAGTGAGCATTTCTAATGCAAATTTAGTTTTAGTGATGCAAAAGTCAAAAAAAGGGCAAGTGAGGTAACTTGGCAAGGGTCTGAGAAACTGGCTGGGCAGAGACATGTGTTAACTCTGCTAGTAAATGCCAAGACGCTTCAGTTTCTGGTGACATAGTCAAGAACTCTAGACACAGCAGCAGTCATTTACAATGCACAAGCTTTTTTCCCACCAGTTCAGGTCTTACCTGAAGAATTCCAATCACTTTTTTGGCTACAAAAGGACCAAAATGAGACGCCTTAGATAAGCTGACTCCTTTGTAGTCTGCCAGGATTACAATTCCATTCACCTGGGTCTCTTCGGACTGAATGAGTTTTTCTAACGTTAAGTATATGGCACGAATGTTCTCAGTAATCGGATAATTACTGGGTGTCCATCTGTCTGAGGTTACAAGACATGGATGGTAAGTCGGAGAGTAAATATAAGCTGACAATACACATTCCAAAAACTGATTTTCTATTTTCCTGGACTCTTAAAAGTTAGTCTTTCATAGCCATAGTCCTAGTTCAGAGCAGCCTTTCTTAAGCAAGAGATAAATGGCAACTCATGTTTACTTCAAGGAGCAAAGGCAATGGTTTTAAGAACCCCGTTCTCCACCCAGCACAGCTTATTAGAAGCAGTTTCAGCTCAGAAAGAAAGCAGGTAAATGGAAAAGAGGAGAATGAATGAAGACAAATTTACAGCAAGCCTGGCAGCACCAAAACCACACAAAAGGCTCCAATTCTTTACACAAGAGTCAAAGCCATAGGCTCGTCTCTCCACTTCCTGTCAAAGCAAGTTACAAGCTTCTAACCACAGGCGAGCAGCCCTGTTTCAATTTGAGTTACTACGCATTAATTTTTCTTCAATCACCTAGTATTTCATCAACCCACCTCACTGCCTTTTCATTTTGACATAACTGCACTTATTGCTGACACAGGAAAAGGAACTGGTATAACGCTGGGTAACGACAAACATGTCCCCTCAAAAGTTAGCTTTTCGAATTTCAAAGAGAACCCACGTACTCATCTGCATAAGTAACCAGCGTTTGCAGGAGAGCAGGAAACAGATTTTGGGCCCCAACACACCTCAAAGACAGAGAACAAAGACATTCATGCATTTCACTACCTGGACGGATGCAGACGACATGGCGTCCCTCTGGGTCCAGACGAGGCAGCACAGTGACAAAACCAGACTCTAGGACGGGCTTGATGGCAGACGGCTTCAAGTTATTGAAGACTTCAGGCCAGCTCCTCCTGCAGGTGTGGTAGTTCACCAGAAGCTGAAGTGCTCGATCGTAATCGAATTTCCTGGCTCTGAGGAATCTCAGCAAAAAAGCATCGTCCAGGCAGGTCCCCAGGGAGGGATAGTCTTTGCACACCATATCTCGGAGTGCCTGCACATCCCGGAGCCTCCATTCAGGTTTCTCTTGAAGCTCTTCCCGGGCTTTGGTAATGAGATCAGGAGACAGTGAGCAAACATACTTTGGCCGATCTGGCAAGAACTCGTTGTCCGATGGAGACCCCGCTGATGGACTTGTCCTGGTGCAGTCGCTGTCTCCTGACATAATGTGGCAGGAATCTGTCAAAAACCAAGTGCTACACATGACAAACAATCCCATGGACTAACAAGCATATTTATTATTTACATACTTCTTACGCCCTGTATCCCTCCATTTCCCTGCTGACGAGATTGCCCTTGCAAGAACCGGCACTACAGCCAGAAGTACACTTCGGAGATTTTAATTCTCTTCCTAGGCTTAAAAAGTGCAGGGTTTTCTAATCCCTATATCCTGCATAGTGGGTAGAAAACAACCTTGGATGAAATTGAACCAAACTAAAAAAAAAAGAAAAAAAAAAAGAAAACAATTAAAATAATTACAGAGCTTCATTGCAAATACAGAATTTAATTTGCCTTAACATTTCTTTCCTATGTTCAACTGGAAACTAAAGCAAAGTAAACACATCCCAGTTAGGCAGGATTCTCACGTTTGGTCAAATTACACCCTCTTCTGAGAAACTCTCCCAGCTGAGCCCAGACAGCCGGGAGTTGTCCTTAACCTCTCTGGCGAAGGCGGGCATCGATGCGCACACCTGCCCACGCGCACGTTTTGAGCGATTCGGGAGGAGCGGGCGATCAGGAACCCGAGAAGTGGCTGCAGTCGGCAGCCTGGATCAGCAGGCGAGAACACTGCAGGCTCCTGGGCCAGCACTGCGTGGGCATCGAGGCACGCTTAATCTAGCTGCCATCACGCTGCCGGTATTTCTGCACCGGGAGCTGAATTTCTAAATCCCGGAGCGGAAGATTAGAACACTGCGCCTGGCATCTTTCCCGCGGCTTCACCTGGGACTGGACGGGAAAAGCACACCTTGTTTCGCTGAGCTGCTCAGCCCGAGCCACCCACGGCACCGCTCTCGGGGGCCCCACGGAGCCGCCTCCCAGCCCGCTCCCCTCCCGCAGCTC
>Ga0181612_116608_pt1 | contig 14463 bp, 6 predicted proteins | sample HoacroProtozoa21_FD_119630 | JGI IMG/M metagenome (GOLD analysis project Ga0181612, IMG submission 119630) | Hoatzin crop microbial communities from Cojedes, Venezuel. Combined Assembly of Gp0051906, Gp0051904, Gp0051908 | reverse complement strand
TTTCATTTTTCTGTACGTAGCACGTACACTGTCATGCATCCACATTGGATTCTGTAAATCAGAATGCTGTCCAACTGTTGCAGAAGTATTTTTTCCCCGCTCTATTGTAAGTTGGATATGCAGCTAGCCTGTGGCTGATTGTTATTTATTTACATATTATGATTGATTGAAGATGTAAGAACTGTAAAAATATCTGTTAAAAATGTAAACTTTCCAACTTTCAAAGGTCTTCTCATCTCTTTCCTCAGTCAAAACAGCCAGAAATTTGTTGCTGTGTAATTAATAGGGAAATACCTAAGCAATGCATAAAAGAAGTATCATTTTCTTAGTAATAAACCTATCATAACTTTTTATTACAGCTATAACTACATAACAGAACTTCTTTATCATGTTTAGGTCTCTTCAAATTATATCATACTCTATTCTATTGAACCTAAATACACTTAAAACTCAGTGGGCTCAATGTTCAGCAGTGAGCCTGTGCTTTGCATTTACTTTGCATAGATGCTATTTGCCTGTACAGGTATCTGTGCAAAGCTTTTCATTGCTGCATATTGTGGGTTAGCACATCTAACAACTACTTCATTTTCCTGAATTCAGGTCAAAATAGCAGAATTTATTCAGACTTGTACTTCCGTTAATGAATTCTAGAAAAAGGTGGACTGTAAACGAGACAGGCACATTGCCTTGACCCAAGTGGTTCATTTTTTCAGGTAGATACACTTCAATTTAAGATTAATCAGGGAACAATCCAGCTCTGCCTCTGTTTATTTGAAATCAGTTGAATGGAAGTATGTACTAACGATGACTTCATTCTAGTATGTTTCCTACTTAGACTTGCAAGTTATTGAAACAGCCATTAGAAATGCAAGATATTTTTGTAGATAGAAAACTGCATGGCATCAATTTTCTATCCAAACCATGCTTTTTTTCAAGTGCACACCTCAAAGCTTAAGTTTCAGAGTTGTCTTTTATCACTTGTGAGCATTCACATTAGCTATTCTCTCTGTCTTTGTCATGTACTTCTGTTTATAATGATAAACTTAATCATCTTTACATTTATTTTTGTCTGCTGGCAAATTCTGTCAGGTCGAGAATCTTTCTCTGTTTTAATCTTCTAATTATTTAAGCTTTTTGTTGAACGTTTAGTTGAAGTGATGATAACATGCCTTCTCTTTGAGGAATATGCTCACACATGTCATATCAGATTAACTGATTTAAACCCATGCCTTCCTGAGAGGTAGGTAACCATTAGTATTCCCTTTTTGTAGATGATCATACCATTATACAGGAAGATTAAGAGATTTACTCAAGGTCATGGAAGTAATTTGTGACAGAGTTAGAAATACAACTAAAATCTCACCTTAGTACTTCCCATTTTCATGCCTTAACCGAAAGACAATTTTTTAGTCAAATCTAAATTTAATCCACCTCTTCCCAAAATATGTATCTGGTTTTGCTATGTTGCTGTTTATCTCCAAGAGAAGCCAGAAGACTTGCAATTCTCAGATTAAAATCCCTTAAAGTCAGTTGTTTCATTCTAAACCAAAGTTTGTTAGTAAACAAAGAACATATTAATCACAGAAGAAACAAATATTTTTGCACATAAGTGAGTGGATATTTTCAGATTCAGTTTCTTTAGCCAACTTCCTGTAGTATGTCAAGTCCAACTCTCCCTCCACAAAAGAAACAACAGAAAGAAATCATGAATTCAAGAACTGTTTTCCTTCATCCATGTCAGCCTGCCCCTTGACCAGATTTTGTAGCCTATAAAGGGTCTTCTGGGCAGCAGCCAGCCCATCACAGCGTTGCCAAACTGGCTTTCAAAACTCATGTTTTGGAATGCAAATATATACGAGAAGCAAATCATTTGTTGAGGCAAAAAGGGTTCCTGGATCAGATGTTATACACCATATGTCTGCACAACAAATAAACACGTCTATCACTTTTTTTGAACCCCAGTGAGCAGCCAGCTAGTTCTGCCTCTTGACCTTTTTCACTATTTATCTTGTGTTTCCTAATGCACTGCCTACGCTTGCCTGGATGCGAATTCATGAACTTAAACTCAATGACTGATGAAACAGGTAACTAAGAATATGCTACCAATCAGAATTGTCTTACTAACACTGGGTTAGTGATCGGTTGCAGTTTGAATGTGTCTTTCTTGCACATGGGTGTCTAGAAATGTAAAAGGTTTTCTAGATGATGCCTCACGGCTGTGTTGCCCAGTATTGCATTACTCACTGGACGTACCTCACGGATGTACCCACAGACTGCCTCTGTTCTTTCATGAAAACTATTACATTTTTAATTCATGGTCATCATGTGGGCGCTTAACATGTGCAAGCTTTTGTCATCCTTGGTTGTTTCCAGCTAGTGAATGTCCAGTTAACAGAAGAAATTCCTTCTGTTAATCCTAGAATATATCACTGTGCACTTCGTATTAGTTCAATCCATTTTTTTAATTCTAGATGCTAAGGTCATTGAATTACAGGTGCGGTATCCTGATCCTCTATAGAAAATACTACTGACTTTATGCCATATGCAGATTTTGTTAGCATAGCTCATCAGATCATTAAGGAAACTTCTAGATTAGCCTGAAGATCAATCATGAGAAAATCCACTAGTAAATTTCTTCCATTTTCTCTTATATTACTATAACCATTTACTATCTTCCTTCCAGCTAATTCCTTAATCATCTTATATTTCTTCTATTAATCCCTATTCTCTGCTGTTCAACAAATAATTTCTGCTGTGGCACAATTTCAAGTACTGTACTGAATTACAGGTAGTTTAAATACTCTTCATATCCTTTGTGTTAATAATCTGTTCTTTTATAAATGAAAGGTATCAGGTTAGTCAGTCACATCTCTGCATTGTAAGGTGAATAATGCTGTTGTTGTCTAGAACTCTGTTTTGATTTTCTTAAACCCTTGTTTTCAGCTCTTTATGTTGTGTCATTGGTAATTTCATTTTTGATACCTTAGTACCCATTAGTCAGCTTGCTTTTGACTTGCCCCCACATTTATCTTGTGGAATGAGAAAAAACTCGTAAATTAAATAGTCATCGGGGCTCTGGCCCAGAAGACAATGAGAAGAGAGTTAAATAGCTAAGGAAGAGCACTGAAGAGGAATGAGAACTATGATTTTTGGCATTCAAAGTACTGTGTCTCATTAAGCCTTGTGCAGCATTGCCACAGGTAGTATTAATTAGCCTGCACTACTCCCCTTTCCTGTCATGATTTCTACTGTTGCTGTGATTCCTGTTTGACTTTGGTGGATCCTGATTTTATTTTGGTGGAGATCTTAATATCTTTGCTTGCCCTTATGTGCGACGTTCCAGTTGCAACCCTAATTAACCTGTCAGAGAAGCATAAGCCTGTAAAGTGTTTACGCTGGAAGAGATCTAAGGTGCTGAGGGATGCTTAAATCCCTGTGCAGTTTGCATTTATAGTGCACATCAGCATTTCAAATGATACAATGCTAGGATTTCTCTACTCTTGGCTCCCTGTTAATACTTCTGCAACTACTGTTCCAGGCATATTGCGATCTAAGATACACCCTTTGTCTTCGTGCTTGTGCTTCCGTGACCTTTATGTTCTGAGTGTGGGGTTTTTTAAACTCAGATCTTTACTTTCTTTGCACAATATGAAAGCTTGTATTCATTTTTAACATTACATAATCCTTTTCTTTTGCGTCCATGTATCCAACAAACAAATCATCTGCTCTAGTAAAAGGTACTGTGCCTCCTCCGGAAACCCTGCTTGTCTGCTATTGATCAGTTGCAGAACATTGTTGTCAGAATTTGTTCTTAACAAATTGCTCAAGCTTTGCTCAAAATGTTATCCATGCGTTAACCACACCTTCTCTTGACTACTGCAGGTCTTTCTTTTACAGTCGTCCTAAATCTCTTCCTTCTAAACTTCAGGGTGGCTGACTAGTTTCTTACTCCAGGGAGCAGTCATATCACCTCGCTCTTCCATCATTTTCATGACTGACTTACTTTCTGTTGCTCAACCTGAGTCAAAATTGCCCTTTGGATTTCAGAAAGGTTCATGGCCTTACTGCAGCTGATCATTGTAGCCTGGTCTTTGCTCATTTTACTGTGCCACCCTTATACCCCCCTTCTTTATCTCTACTTCATGTATTTCTATCAGAAAAACTTTATTGCCATATGTTTGGATCCTTTCTATTCATCTCCCAGCTCTGTGTAAAAAAATTGTTTATTTTACAGCTGACCTTGGCAATAAAGTTTCCCATAGTAAACTGTCTGAAGATGCTATAAAAGTACAAATTGACTCGTATACAATTATTGGTGAGCGCTAAGAAAAGGAAATCATGGTGACTAATTGCTGAAAAGATATTTCTTTCCTGTTTAATTATACGATATATGCTTTCAGTGCTATAAACTTTTGGCATAATACCGCTTGTGAGCAAAATCTAGGAGTTTTAAGATATTCTTCAAATTAAGATGAATCTTACTCCTTCTGGAGATGTTTGCCTAAATGCCATTAATTTCAAATCCAGATTGGCTTTATTTCCACTGTAATTAGCTTTTGAAAGAGTCTAGTTTAAATATTCTGCAGCTGTTTCTTTTCTGGGGGAAAAGGATGATAAAAGTGTCTTTTTGCAAAATGAAACAGAAACAAATCTGTGACTGATCCTCATCCCTTCTCTTTTTTTTTTCTTTTTAAATAATAGCTTCTTATTGCGTCTGTCTGCCCGCCCTCCCACACTGTCCTGAATCGCAAGTCTGTATGTGATGAAGGAGCAATAATATTTGCTTTTCAGGGTTGAATGATCAAGTCACCTCTGGTGGCTGAATGCTATTACACGAGTGATAGTGCAGTGACATTTCCAAAGTGTGAGTGATCATGTTTTTCTTTTATGGCTATGGGCTACAAAGAATATAAATTCTGGTGGTACTGCATGGACGTGACTTCAGAGGAGTTATAGGTAGGCTAGCATTAATGGAATAAATAAAGGTTTTGAAGACTATTTAGTGAGCAGACATTATAAATTATTAAGTAAGACACATTCTGGTTGATATTATGGTTTTCTAAGCAGACCTGGAAACATATATAAATATGTCAATAATGCTTCTGCACAACAGTGTTCATAACTGCCCGTTAATTATTGCTACATTTTTATCTATTATGTTTTAAGCTTCCTTTTATGTTTTTAATGCATAAATATGGTTATGCAGTACCGATCATTATATTTTATAGTACAACAGATTTCTCAATCAAGATTGAGCCGCTGCTGTGCTGGGGATTATACAAACACTTAAGAAGACATGCACTTGGCAGAAAAAGCTGAAAGATAATGGCCATATTATTGACTGGACTGCAGTGCTCCTAAAGCTTAGAATGTTTTCCACAGGCTGATATTTATATCATAAGGCAATAAAGCTATTTCCTGACTTTTTGCACTGTGAACACAGAGCCTGTCTGGAACCCACAGCCCAGCTGGTCTGTGAGCTCACAGAGCGCTAATCAACTCCTGAAGGAGGAACAAGGTTCAGATGTCTTGAATCCAAATTAACCAAAACAACTATTTGCTGAGAAAATTATTAGCTGCCTACGAAGCAAATATTTCCCTGTCTGTCTGGAGAGCTTTTTGCCATCAGTCTATTTTTGATTATTTTTTGGCATCATAATGTGATCCTGTTAGGTTTCAGGAGAGGGGCTGAACTATGCAAGGCATTAGTTGTGAGACTTACCCAGAAAAGCTATGTATGCTGGAAAGACGTTAAGTGGCACTTTTTTCTGAGTCATTATAATGCGGTACTAGCTGTGCTTTCTGCTGGCTCAATGAGAAACTGACCTGCTCAGATAAATGACAGTCTTTCTTTCTAAATGTAGTTAGTCTAGCAGTATTTTAGAAGCACTATTTTTTTTTTTTTCTTCCAAGGAAAAAAACAAGGTAATTAATTCTTACTGCTTGTGCAAGCAAACGTGCACAGTGACTTGAGATCTTAGATTAATGTTACATGTCGCAAGCAAAACTTCTCTTTGGAAAGGTTAATCCGATCGAATCCAGGAGATAGGGCTGCTTGCTAAATAAATAAGTTGATTTATGTTAAGAAATCAGAATTAATTTGAACATTCTGAAGAACAGAAGGGCTTTCTTCTTGGCAAATAAAATCCTAAATTATTTAAAATAGACATTGCTTTTTTTCATCAGAATTTGTATAATGTATTCAAGTTAAATTATTGACTAATTCAGATCAAAAGCTTTGCTTTTATCCAGAGTACCTAATATGCTAGAATCTGCTTAAATGCCAAGTAAACGATTGCTAAAAGCTAATGAATATGTTTGAATTGAGTCACCATTCCCTTAATGAGTGTTTAAGGAGGGGTACTTAGATGTCTGCGTGGATTCCTTTACAGTAAAAGGAAGTCGAATTTGTTTGAGAAGTACAGGCTTCAGCATCATCACAATGTCAGGAATTACTTTGACATAATGCTGCTTATGTTGCAGTAAGTAAGAATGCATTCATAATTGGCATCTACATCCTGAAAGGGACACCAGTTTTAGCAGCAATACCACTGGCATGAGCATGACCAAAAATATTATCAGTATAATGTTAATATTGCTGCTAATAATAAAAGGAAGAATGGGCAGAAATAATTACCCAACCTACATTCGTTAATTGAAATTCTTATAGAAGCCAGCAGGAATTTTGCCAAAACAAGGGTGGCATAAGAACATGATGATTTGACATCCGTCTGTTTATTTCATGAAATGATAATTGCATATTGACAGATTTTTTTTTTCAGAATATTTGAAGTGGTAATATTTTTTACAGATTGAGTATGTCCAGCTCTGTGAAGATTAGTGGTGAGAAAGTAAAGTAAAAATAAGCCAACTTCATGTCATGCCCCCCTGAATTTTCCCTAAATTGAGATTCAATACTTTGTTTCAGCCTTCACGGGAGTCTAGCTATCTTCAAACTTTGGATTTGAGCTTGGGTTTGAATTTATTATGTTTCTGGTGGGCTACTGTACCACCCTACTCATAGGCTCATCTGTACACTAAACTAACATACAAACCTTTTTTACGTTAACAACTGTTTGGCTCTGTTCTCTCTCTTTGGTAGACGCACACAAAATCAGCTAGTATCCAAGACAGTTGTGCATAATCAAAGAAGAAAGAACAGAGGCAGATCTCCCATGTCAAGTATCCTCTAAGTTAACCACATCATCCTGAGTTACTATTTCAATGACAAATTACAATACCATTTTAAATTAAGTTTGATGTCAAACTCAGGTTACATTTCTCATGTGTTGATAAGAATTAAACTGCATCCTCTTGATTTAAAGCTACATAAATACAAGATTGTTTAAAAATTCAATGTCCTATCACAATATTTTTAAGCTGACAAAAAAGTTACCTGGTAAGTGATATGAATGACAGGTGGTTCCTGTGAACATGGATAGGCTAAAGATATCCTTCTCCCATTTTTAGCGATGTCCATTATTTCAGAAAGACTCAGTTGTAACTCATTGAAGCTGCCACAGAGTCTCTCTAAATTTCTAGATATGTGACTCATTCCTCTTTCACTTGGCAAGTTGTTGTTTTTAGGAGAACTTGATGTTTCCTGGATCACACTGAACTGCACTTTTGGGGAAGTTGGTCTGCTGGAAAGCCTGGTAGGTGTTCCAAAACCAAGAAGGGATGCTGAACGATTGGTAGGTTCAGCGTCCAATGTTTCCAAGGCCACCGAGGGGTCACCAGGGAGCCTTTTTTCATCCAGGTCACTCACACTTGATGAAGAGCTCTGCTCATAACTAGGGCTCTTTACTTCTTGGATGAGTCTTCTCCTGCCACTAGGAGATTGAATAACTGTGCTTCTTGGTATTAACAGCTCCCTGCTTTGATGTTGGTCTTCTGTGGCAAGATTTTCAAATAACTTTCTTTTTCCAGGAATATTCACAGAGGATTCAAAGTTATAAGACATATTCTGTTTAGTCTCAGGCAATGCTGAAGAATCTTCTTCCAGCATCAGTTCTTTGATCATCAGACGCATTACATACCTGTCTGAACTTGAAGATGGAATGACATTAGGCTCAGGGAACTTCTGCTTGCCAATCAGAATCAATAGGAGTTTATCTGTCAAAAAGCATAGGCCCTTTGGTCTTTCATTTTTTTCCAGCTGGATTTGTTGAATATGAGGCATGCAGGAAGACGTTACTGAATACACCAAAACAATGTTAGAAGTATTAGAGGCTACGGCCACAATCTGAGCTCTAAGGTCAAAAGCCATTATATCAGGAACCAGAATACCTGGGATGGTGACTTTTCTGGTGGTGGTTACCTTCCTCTCAAAAGTCACCAAGATCAAGTGGGAAGAATCTTGACCATTTGTTGCTGCAGAGTCTTTGCGTTTCAGAGTAATAAGAGGACTGGGATCAGACCGACGGCGGTTTGCAAGGATGTGGGTTAAATCCACAGGACCTGACGAAGAAGAAGCAACTGAATCAACACCGGATCTGTCTGAATCTGTGGATTTTCTTCGGAGGTCCATAGAGTATTCCTCATCACCAAGCACCAGAGCAGACTGTGAAATTAAAGAACCAGTTTCTGTACCAGATGGCATATCAAATGCAATGCCTGCATTCAAACCACAGATATTATCTAAAGGAAGCTCAGTGGCTACAGCAATTTGGAAATCCAGTGTGGCTTCTATAGCACAGATATAACCTCCCACATCAAAGACTGGGCAAAAGGAGCAGGTATTTAGAGTTTTCTGAGCATCATCCCATATGTAGGAATGCAGCGCACTGCCTATAGCAACTACCAAACGATTACCATCCTTGGTCCAGCAAGCACAGTGGATAAGCCCACTGCTTTTGATATCTGCCTTAACTCTAGTATTGTCAGTACGAACAGCATGCAAGATTGAAGCATCTCTTTTTGTAAGCACAGCCAAGACCTCCTTCTTTGGATGCCAGACACAGCCCTGAGAAAGCAGTGGAAATGGCTCACCAACTTCACAAGTCTGCGAAATCAAGGGTTTGTTCTTCTCTGCAGTGCTGTAGCCCAGCTGCCAAACGCTTACATGCTTTTTATGCTGAACAGCGAGCAGAGCTGGGGCGTTTGTAGAGCAACATGGGCCCCAGTAAAGCCCATGAACATGTTCAAATTGACCAACAACACTTGAGTCTCCAAACTTTAGTTCTCCGTTGTGATAGTATAAAGCAGTCAGTATCACTTGCTTCCCATCTGTCCAGGCAATTCCATGCATGGGGTGGATGGCTTGATATAAAGCATTGAGGCCAGTTCTCAGCAGCTTTGCCTTTCCCAGCTCCATCTTTTAAAGCTTTCTGTCTACTGGTAGTTGTTCCGAAGCAGAGAATCCATGGTATTGGCTTGCAGATCACAATGAGGTAAATTTTTTCTTGTATCTCCTTCCCTTCCTTTCCAGAATCAAATTGTTTTTTTCTGCTAATAATCCAAGAGCCTCTATTGTGAACTCCTTCCCAGTAAGCCTGCAGCTGCTCTTCTAAGTATAAATCCATGTCAAAGCTGCTTTTGCTATGTCTTTTCCTGGGAGGAGTTATCATCTTCATGTGATGGCTAACAAGGTTTAACCAATTACTGTACGTTTTTGTAGAAGTCTATTTTTAACTCTTCAATGCTGGGAGCATATTTAAAAATAACACTCTAATACCTTGACCTTCAGTGAATGAAGGTCTTTGGTGAAGGCTGGAGAGAGATCATACACTGTTAAGCCTAAGTATTAAGCTACAGCCTGAAATAATGACCTGACACTTCTTTCAGCCAGCCTTTGAAGGATAAAAGAAGATTTAAACATACCTGAGAACTGTACAAGGCAGATTGCAATCTCTGATGGACAGCATCTTTCAAAGATACAAGATCCTAAATGGCTGTGAAAGGAAAGTAGAAAAAGGAAACCATGCTCTGTTCTGTTAGTAGCTACAAGAGAATGAAGGAAGGTGAGATTTTAAAAAAAGCAAAACAGTTGGGAGGCAAAGACAGCTGATTAGTGTTCATTTTACTCTGAGAGATTTCCTGGCTACAAATATATATTGATTTCTATCTTGGTCTTCCCAGCCACGTGTATCTGAGGACTGTTCTCTCATCGTATAGCCAAAATGCAAAGAAGAAGCCAAAATTATCCTGTTTCCCTAAACTCTGCAGTTTCTACAATATGTAACATAACGTCATGGAAAGATCCTTGAGTTGACAAAGACCCAACCAATAAACTCATGTAACGCAGTGGGGCTGTGTGAGGCTACGCCGGTTTGGCTCGGCTGTATTGTTTCCAGACCAGAGCTGGTTCAGATGGACTGCCTGGGGTGTCTCCATTCTTCCCTCCTCACCACATCCTTTTCTGGGGTTAGCTTGGACAGAGCTTGCATATTGCTGGACATAAATTGCCAGGCTGGGCTTCACTACTTAAATATAAGCAACCATCACTATTTTCAATGCCCTGGGATGTCTGAGACAGCCGGACTAGGCTGACAGATATGGCGTAGGACCTACAGAAGAGTAGTGCCATTCTGGAGCGGCAGCTGGCAACAAAGAGATGATCCCTAGATAGTCCTAGAGTGTCTAAGATGGCATTAGAAGCTTACATACACGTAGCTGGATCCCCGCCCCAGCGTCTTTTTGTAGTTCTTGCTTTGCTAGGATCTTCTTTCTGCTTTGATGTAACTTGTGTCTCCTGCTGTTTACATAAAATAATAATGTGAATAAATTAGCACTGGGCAGAGGTTTACAAATTATCATAAGGTTAAAAATCACTATGGTTAAAGATGTAAACTTAACTATACATATTCTGCATCTTTGGCTGCTTTATACCTTATATGTTTTCATACTGCTGCCTGGGAAAAACAGACCTCTTGTTGAAGGCAGTTGGACCTCTGCTGTAAGAATTTTTTTAGTATCCTTTTTCCAGGTGTATTTACTGAGGATGGTGAGTACCACAAAAGAACTCCCAAATTTCTTTCAACTAATCATATCATATTCACAGCTACCTGTTTTTTGTAGATTATGTCATGAAGATTACATTCAAAATCAAGACTTTGTTGTATTCATCAAGGACAAGCCAGCAGTGATGACTGAAGTAGGTAAAAGTTAAAAAGTCATATATGCAGGTTAGAAGTTCCCTTTTTAGGCAAGTCCTAAATTTTTGTTCCCTGTCTGTGCTTGCAGTGAAACCATGTTTTTTAATGATTTTACCTTGCCCATTGCTAACAGAGATGCCGAGGCCACGCTTAAGAAGCCACACTGCCATACCTGTTTCAGCAGGAGCTCTGACTGTTCTCTACTTCCTCAAAGCGGTAGCAGCATTATTGTGTCATATATTAGTGGTAGCTTCTTACCCATAGTAGTTAGAATGAATAGATTACATTAAAATACAATCCCAGCAGCTCCACAGATTTGCAGAGCCTGTATAAGATATTTTTGTTTTGCTTTAGAATAATGCTGCTTCGCTGCTTTGTTGTCTTCTGGATGTATTTTACTGAAACTGATAAAGCTATTCTTTAGCTCAGCCATCTTATCTGCATTCTGAATGGTGATTTAAATATCGTAACAAAACTATTTTGCAGCTGGATTCTAGCAACCTAAAATGTGTTTTGGATGCAGAAAATTCTGCCTCAGTGTGACTGAAACGCTCAGAGGATGCTTCACTAAGGATGATGTGTGTTCTGCCAGCTGTGCAGACATCTTGAGATCATGGACTACTCGTGTGGAAGACTGGACTTTCTTTGCTGTTTTTTTTCATTTCTTCCTCTCCTATAGCATACATCTGCTCTTCAGCAGTGTCTGTGACATTATCAGAGGGCAATACAAAGCTGAATCTATGAGATTTGCCAGTAATAGAATCATCTTCAATTATGGAATTAAAGGCGTCTCACAAACACTGGGGTCTGGAGAAACATTTGTAGCAGAGCCACAGTGAGCTTTCATCTGTCTCTGAAAGCATGAGGAAATAGGACTTCATCTGAGGTACTTACATTTATTTCTAGTTAATTCTCTGAGATACTCAGATATAAAAACGACAACGTCCACAAAGGCCCACTGGCATGGTAGTGAGGTGGTGAGGTAGTGAGGCAAGAAATACTCACAGCTGATTTCTCATTTGTCTGGTGTTAAGATCTTTGTTCACCTCCTGCTGTCTGTCACATAACATCTTTACATCTCCTGTAGTAGAATTCTTCCAGCAAGTCTGAAGCCAGTCAATAAAGGTGCTTAGCAGATAAGGAGTTGCACAGTTCATTTAAAGCAAAGGAGGTTTAGAGATCTCTGACTACAAGGAAGGTTCGTGATAAACCTTCAGTGAATGTGAGATGAGACCCACTGACAAACCAGACTCATGGAGAGACACAAAACCTTTGACGAGTTTGCTGTGGCCTTTTTAAAAATCTCTGAGGCTCAATGTTCCTTGAAAGCTGCAGGGTTTGGGCACACCACAGGGTCTATTCTGTAGCAACTGAGTTTGAACCTCAAGCACCTTTTGGGATAACATTTGAGGATCTCAAGGAAAATTTCCTCCCATGGTTCATTCTGTGGTAATACGCGCAAGAAACTTCTGTGAGAACAGAATCGTCTAGTACCTTCTTAAATACCACATATAATAAAACTAATTTGAGATAAGATTACCTTTCAGAGTGTATCTTTTAAAAATGATGTAAAACTATGGAAGACTTGTAACATATACCAAAAAATCCTAAGTTATGCCGTGATTACAGAATTTAAACAAGTTATATTTGGGATCAAAGCAAATTCCAGATGCAGGCACAAGGTGAATGAAAGAGACGATGAACTTTCGTTTGGCACAGCCTTATATTTTTTAAACTGGGATAAAAACAGAGAGGAAAAAACAAGTTCCCCTCATTCAGTTAGCATATTTTTCTGGGAAAAAAATCTTAAATAATATTTCTGTGTCACCTTGGCACGCACAGATCCATATAACACACACTCGAAAAAAAGGCTGGTAATTGAAAACTTTCCTGGCAATACTAGTTTTCCTTTGAGACCCAAGAAAGCAATGTGAAGAGTAATCTGTTAGTAATCTGAGATGCTCCAGTGAGTGACCACAGTCTTCACACTGACACCGAGCCAGATTCTGATCCTGTTAGAATCTCTGTGCCTCTGATTAACTTTGGTATAACTCAGGTCGGAATGTCACCCAGGGTTTAAACAAGGTGTTTCAGTTGGTGGCACCTTGGCTGGCTCTATCCTGCCCGGTGATTCCAGCCAGCAGATCTGCGTTGCTTTGGAGGAGATGGCTTTTAGAAATAGCGTACAAAGTCCACCGCTGGCCACCCGCCGAGCTGCCCATGGCCTCTAGTGAGTAGCCGTGAGTTCCAGTAGTTCATAGTGAATGATGGAAAATTAATCCTGCCCTCATCGTTGCAGGGGTTGAGTTACCCTCTTTTATAATACTGATTTTATGTTGCTGTTTTCTCACATTCCCATACTTACTATTCACCTGCCTGGGGAAATGGTGAATACATTTTTTGTTCAATATGGATAAAAGCTAATGAGTTCCAGGCGCCTAAATATATTTACCTGGCTATTTCTTGTCCAGTGGGAGATTGGTATCTAAATATCTCTGTGGATCTGAGTTCAGTGCCTTGCTGGAAAAGCTGAGATTCAGACTTCATTTTCTTCTTTATTCATGGCAGAATAACTCTTTCCGGGCTAAATCTTGCTTGAAGTTAATTAAATTGATGTTAATATTCCTGGTGACTTCAGAGGAAGACAGATCCAGCTCAATATGTAATAAAAACGTAAGAGTAATAATTTTTCTAATGCTAATTTAACTCAACTTTATAAAATGTCTAATGCTTTGTGATATTTTTACTTCAAAAATATTCCTATTTAAAGCTGCTCACCATGATTTTACCAGTTTAAGTTGATGTGTCATTTAGTTCAATACTTTCAAGAAGCTTGAGTAATGTATTTATTTTTCCACATTGACATTTCTTTTCTGTGACATCTGATTTAAAAAATAGTTATCTGTCACAAGCTAACTGGAACAGAATGTAAAAATGATGCACAGTTAATAAAGATACAAAGTACGTAATCTGTCAGAGCAGATCTACTGATCACACTATGTAAATCAGCATTCTTGTGACAGTGATGTGTCTGTGCTGTTACCACTCTCGGAATGGGATTTAACCCACTAGCTAGCATGGTTTCGTACGTATGTCAGGTAAGGTGGAAAAGATCTCACAGAAGATTGTATTTTTTGAAGAAATATATTTAAGAAAACTGTTAAGAATTTTGGTTAATTAAAAAAAAAACCCCAAACTTGTGTAAATTATTATGTAAATAACAGCTTGAGCTTTTCCATGCAGGCTATCACAGAATCACAGAATCACAGAATAGTAGGGGTTGGAAGGGACCTCTGTGGGTCATCTAGTCCAACCCTCCTGCCGAAGTAGGGTCACCTACAGCAGGCTGCACAGGACCTTGTCCAGG
>Ga0181612_164995_pt1 | contig 14465 bp, 7 predicted proteins | sample HoacroProtozoa21_FD_119630 | JGI IMG/M metagenome (GOLD analysis project Ga0181612, IMG submission 119630) | Hoatzin crop microbial communities from Cojedes, Venezuel. Combined Assembly of Gp0051906, Gp0051904, Gp0051908 | reverse complement strand
TATTTGAACATATCAGCACAGATGTTCCACCTCTTTTCAACCTTTATATACAATATCATGCAAGCAACTCAGAGCATCCACTGTGGACACAAAGTTTTACTACAATATTACAAGACAAGACAAGCTATATTCCTAACACAGGCAATGCCCGTTGTTTAGCACTGTGCCTAGTTTTAAAGATTTACCCAATGGAGACCAGAGTTTATGCCAACCTCAGTCTCAAAAGATGGCACTTAATCCAGGCGATATAGTGTTCGTCTACAAATAACAGATTATAGAATACTAACATTTTCTGATACAAAGAAAGAGAGACATTGAAAAATAAAAGCTAGACATAGAGTTTAGATTAATACCATTTAGCAATTAATCATAACATAAACAAGCCTAGATTCAGAAAAATACTAGGCTTCGCTTTTAGTAATCTTTTGCAATTGGTGAAATTTTTTCACCAAAAGACTATAACTATGTGGAAATCTTTATCTTTATTTATTTATTTACCACTACATTAAAAACTGTTAATGCAAGGTGTCATAAATAAGCAGTCGTATTGTATGCTGAACAGCTGCATTAAAGTCTATTCAGAATTGATCTTTATGGATTGTCCTGACAATGTGGGTGATTCACTATTTAATAATTCAGGAATTCTGGAAAAACTGGCTGAACACTTTGCTTTTTCTTTCTTCTAACCACAAAAATCATAACAATGCATAAGCATGAGGTTATTTGAAGTGCTAAAGAACAGCTAGGCTGTAGTACCCTGTTTTACATGGAAGCTAAAATAAACAAGGTGTTTCATCTTCTCAGCAGAATATCTCTGCTGGTCTAACTTGCTTTATGTTTAACAAGATGCAAATACTTAAAGGACTGGAAATCTTTAAAGGAAAAGCAACTTGAGAACAAAATAAAATAACATGTTCTGTATCATTTTGTTAGGCACATTTACAAAACAGTTATTAAAGAATGTTTGAACATCTCCACGGAAACAGGAAAATACAAACCTAACACTAACACATACCTATCTTCTACTAACACAGAGATAAAAAGAAACAGAGTCAGAAACAGAGCAGTATTTTACATGTCTTCTCATCGCAACGTTCAACCTGCTGCGACAGCAGTAATGGTTCTTCTATTGTTTGTTATTCATTTGAACTGATTACTATCAATTCCTCTGTAAACCAAAGGCATTGGAATAATTATTGAGGAATGCTTAAAGAACTTCCAGTGTTGGATTTCAAGTCCTATTATTGATTTTGGTAGACCTGGATTAGTTTTTGACGGACAAGTAGATATACTGGTGCATACCTAGCAGGTGTGTTAAATGTGTCTGTTCCTAGTCTACCATTAACTGTTAGGAAAAAAGAAAAGGCTTTCAATAAATTAAATTGTCACAAAATATGATCACATCAAAGCATCTTTCGGAAAACTAGTGTATCTGTGAAATGAGCTTGAACAGTCAGACATCTTCATCTTATTCCAAAGAGCAATGCTACAAAGAGCTTGATTTCACCACCATTCACACGTACTGCATCCCTGTTTCGATCATACATCCAAGCAATCCTTGTTTGTCCCGATGTTTGTTTATGAAACTAGTTTTGGTGTCAGAAAATATACTAGTATATTACACAGCAATGATTCAAGGTGCTAATCTGTTATTTGTGGAGCTGTATGATACAGCACCAAAGACATCAAAATGAATGAGGAAGGTAAACAGCCTTATCACCCAAAGATCCGTGATGCAGCTACATTAGTCACCCAGTGGGACCATCTCTCCATAAAACAGGAGACAAGCAGCACAGCCTGTGGCAGAACATTTGAAGTCATTTCCCACTCTGCCAGCCTGTCTCTATTCACATCCTCTCTTAACCTAGCCTGTTCAGGAAGGAAAGCCTTTTAAAGTAAATCCAAATCTTGTCCTCTGTCATGAATTAAGAGAGACAAAGTAACATCATCACTATTTTAAGGTGTGGTATACATTCTTAGAGGCCAGAGTTTCATGGAGAAGATCAAATACTCTATGCATTTCAAGTATTAGAAAATTAAATTAAACACCTTTCTTATTTTTCCCTTTAAAACACAAAAAATCCCTGTAGCTGCACAGTGTACTGTGATCAGTATTATTAAGTTAAATCCAATGCTAAAACAGCAATGGTGTTTTGGACTATTACAATTAATATGTATGGGCAACATAAGAAATTTTTACTTTCATTGCAGCAGCTCAGATTAATACCACAGAAATATTTGAATCAGTCTCAAAATACAAAGTATCTAGGTAGTTCTTTTCTCTCTGGCTCTGGGGTTTTGGGGTTTTGTGTGTTTACTCCAGTTGTGTTTATTATAAGTTAGCTGATCATTCTTCTTTAGTTCTTATATTGGTGACAAAACTTCCCTATCAAAAGCTATCTTCTCCTATGATTTATAAACATATTTCTATGAATTTTAGACCTTGCAAACTACTATAATAAAAAAAATAGGTAACAACTATCACAACTTGTAAGCAGGTACGTAGTTTGAAAAAAAATCGGAAAAGAGAAAAATTATTATTATTCTAGTCAAACATTACGAGTTTGTTGCTGTCACTCTGCAAGACTCACAATAGCTTATCTATACTGCCCTTAGCAGCTGTGCTCATGCTCAAGTGTAAGTCTACAGAGCGAGCGGTGTCCATATTGCCTGGGGTGACAGAACTTGAAAAGGAGTCATCCTTCCTCCCTTCACCCCTGCAGTGCTTTCTGTGACTGAGGATCATTGCTAGGAATGCCAATACACTTCACGCTACAACCACCACATACGAAAAACAAAGAATAAAGTCATGATGTAGCACGACTGTATAGATGTTGCTGAAGACAATCATATACACCAAATCTGTTCGGAAAAAAAGCTGTGGAGTTGTCAGAATGTAATTGGAATGTAGAGTTACTTACTATTCCACTGCAGCTTTACCCATATTTTTAAGGTATATTTAGTGCACCCTCTCAGGGACACTAAAATACAGGCCTCACAAAGATGTCCCTGTTAGAATAATACAACATTATAAACATTGGCATGCTGAGCTGCATACTTTGTTCTCTGTCATTAGGGTCTGACTGCTGGATGAATGCAGACAATTCAGTTGCAGCTGCTTCCCTTTTCTAATCTCCTCTAAGATTAAATGCATTTACACAAAGCATTCCTGCCCCGTTGGATTAAAAGGTAACGTATCCATTTTGTTTGCTTCTCTGTGAAAGCTTTGAGGACCAGAAGTCATAACTGGACAGTACCATGAGGATTTCTACAATACCAGATATCTTTCTTTTCCTTAGGAGGTTTAGAAGGAGAAAGAAAGGATGGATATAATGGATTTTCATAAACAAGTTGCAAAATTTTTTACATCAATTGCATGTAAAAGAACCATAGAACTGCTTGAATTAAATTTCTAAAAGTTGTCAATACAGTACCTGGCATTCAGCTGATTTAACCCAATATAGTTTGACTGAAGTCAGTGTTCATGCTTTGATTTTCACTGGTTGAAGCCCTGCTTCATATTGCAGTGGGGAGTGTGGTGGGGGGTGTTTTATATCTGTAATAGGATAAGTGGGTTATCAGATAAACAGCTTAGGTAGCTGTACCTTCTGCATCTCCAGCAGATCATTTGGCATACTAATAGGAAGAAGAGCTGTAGGCCAATTCCATCATAGTAACTTATTTTATTGAAGTCTTTCAGTCAGAATGTGCAAACAGTAATTGTTAGGTCCATTGACCAGGAATAATAATAAAAAAAACTGACATGGACATAAAGAGGAATTTCTTAACCATAATAAATAAATAAATAGGGAAAGCATTGGTAGAGTTACTTAAGCATATCCATAAAGCTCCCAAGTGATTGTTAGCAGTCTCGAGCAAGACCTGCAGCCCCCAGTCAATCCAGCAGAAAATCAGCACCCGTTGCTCAGCAGAGAGCCAAAGGACTCCTCTCACAGTGACAGCAAAGTGCTTTGAATGTTTTAGTCCAGGAAGCCAATTAGACTTCAGTGGGACTTTGAATTCCATCTGCTCAGCAATTGGCCCTTTCTGAACTTATCCTGCTTTCTGAGGATGTTCATGCATAGAGCTTTTGAGAAGTGATCAATACAGAGTGGGACCTTTAGTCCTTGATCATAATTTTGCATGTAAGTTGTGCCATTGCACATGATGGATCTTTCAACCTAATGGAAATAGGTTTTTTCAGCTGTTTGTATACCCTGGATCAGAATTCAATCACACTCATTAAAAATCCCATAGTACAGAACCAGTTTATACAAACTAAAGATCTGGTGGGTAGCACTTTGGGCAGCAGGCAAAAAATTGTGGAGCAAGAGAATTCTAGGCTTCCTTGAATATTTGTAATTACTGTACGAGCTCTTATTTGCAGTTCAGGCTTGTCCTGTTATTTTCAAGTAGGAACTGACAACGGGCATTTTCTTGTCAGCAAATAACTATCATTATCAGAACCAAATGCTGTTAAATACAGGTGCTTTTTTGTCCTATCTTTTGCGAATGTTAGTAGCTTAGAAGATCAGAAGTCTGGAAGATGACATAGATTTATGTTGTACTAGGCTATACCGTAGTGTGAAATAAGACAAAGAAGTGCGCACTTAAAAACAGCCTTATGATGACCACATTTGGCATTCACTCCATACAGGTGCAAAGGCTTTCCAAGAGGCAGCAAAATAAATAGTCAGAAGTCGTGGAATCTAATTGCTAAATGGCATACTAGGACACTTCTTGAACTTCTGTCAACTTCAGAAGCATCAAGTTTTTTAAGACTCCTCTTCCATAGCACCAACACTCTGATTCCATATAACACAGGCCTTCCTAATTATAATGGCTTAATGAGATCACTAATAAGATTTGATACAGCTGATAGCAGAGGTACCTCATATTTGATCAGAAAGAATATTTAATAGACAACCTCACAGAGGGCAACAGAAATTACCTTCAGCTCTTAAACGTAACCAGAATAGAATAAAGGACTGGTAAATACTCAAAAGTTAAATAGAGTGAACAATACTGCAAACATTACCTGCTCAGGTGAGAAACAAGCATGAGAAGACAAATTACTTCAGGGCTGAATTTAATTGAACATACGCTATTTTCTATTGCTCTGGAAAACTAAAGGGTGGCAAGGAGGGAAAGAAAGACAGATCTCAATGCAAACTTATTTTTTCAGCCAATCCCTCTTTCTGGTCAATTAACAAATTTTGTCAGCTTTGCTAGCAGCTCCTTCTCACAGTGGAAAACAAGAAAAAAGAAAAATAATTTAAAAAAAAATCTCAGTCCGTCCTCTTTTCTCCACGTTTGTACCTGTATTAGATAAACCTAATAGTTAACTTTCAGAAGTTGCTGTGAGCTTGTCACACGCTAAGCAAGAGAGAAGAATTGTGAAAGATCTCTTTGATCTTACCGCCAGGACTTCAGAATCATTTTGTTGAGAAAAATGTAGGTCATTATTTTCAAGCAATGACTCTAAACAGAAGTTTTGTGAGTATCTTGGAGAACAAGCAAGTCACATTACAAAACGTGGCTGGGGAGTGAGCAATGGGAGAAACTCCTGAACATAGACCTAAAGAAAATACTCCCAATTGTTATTTCCTGCAAACCAGCAGGACTGTGCGCTTTCCCACGTGCACAAGCCACCAAAATATTTGTTTTAGATGAGTTCAGCTCTTTTTCAAAGATAAGAAGGATTTCTTTTTCTCTAAATAGGTACAAATTAGTCTGCTTTGAAAAGACAGCACTGATTTTTTTTCTCTTTTCTCTCTTACATGCTTTGCAATTGTACAAAGAAAATGCTTCTATACAAAAAAAAACATGATGGGAAGGAGAAGAAACATATATTTGCCATTTCTAGCAGTCATGTACTTGACCTAAGATATGTTTTTAAACACTAAAATGTTCTAGCAATCTTTGAATAACTAAAGAACAATGGAATTAGAAGTACTTGAAAGTCTCACTAAACCTAGTTTTGTTTCAGGCTGACTGGACCCTTATGTTTTTTAGCTTGGTAAGTCAATAAAAAGTATAATATACATTTGTTCTATTGTTTTGTAATACATTAAAAAATAAGACTACATTTCAAATGTTTTATGCTCATACAAGACCAAGGCAACTCCCACAGAACAGTAACAATGTGGCTGGTTTTGATGCTCTAAGGGGAGTTGTATGTTGCTAAAATCCTGGCAGTAAAGTGCAGAGAGAAATCCAGTTTTCCTCCTCTTTGTAGAACTCAGCCTTCTGGCTATTGCTGAAACAGCTCTGACTTCATTGACTCATCCTTGGACAGGTAGGGAATATAATCTTACCATTTCTGAAGCAACATTTTGTTGTCTGAAACAGAGCATAAACATCTCAAATCTCTGTAGTATTTTACTAAAAATATAGTGTCAGAGATTCTATACAGTTTCTCACACAATACTCTCCTAAGCACCATTTTGTCCTTGAGTTTTTCTCAGGATACTTTTCAGAAAGTTAATGTAGTATTTCTGGCAAATGCGAACCTTGTGTTTTTGATTGCCCTAAGGGGAAGGTCCTTCCCTTGGATACACTTATGAATCAAGTTTGTATATGCAGAAACCTACTCCCTCAATTTCTCTCTCTCAGGCTAGAAGTATAATTAAGTACACTCTTAATTTAACTCTTTTGGAAAAGTAATATCCACATTAAAAAAAAAGAAAGAGTTTTAGTAAAATAAAAGCCAAATCTATATTTTCTCTCCTCACACACTCTATTAAAACAAGTATTTAGCTAGCTTATAAACTATTCTTTATTGTTTGATTTTCTTTTCTCTCCTCAAAGAAATGCAAATGTAGTATTTCACTTCAAATAGTAATCAACTCACCTATTTTCACCTGTCTAAATTGTATGTATGCAGCGCAAACCAGGCACTGAGCTTCCCTCTATAAATAATAGCAAGAAAAATACTGTCTTTGGTGTTTGTACAAGTATCTTCAACTCCTTAAGTGATCCTGTGAGGAATACCAGATCTTCCCTCTGCCTAAACACAATGTTAAGTTAACCCAACTGTGAAAGCTCTTCCATGCAAAATTTAGATACAATTTAGATCACTTCTCACACAGGCTCGTTTACCAAGTTTCTCTTAAGGCTTCTTTCTGACATTTTTCATTACAGATTTCTCCTTGTTTCTTTGGGGCCTATTCCCCGCTTTCAGCAACAACTTCCTTTCAGGTGTCTACCTAGACTCCCTCTCTGTACATTATGCAATTGCTATGGTTTCTGACCTATCTGAACACTTCTTCACAGTAGACTGCACAGATTTGTAAGAATGGGCTCTCATGATGAGGATCTTAACAACTCACCCGTGGAAACAGTGTCATTATTTGCCCACGCTTACACTGTTTTAATACACAAAACCAGGAAAATCACATAGGATCCACTCTGGGGAAGAGTATTCTATTTTACTGTGTCAGGCCTCTGAAAGATTATTTGGGCATGGTGACACCATGCATGGCTTCTTCCTCTAGGCCTACCTATTATTTTTCTACAGTCTTCCCACTTACTTCAAAGTTAGCGAAGCATACTGAATACAATATACTTTCACATCAAGAAGACTATCACATGATGCAAAGCATTCTCGCCCAGTTTATATAAGATCATCAGTTTTTATATTCTGAATTGTGGATGTCATCAGATCTTCATATCAAAGTTTATGAGGCGTTTCTGGAGATCAATATGAACACGAGAACATTTGCCCCAGGAACAACAAGGAAAGGATGACAAGTGAAAAGCCAGCAAAGCTAAACAAGGAAAATAATTATTTCACACTTTAGATCAGTTTGACAATGGGTTTTGTTTGCTTTTTATATTCATGACTAATCAATTCCCTTCAATTAATAATTGTAAAACTTTAGTTGGAATTTTTAAAAAATCATATTACAAAGTAATTTAACAATGGTTATTGCCATTTATGTCTTTCACATGCAATTATGCAAATCCACCAAGCACAGTTCTGACAATATTTGCTTTACTTTGTTGAAATCACTGTTAGAAGAATGAATTTACATATTGGCATCTGCTACTCCTGTTATAATTTGTATTTTAAAATAAAATGTGCATAAGGTAACTTGTACAACAGTTCCACCATTCCTGATTTCAGGTAGTTGGCATTTCAATTTTTTTCTTCTTTTTTAGTCAGAATGTAAATGAAGTACTGATAACGAGCAAGGAATCAAGAATACAGATTAGGATATTTGCCAGAACTGAACTCATTTCCAAAACACGTGATTTTTGAAATAGGTCTTCTACTTAAAAATTTCCTTCTCAGTTTTAAAGGGAAAAAAAATCAACTCTTCTCTTAGAGGTTGTCAACTTTTTCTGAATTCTGTGATATGTGTCCTTTCCTAGAGATATCTAACTTTGTCTCCAACTTCTCCTGCTTTGAGTGCAAAATGAAAATTAGATCAAAGAAACTAAAGTTCAGCATTGCTGCTATTGACACATTCTTTTTGAGTGCTTTTTCTCACCATTTTCACTTAAGATACTTCAGTTATTCTCAGTGTTTTCATAAAAACTTTTGGGTTTTACATATCTGACATATCCTGTTTTAGAGTTTCTAGGATATGGAAACACTGAAACGTGAGGTTTCCTACCTTATGAAAAAAATAATCTTCAACTATAAAACATCTCACAAAATGGTATCACATTTTTTTGAACTTTAAAACTTAGTCTAATATTAAACTTGAACAAATAAATGTCTGCCATTACCCATGTTTCTCTGGAAAAAATAAAAGCAAAGTACTGTACAGACATTCAAGTGCTTAAATCCCATGTCAATATATCCTAACAGCACCAATGTTCGGAATAATTCAAAACTAATAATTGTGTCACGTCTACAGTATGAATCACATAAATAAGAAAACACACAGTAGGTGATCACTGAATTATTACTAGAAATGGTGGCAGTAGTGTGTACATATTGCCTTGGAATGTACCAAGTTAATATCTACACCACAAAGAGTACACAATCTAAATTAGGGAGACAATGTAATAAAGAAACGCGTACCGCCTTTGAATAGCATATTTGCAAATAAATGCATTGAAAATAACAGATATTTCACAGAAAAACTTGGTGCTCTTTTTCTGTTAACTGCTGTAAATTGACACTTTTTGCCACGTTGCAGCAAGACTGCTAAATTTGCAATGAAATTAACACCAAGAAATTCTATGCAGTTATTTATTTCTGCTTGTAGCATACATTTGGGAGCTGTGAGAGAACAATTAGGCTGGACTAGATCCATATTTCTCTGGAATCCATAAATTTCATGGTTCGCTTCATCTGTAAGTAGTTAAAAAAACAAATTTCCTTATACACGGGGCTGACAGCTACCTGCCCTCTTGTCTTTTGTATTTTAAGCCATACCATTAAATACTTTTTTGGTTTTCTACTTTAAATAAATAACACCTGCATAGGTAATAATACCACTTATTATTTTTTTGCACTTTCTGTAAGTTTTCTAACCCAGTATTTATTGATTTGATAATGGTAACAAGCAGTACCTACATTATGACATCTGGTGAATCAATCACTATTACCATAGTGCTACATTACAATTCAGTCCAAAGATTTTGTCTTCACTGCGCAAATAATATCTATTGTTGAAAAACTACCAAACTCAAGCCAAGCATGCTGTGTTATCACATATTTCGTTATAACTTGTGATATTAGACTACACTCACCATGCTCATCTTCTCTCTGGTTTTCTGAGGGAGGAAATGGGGGGGGTCTCATCACTCTGCCAAAATGAACTGTACGAGTTAGTCATTATAGCTAAGTCCACAATGAAAGATTGTGCTGTGCTACCCCATATTCAAGAAGTTCCTTAAATTCCACTGCATTCATTTTTTTAGCCTGAATGTCAAACTAGCTACTTTTCTCTCTCACTGAGAGGTTAGTACCTTTCCAAACAATTTTTAAGAAACTCAGGAAAAATAATGCTGCTGTTATACTTGCTCTGTACAATAAGAAAAAAAAATTCTTTAAGGGAAACTCTCTTTGAACGCCAGTCCAATTCTTACTAATGTGTAAAATGAATGAGTCCATTCTCCATGAAAAGCATGGCAGAGGCCTCACAGGCTGATTTCTCTAAACAATGCCTAATGCCACAGAAATGATGACTACCTGCTTGTGCTGGACTCTGCCTAAATAAAATAAACTAAGCAGGTTTCACTAAGGACAACTGTTGAAGTGAAATGGCAATGGGTTCTCTAATCTCTCAAAAGTTAGTATCATATTACGTTTTGGACCTAGCAATATCATGTTTGCCATAAAGTTTATATATATTTACTTCCTGGGTGAAACCCTGCTTAGGGTAAGTGTCCTCTCTTAGAGGTAGGGAATACAGCAGAAGGAACTAAGCACACTTAGAGAAAATGGTGGAGTCACACCAAGAATGAAAATTGCCTTTGACATCAGCTCCGTGGTTTCTAAGCAAGATGCCCCCCATGCTACTGAACTTTTACCTTTGTGCGGGATTTCTTTCACATCAAGTCAGGTATCACAGAATCACAGAATAGTAGGGTTTGGAAGGGACCTCTGTGGGTCATCTAGTCCAACCCTCCTGTCGAAGCAGGGTCACCTACAGCAGGATGCACAGGACCTTGTGCAGGCGAGTCTTGAATATCTCCAGAGAAGGAGACTCCACAACCTCCCTGGGCAGCCTGTTCCAGTGCTCCGTCACCCTCAGAGGGAAGAGGTATGTGCAATACAGATGTCTACATGTCAGCTCGTCAACCTGAGAATCCTCTAATTAAATTCCAAAGCTGAAGGTGTGTTTGAAGAATTCTTAGGTTGACTAGATCATGGCAAATCAACATACATGGAGATTAAAAGGAGAAGGCAACAGCTCACTCAGAGAAGTAACAAGCTGGTAGCATAAAGGTGGGTAAAATAAACCTCTAAAACTTCCAAACAGACTTTTAGACCCAGCAGGCTTGATCGTGATATTTAACCAATGTAACCTATTACTTTCAGCACAACAGCTGAGAGAGGAACAAAAGTGAAGAAGCTTGTTTGAAAGCTTTCTTTATACACTCCTGGTGCATTCACAAGCCTACTCTGACCCTTCTTTGAATTAAAACTGTTGCTGGAAAGGAAGCTGAAGCAAGAATTTCAGCTGCATCGGGCCAAGACTGTGCATGAGCCACCAGCTCTCCTCCATGGAAGGCTGGTATTTTTCCCTATTTCCACAAAGTTTGAAGTAGCAGAGACAGCAACGCCCATTGGGACTCTGCCATGAAGGAGTTCTTTGGCATCCAGCTATCAGAAGAAGAGAGGGTAAAGTGTAACTATGGGAGTGGAAGGAGATGCTTAACCATAACAGCCACTGGTAACAACCACCTAACACAAAACACCCAACCAAGGAGTGCTCCTCAGGAAATGTAGTAAGCAATACAAAGCAAGCCTGGCTTTTTCGAGGTTTGATTTGAGACTCCTTTTTGTGATGACATAAGAGGATTAGTCCACCTTCCCTGTCAACAAGTGAACCTCAAGTCTCTTTATTTTATCCTGTGTTCCCTCATCTTCATGCAGCTATCTTTGACAATGCTGACCATTGATATCACAGTAGTTCAGACATTTGTGCACAACAGACAGCAAAGCGTTAACAGGGAAAAGTGGCAGGATTCTAAGTGCTTTATTTTTCTTTCTGCAATCTTTTTTTTTCCTGGAAAAGCTACAAATCTTATTAAAATGATTTTGCTGGTCTGCACCCTCTGTGCTGTTCTGACTGGCTAGCAAGTGACTTTGTGATAGCTGCAAAATACCTGTCTTCCGAACTGTACTACTTACACCAATTAACACAGCAGGAAATATAAATATTTCTACCATGCAAGTAGTAATCACTGCAAAACAATCACACTCTTTCTCAACCAGAGTGAATAATGACTCCCAATATCTGTGCAAGTTTCTGCTCTCCAGCACTGAAGAAGAGAACAGGAGGAATGCATTTTTAACCCTTTTTCTAGCAAGAACAGCTACATTCTTCATGGGAAAAAAAATCCTAAAACTTACATTTGCCTGCATGTGAAAATGTGTGTGAGATGTAATGTCTGTTAGCTGCTGTTTAGCGTCTTCCTCACCAGGGAACTATATAACATGAAACAGCTAAGGACAGATCAATATTTGCTTCCATGGATGTTCTGTATTCATAGGGATGGGTCCTGATTGATTGATTTGTTGGCAACATGAGATAAAAAATTCAAACTGAAAAAAAAAAAAAGGAGCCTACTGGGGCTGAAGTCCACATGAAAGAAGAATGGGAGACTACACCAAAACAAGAAAGAGATCCCTAACAGCTCCTCTGACCTTGCATTGTTAAAGTTTTGTGTGCATGAACCAGGACAATGGAAAGAGAATGGCTTGTTCCCTAAAGTTGATCCCCCAAGGTAAAATACTTAGATCAAAACACATCAGTCTTTGCAGAGTATAAGGATTATTTGGCTAAAATAGTATCAGAGTGCCATTTATTCTTCTCCAGTTTACAAACTAAACAGCTTTATTCTTCTTTCTTTGTGCTTATAGGAGTGTTGCAAAGGTTCTACACAGCAGTATTGGGACAACGCAAGAGTATGCAGTAGCTACAAGTCAGTCCAGCACCTGATACCTTCAGAATATAGTCCCTTCAGAAAAGAAATGCTTTTCATAAGTATTAAACCACATACAGAATGCTCTTTTCCTAATCCACATCATATTTTGTACACTGTACTATATACCCACTTGCTGCTTAGCTACAGACAATTGTCTCAGCAAATGTTAGAGAACCTATACCTGAAGGAAGCAGAAGAGGACCTGGAGCATTCACAGAGGCATAGACAAATGAAGCTTGAAAATGGTGTGAAACATAAACTAGACTGTACATAAATTCAGCTCAGTGCCACTCCCCATATAAAAAACTAGCTGCATGTTCATGGTGGGCTATCTTTTGATGCGTATTTTCTCTCTAGTGAGTGCTGTGCATCTCTTCTCTGCACCACAGGTCTCTGCTGTCTATCCTGACTATGTCTAGCACACAGACAGCCTTTTGAGATCAATGAAGGGGCACAGAAGGGACAGGGAATGAGCAACAAATATCGGCAGTGTAGATAAGAGTCTTAAACATCAGGCTCAAGCAAGGTGAATTTGCCCTGTGCAACCGGGTAGAAGATTTACTTCAAGCTGTATACAACTCACTGAAAGCCAGACAAGTCCAGGAATTTACTTGTCATCACTGCTTTTTAAAGGAACACTGAATTAATTGTATTTAGAGCCAGATCACGCAAGCTGTCCAGAAAAGGGCAGCAATTGTTGTCATTCAGCACAGATAGAATCCATGTATAGATGCACTGAGGTGTAAAAATTGCAAATGGAGTGAGAGTCTCGAGCCTAAAGTATAGGTGTGCACTTAGTCTCAAGTGCTCTCAGCAGGAAAGAATCAAGACATAACACTTAGGCTTAACAGCAGAGCACTTGCTCGTCTTTTTTCTCCTGGTGGTGGCAAAGCACCTAATATATAACAGAAATATTGGTGAAACCAAGCCCCTCGTAAGGGTTCATCCCATATCATCTCTGAGCCCATCCTAGTACTTCACACAGATCTCCCTTGCTCATGACTGCTATAAAACACAGAAAACTCTGAAGGAGACCAAAAACAGACCCTTATCTGAAAACACCACCATAATACAGAGTAGAAAGTTTGCTTTAAAGAGCGTCTGTTTATGCGATTCGCTTTGCCTCAAAACTCTGTAGTTAGAAAAAGTCTTCTCTTCAACTAAGTTAATACATTTCAGAGAAACATCACAGTCTGAAGCTCGTCCGCTGTAACTTGCCACTATAATCAAAATGTTAATGTGAATGATCCAGAAAGCATGCAATCACTCACCATCGACACAAAGCCACCTCTGTCAGGCCACATTGGCTTACAAGGTACAAAAGGCACCACTTTCTCAAGCCACTAAGTGAAACATTAAGAAAAATTTCAGGAAATATTTCAAGCTTCAGAACCTTCACTGATCATTTGCACAGCAAAATGCATCACTGTATACAGACAAGAGACAGCTTTTCTTGCTCACTGTTGCCTTCCTTGGCTGATGTATACCCACAAGAATTTATGAAGGGTACAAAGGGTTGTATCTCCCATAAATGTGAAACTCCCATCCTGCATGGAGACTGTGGAGTCATTAGACTCAAAGATTCAGTCAGCTCACCTCGGGATACATCTGGTCATGACTGCTAGGCAAACCTTGGGAGGTTAATTCCCAACTTTAGCAGTACAATTTATTTACATATGGATGACGAAAAATCAGCTCAGAAATTTAATACAAAACAATAAGTCATAGATTCATAGAATGGTAAGGGTTGGAAGCGACCTTAAAGATCGTCTGGTTCCAACCCTCCTGCCATGAGCAGGGACATCTTCAACTAAAGCAGGTTGCTCAAAGTCCCGTCCAGTCTGGCCTTG
>Ga0181612_177650_pt1 | contig 14467 bp, 8 predicted proteins | sample HoacroProtozoa21_FD_119630 | JGI IMG/M metagenome (GOLD analysis project Ga0181612, IMG submission 119630) | Hoatzin crop microbial communities from Cojedes, Venezuel. Combined Assembly of Gp0051906, Gp0051904, Gp0051908 | reverse complement strand
CCGCAGTGCCCCAGCCCGGCTTGCTGCTGCCACCCGCCGCGCTCCCTGCGGCGACCGCCTTGCAGACCGTCGTGATTTTGGACTCCCTGGCTTCAGGGGCTTCCACACAGCATCGTGTGAAAGCCCAAACCCTGCTCCCCAGGCTGGGGTGGGTGGGGGCGGCCTGGGAAAAGGCAGCTGCCCAGTCCCAGGTCACTCATTCCTTGTAGCCAAGGAACATTTCGCATCCTCAGCCATACCCGACTGAGGGAGGTAAAACTAATCTTGTCCTCGTTTTCCATTGGCGTGCAGTGATATCTCCCCTATTCGCTGTCGAAATGCACTGAAATTAATCTCGGTAGCAATCCCGCACGGCGGTGGGAGCGCATACGCAAGCGATACCCATCAGCACACCTTCGGGAGCGATGCTGCCTGGACGGATATCAGTGAGGGTCAGCAATGGGGAGGTGGGGCGGCAAATTACTTGAGAGAGCATCTCTGCATTTAAACAGAGCCGAAAGTTGCGAAACTGCGTCTGTGGAAACCTTCCTTCTCGCGGCCTCTCTGATCTGAGGTAGGTCAGACTTGAGGCAAGAAGCCCAGGGCTTGACTGTGCCCACAAAGTTAAAATAAAAAGAACAGTTACCTTGCCTTAACCTCCTCTCTGTGAGGTTCCTGTCCTCCTCGCGGGCGCAGCTGCCACGTCGCCCCAGCACACGTCGGTCGGAGGAAGCGGGTGCTGCTTTCCCCTCAGCAACCTCAGCTTCCAACCTGCTGCCTCCCGCCCGTGGCCCCCAGCCCCTCCGCCACCCCCAGCCCGTCGGGGTGACAGCCCCAGCGTCCCACCGGCTGGCTCCTGCGCCTGGAGCTGACAGGCAGCTTTCCCCGCACGGAGCTGAATGCACGAGGTGGATATAAAGAGCACTTCTACTTCTTGTTGGATTTTTTTTTAAGAGTTTATTTGTCTAGCATGCTTGACCAAAAATTACAACAACAATCAAGTTATGCCAAAATGATTAAATAACCTTTAAGCTTTCATACCTCAAGTACTTTAAATGATATTTTGAAGTAACAGCTGCTTTCGTATCTTTTCTACATAAAAATACACAGTATTTTGAAGATACCTTAGGAAAAAAGTTAGTTTTAAGAGAATAGTTTATGGTCGACATAGAAATTTTGTTGAGGCTAATAAAAGGACCTCTTCCCTCGACTTTAACATTTTAGTCTCATAAGTGCCGTGAGCGAATGTAAACATTTCAGACTTCTTTAACATCCAGCCAATTTCCTGCCACGTTTGTTTCGAAACGCTTGAATTGCGACTAGCCAAGACACTTTTATTCTACCCACACGCTATTGCTCATCTCCCCAACGATGGCAGGAGTTCATACTCAGCTACGAATTTCAGCCCTTGCTGATTTAGGAGCTGATCCTGCAATTCCCACCCCAATGGCTTTGACAGAAGTGGCCCCACCTGAATTCATGGCAGACGGCTTCTGCGCTTGTGAACTATTCACCCAAAACCTGGCTGCAGGTGCCACCCATCGTCCTGGGTTTCCTTTCAGGGACAAGCAGCAAATTAGTTTCTACCCCAAGTAACCCAGCAGCTTCCAGGAAATGACAGACCCGTGACTACTTGTGTTTTCTGGTAGTCTGCTGGTTTCTGGTGTGTCCACGGCGCAAGTTCGTTACCGGGCTCGAAGGCCTCTGCTCCCAGCAGAGCTGCGCCCGCAGGAAGCCAGCAAAACGCAGCGTCTCCACCTGCCTCGCTCGGGGCGGAGGCGGACACAGCCCGGTCTGGCAACACAGGTATTTGAAGTGGTGTATGCGTACGGTATAGGTGCAGCTGCTACGTGAAGCTCACATTTACATCCATGTATCAGGCAAAAAGTAACGTAACACAACCATCCAACGTCTGTGTGCGCAGAAGCGGGCGATGCACAGCCCTGCAAACAACTCTGTGTCGGTAGCACGATGATCTGCCCAACGGGTGTGAACAGGATTAACGTCTAGATGCCATCAGCCCCAAATTCAGGATGTCCATGTTCAGAATACAGCAGTTAAATTATCTCCATCGAGGCAAAAAGGCTCCTCTCTGAGCATGGACAAGTTTGCTAGTTCAAGGCAGAAATTCACTTCTTGTAAGGCATGTTTGAAGCACTTTTTTTTTTGGCGGGTTTGTAGTCAGTTCTCAAGCTTCTGCCTAGGACAGGACTGAAATCCCAGCTGCTGCAACACCTCTGTCAACCTGCAGGAAAGCTGCACGGGCAGTGCTAGCGTTGGCCAACCCAACCAGCTCCTGACACGTCCCCTGCTTTGCCTGGCATCACGCGCAACACGACAGATGGATTTCAACTCAGGCCTCTGTCAGCATTGTCCACGAGCAGGCAAAGAGCGACAGGAGGTTCTGCGAGTCGACCCTACCCCGCACCCACTGGCCTGCACTCCTCACTCATCACACTTACACCATCGCTACTACACAGCTACCCAACAGCGAACACCCACACTCCACCTGGAGGTGACCCCTTCCCCTCAGCACCCACAGCGTTCCCCACGGACAAAAGGATCACCATGGCGTCTCAGCACTTCTGCCCGGGGCTGAGGTCACACCAGCGACCTCAGCATTGGCTGCATGTCCCATTAGCAGGTTTCGCACAAAAAGCCCCAGTGGATTTTATTTAAAATACCGCTACTGAACACTGGGTGGGTTTTTTTTTTTTTGCTTTTTACATACAAGCACGTATCGCCTTACCATATGAAAACTGTTAAATTTTTTTCTTTTTTCTTTTGTGTTTTTTAAGGGAAATGTCATCTTTCTTTTTCACAGGCGAGTCCAGGTTACAAATTCCTGAGTTTATACTGCACTTAACACAGTCTCCCTTCTTGAATGCTGAGCTGTTTACAGCATGCCGGCAATATGCACCATTTCCCTTACCATCTGTAATGCCAGATGTAGTAAAACTTCATTTCCGTAGAGTGAATTAGGGCCTCTATCACATTGGTTTTGAATAGATGCAAAGACTTAGACCTGGAGGACTTGAAGTAATAGCTCTCCTCCTGTGACGGGTCATTCATGCACCATCTTTTATATTCGCCACGTTAATTAAGGGAAAACATCTTTACCATCATTTTTCCTTTACCAGGAGCTCACTGGGACATATCTGAAATGAGGAAATCCTAGTCTAAACACTTTTAAGTTTAAACCGCAAACTTTCTTAAAGAAACACTCCTTTGAAAGACATTGATCTTTTAATTAGTCCAATATAATGTATGGTATATACAAAAGTCCCTACTTGAGAGAGAGATATATATGCATATGTATATATATATGTGGAATGCATTCACTTTTCTGTGTTCACAAGTATTTTAATGGTGAAATGTTAAAGTCTTTAATCTTGTTTCTGGCATCAAAATGTCTTTGTTCTTCACCCACTTTTGTCACTCAAAATTTATCTGTGAAGAGCTAGCAGGGAAAAAAGAAGGTTTTTGCTTTTTTGTTGAACGGTTCCCTACTGGGATTCTCAGCCAGCAATATAAAGTTGCTAATGTGTTGGGCACAACTTTAAATCCTCATTACAATCATGTGTTCCTTGGAGTAGGTAAGTCAATAACTATGGGTGGATTAAGTGGCTGGTAATTCACAGTGCACACAGACGCATTGACATACGTAGTAGTTCCATCAGCCATGACGCCATAACCTACAAAGAAAGAAAAACTCTGGTTACTCTCCTCTTCATTATTATCTTCTCTTTCTTTAATGATTCACCTCTAACACACAATGGTAAGTGACACATTTATTGCTCAGAAGGAATTCAAAATTTCTCTTCATGTAAAACATAAAGGTCTCCTGAGTTAATACCATCTTTGTCCTACAGCAGAACTTCTTCCCATCTTTTAAATTGTGTTAAGAAAAGCAAAATGGACCCTCACTAGCTAGTGGCTATAATCTCTGGCAGCCAGCGAGCCAAACCTCCTTACAAAAACAGGTTTTTTCTCTGCAAAGCTTTTTTCTTAAAACCTTCTCAGTTTTGGAAAGGTTGAGAAGATAGAGCTTAGGCAACTACAGCATTGGAAAAAAACATACTCGATCATGTAGGTTTGCAGCAATCAATGCAGCAAACTTTGGGCAATTTTCATCTTTCCACCTTTTTTTCTGTCCTGTGTCGTACACCTTTTAAGCAACCAAAGAAGAAAAACCTTGCCTGACTAAGCGGCGTATGTGTGCACCTGCACCCATGCAGGATTTGTCTAGTAAGAACCCTTTCGTCCCACGAGTTTGAACTTGTTGACCAATTTCAACCAAATTTGATAGAAAGACACTAAAACGCCTGCCCAGGCAGAGAAAAAATGGCTTTATTTATGTGTTCTCTGACAGACAAGGTGAATTCACACCCAAAGACACCGGAACATTTCCACAGGAGAAAACACCCTTCTGGGTGTCCCACCAGTGGCGAAAAACCTTCAACTGCATCTCCCGTCTGACTAAACACCCAGGCTAAACAATTCCAGAGCGAAATCTGCAGAAAAGCAAACTTCCAGCTCTAAGCCTGCAGAAATACTTCAGAAAGTGAAGCAGCCGCCCTTTAACGACCCTGGTGTCACGAAAACGCAGACACACTCCCCATTCTCAAAAACCTTTTCATGAATGGCTAAGCTTGATTACACTAGGACTAAAAGCTTAATGTTGGAAACTTGCATTGAAATATTAATATCAATGTGAAGAAACGCATTCACAATCAGAAATGCATGATTTCGGGGAAATCACCTCGTAGAAAGCATTTGTACCAAGATTCAATCTCAGCACTAATGAAGTTAATGGTGAAACGTATTCTTTGCTACATGCACCAAGTTCTGGCTATTCAAATCCTAGGTACCGAGGATTCCTACAGTTTTTCTAAGTGCAATTTCGTGTCTTCTAGAAGCATTGTTAGCTGCAGAATTTACAAACAAAGATACAGTAGCCAAATTCCTTTCTTTTTTGTTCCTTAATAATGCAGGGCCTCCTGGACTCCCCATGGAAAAAATACACTGTAATTAGAGACTAGGGAGGAAAGAAAACTCTGTCAGGTTCCTGTCAAAGACATTCCTTTAAATCATTTGCTGTTTGCCACAGAACAATTGTTCTGTACAAAACACAAACTGCACAGAGGACAGTCAGCATTGCTGCTGGGACTGTCTGTCTCCTCAGCTACATGTTTAGAGGGAACAGAATCAGCTTGCTAACACATTCCTTTTGCTGGAAGATTTCTAATGCTACAGTTTTCACTCCAATCCTACTGCCAACAGCCTCCTCGGCCGTGACCTCAGCCAAGTACTGGCTGTACTGGGCAAACCAGGATTTTAGCCGGAATCCTTGCCATGCTGCTTGCCACTCCCATGGGTCGATCAGCAGCAAGCCCATGTGTGGAGGTGTTTTTTGGCAGAGACAGCAGCGTAGAGGGGGAATAGGGAAGAAACATCTCTTCTAAGCATCTCTTCCTCCCGGATGTTCAGTAAATGACTGCTGCAGATGTAGCTATGCTCAGTCAGGGGAGGAACTCATCTGTTCAAATCACGCATTCTCTCTACAAAGAGTAGCTTCGTTTGCACAGGCTGTCTGCAATGGGAATTCTCCTCTGCAGAGATTCAGCATCCCACTGCAAAACAGGCTATGCAGTTCCCCGTTTGTTTTCTCTAAATTATGATAGCTAACAAGAAGAGTACCTTGTTTCTGTGTTCTGTTATCTACTGTGGAACTGCATTAATTCACAACATATACCAATCTGTGAAGGTGCCATTCTTTTCCCTTGGGAGCCAAAGTTAGGCTTGGTCTTCGCAGATGTGATTTTGTTTACCTGCCTGAAGCTTCACGGCTTGCTAAGTGTTTGCTTATACCCCCCGCAACCCACTTGGTTTACCATTTCTGAAAAGACAACGAGTTTGAACTGTGTTCATCAGCTCTCTTGCAGGGCATCTCAAAGACTGCTACGACAGCAAAGGGTTAGGAAAAAATACTGCCTATGCATTGTTTGTTTACTCTCTGATGTAACAACACCTCAGACATCAACTAGGCTTTTAGCAGGTCAATGCAGATGAGACACATGAGGAGAATGGACTTAATCCCAGAGCTGTAAATTAACCATCTGAGTGTCTTCTCCATCAGTTTTCCCCTTGACAGTGTCACTCCTAACCTAGCACGGTGAAAGCGCCCAGCAGCACGTCAGAGTGGGGTTTCTGGGGAAGGGTAATAGCTCTTCACAAAAACAGAAGTATCTGCATGCCAGCTACTCCAGTTTTTCAGTTTGTTCATTTCTACACTGGTGAGAACCACAGGGATCCTTCCAAGGCTAGAGCAGTCCCAGAAGCAGAAAACTGGCAGTTGTGGAGCATCTTTTCCTGCCAGTAAGATAACATTGCCAAGAACTGAGCAGCTGACAAGACATGCCTGCATGCCAATGGTACACTTCTGCACGGCCCAGTGGTTTCTTTCAGTAGGGGTACCACTTGAAGTCTTGCTGCCATGATATGCAAACAGGACAGGTTTCTCTATAACAGACAGCATCTACCTCTCCCTTTGCCTGGAGATGAACACCTATTGTCACTGACTTCAGTGGAGTATATTTGTCACCATTTACTGATTTATGTGAAGGGAACTAATTTTTTTCCAGTTAAAAATCAAACAGTCAAGAGAACTGCTTTTTTTCATCTGGGTACAAAATGCTTCCCCTGCCAAAGCAAATAAATACGTGAACAAGTATCTTGAATTTCTACACAAGTCAATGGTGACACCCTTCAATTTCATATATGCATTGATAGGGAGAGACAAACTTTATTGTAGAACCTTGAAGATCAAGCCTCAGAAGCAACCCCCAAAGCATTCCTATCCATTTTACAAACACAGAAGCTGAGACACAGACAGCTTACATGAATTATCTTAAGTCACAGAGATTCAGCAGAGGAAAACACAGTCCATCAGTCCTAACATTTAGTCACTTTCTTTAACTACTGGACTCACGTTCTCGTTTTAAAAATCACAGTAATCATCTCTGTGAATGAGGCATCACCTTGTTTTATAGACGTAGAAACTCAAAGAGAAGCTGAAGTACAAATATTGAAATGTGGTTATCAACTAATTCCATCTCTATATATGCAGCTCCGTAAGTATTTGAATTCCAGAAGTGCTTCAGTTCAGACATTCAAGTTTGACAATGCTAGTTAAACCAGACAACTTTCATGTTTGTGGTTTTTAAATATATATATATAAAGAAATGTGTTCTGACCTTCATGGATATGCCCAAAAACGTGAAGCCTTGGCTGTATTCGTCTCTGGACTGTGTTCAGCAGCTCAACGCATCCTACTCGTTGCATTTTCTTAGGAACCCAGTCTAGAAAACCTTTGGAAAGGAAAGGAAAGATTTAAAAGAAGACAGGTTACCTGCAAAGCTGTGCTGCTATAGAGTATTTCTGAGATTTCATGTCTCGTGGCTTTCACAAGCAGCCATAGAAGAATTGACATGGAAAAAACAGTGTTTGCCTTGGTAAGTAGAAGAGGAAGGAAGCTGGAGAAAAACCATAAAAGCTCATTGGAGGAAAGAGGACTATGATAACTTGTCAGGTTTTTTTCAAGGAAAAAAAAAAATCACTGCAATTAAAGCATTTTTGCCCTGCTGTTAATGGGAAAACTCTATGCGTTAGCCATTCTTCCTCCTTTAAGAGAGTGAAGTGTAAAGAGCAGTATGTCCAAAGCGAGTCTCTAAAGAATCTAAATCAGCATCTAGCTATTTAAATCTAGTCCTGGCATCTAGTTTTCAAAATTGAACACTTTAACTGATGTAATAATAAAACTATATTGTTACTGCATTGAATCTTACAGTAGTGGAACTCAGGTGAGGAACCCACAGCATGCCTAAAAATAACATCCTCAGGTAAAACTGGTTTAAGCACTTCATGACCCAGCAAGCCCCACTAGCCTAAATCTGTGGACCTCAGACGGGAAAAGAAACTCAGCCCTTCTGCAGTAGATGTTTTTAAGTGCTGCATTTACTTGCACAAAGTTCATATAAAAATGCATTTTTTTATGAATACAGACAAAAATGTACACTAACTTGCTTGTATGTCTAAAAACATACTGCTGGGGGATGCTTACTGCCAACTGAAGTCTCGTTTCCTTCAAAGCAGTAGTGTAAGAAGGATGTTGTTGTATTAGAGGGTTTGCAATAACCAATCTTGTTTTCCTTCTATTGTTCTGCCATTTTCATCAGGCTCAAATTTAGAAACCTAAAAGATATAATCGTTCTGTTTTTCTTTAGTTGTTCTGATACTTTTCCCCATGTGCCTGTCATAGCTTTGTATCTTTGACTTAGATTGCTGCAATAAGCGTGAATATATTGCGCCTTTGAGAAAACGGTATTCAGCCCGAGAGGTATAGAATCTACTTTTCATACTTTTACTTTTGAGGTCCGCTCAAGCATGGCTAAATAGCAGCTAACCAACTGGCTTAAAAGACCAGAAGTGCTAGTATTCAAGTTCTTAGAAAAGCTCTCAGATTCGCCAGAGCTTCAGAGTAGGTTCACACATTAACAAATACACCTTTCGATGCCAGTGCTTGAAAACTGGGCTCAGTATACTGTAGGGTTTTCTGAAAATGTTAAAAATTTGCCTTTGAATCACAGTTACTCAGAGACCTAAGTCCAATTTTCAGAAACGAGTTGGGAATGCGGCACCCTAAGCGTCAAAAAGACGAAGTTCTGATAACGGCCATAGACCATTAATTCATTCAGACGCTTCTGCAGACGCTGCGTGGCTCCCGTCGGGGGGAGGTACAAAGAGAAAGCCCCACCAAATTACTGACAGAGCACAGCCACGCTCAGTTCTGGTAACTGATTTTACCAGTCACTCAGGCCGAAATTCACTGTAGGAACTAATAAGTATTTAAGATGTCAAAGTGCGGCCAGTAACTCCTCTGGAATCCAGCCATGCTTTTTTTCAGAGCAAACATCTTACAACCATAGGTTTTGTTTCTTCACTGACTCGAAACAGTTAATTGTCAAAATGTCTGTGGTGAACATAAAGCCAAAAGTATTTCCACTTCAAAAACTTCACCAACAAAAATCCATAAAATTAACTTCTCCATTAAATTAAGCATTATTTATGTTGAACATGTTTTTGTTTACATGCATTATCACCCTTCTGAAGCTTTCCCATATGTCTGCAGCTTATTATGTACACCTGACTACACAAACTAAGAATAATTGATTACACCTAGCTAACAATTAGAATTCATCTTAGGGTTTTTTTAATGTTTGGTTACTTGAAACAGGTTTCTGCAGCTGTCAGGAAAGTATAAATCTTTGTCACAGACAATCGAGCAGACAGCTACAAATGAAGACTTAAAGGTGAAATTAAATTAAAAACAAACAAAGAAAAGAATATGAACTTTCTGAAGAGAAAGAAAAGGTTCATAAATGTAGATCTTTAGGAATCAGGGGAAAGATTTTAAAAGTTATACTATACATAAAATTAACAAAATATGCTGATATAGAAATGAGCATTAGCACTGATACCATAATCATGAATACTATATTTTATAAGCCATGAAATATATGGCATATCTTTATTAATAATAAACAGGTTACTAACAAAATGGTCAATAATAGCTGTTTTAACCTTTGTTTTCTCATCCTGTGTGAACCTCCTGTGTATCCCTGCCCTGGTTTCATCCCAAAGCACTACTCTAAAACACAAAAAAAATCTTACTCAGATTTTTGATATGTAGCTAACTGACTTAGAAACACAAAGTCCATTAACTCTTAATAGTGCTTCTGCATCTAAATCATGCAGGCAATTTTAAATCTATCTAATAATGTAGTATTAATTAGTTTAGGAGGATACGCGCTCTTTTGAAGTGAGGGATTGAGAAAGCAGCAGAGAAAATGGATGATGGACAGAATTTAGGCAGCCATGCTGGAGAAAAAAGAGGAATTTGCATGAGCACTGATTGCTATTTATGATCATTACAGCTTTAGTGATGCTGTCCAAGATCAGAACAACAGTAATCAGCTTTCTGGTTAAAATAATTGCCTGGGAGGGTCAAGGAGGATCCTGTCTCCCCAAACGTCTGCGGACAGAGCTACACAATAAAGCGGTTCTGTAAGTTAGGCAGAGTGCTCATTTCTTTTGAAGAGTCACAGATTTGTTGCCATGGGTGTCAGGGAGACCAACAGCTGATGCCCTCAGGCAGAGGGTTCTGTGCCTGAGCCATCTATTAATCCATCAGTAAGAAAAAGACAAAGAAACGGGAACTTTTAAAAAAGAAAATCCTTGGAGGACAGAAGCAGCTTAAGAAATCAAAAAAAGCAAGCAAATACTCAGACATGGAGGCGGGGGGAGTTCACGTTACCTCACTGCAGTCAGTGGAGATGGGCAGCTCTTCCTCAGAATCACTACAATTATTAAATAACCTTTCAATTATTAAATTTACTATTACATTTATTATGAAAGCATGTCTGTTGAGTGCCAGCTCTGCAGTGCTCTCTAGAGGTTCTCCTCCCTCTGCTGATCCCAGGGGCTGCCTGGAGAGGCCTGGTGGCTGAATCAGCAAGGTGGCTGAAGCCGCGTGGTGTGAACCCCTCTCTCCACCTTCTAACACTGGATTTCAAGTACTAGATACTGGGACCCCTTTGGACCAGCTGAAGGTTGGATTTCTTTATAGCTGATCAGCTGGTTTTAAAAATGGCTTTAAAAGTGCTAAAGAAGCTTCTGAAAAAGTTTTAAATATGATTTACAAATAAAACTATATCAAAGGCCTAGTGTCATGCCTTGGATCCTAACGGCAATTATCCCCAGTACTAACCACTTGGAGCTGATATCTCAGGGTCTAAACATTTAATTTCTGCCATCCACTTTCACGATACAGGTCCGTATTAAACCCGGTCTATGTCATGGCATGAGACTCCACTTTGGTGAAGTATCAAAACGCACGTCCTTACTATGAGAAACCGTGCTCACAAAGAAGCCCTTTCCCCCAGGATTAGTGAGCAGTGGAATGCAAAGATGTCTTTCTAAAGAAAACAACAAAAAACAAACCCTTTAGATACTTTCTCCTCCAAGCTCTGAAAGAGGAGAAGAAAGGGTGGAAGACAAGAGGGTTTTAGCTTCAGGAAATTGGGGAATCTTAAGGTTTAAAGAAACCAACCGCCTTCATTTCACACAAAGCACTCCTCCGCAGTAAGAGTCAGCAGAACACTTAGGTACGTGCTTCACTTTTGTGTCCATTTATTAAATTAGTGAGTGTTAAACACATAGTTGCATTAAATATAGCTTCCTATATGTTAAATACGTTGAAAAACATGTTAAAAACCTTAAGCCTTTACTGAATGTGGACAAGTTTCTGTGATTATATTATTTCCGTAACACAGATAATTTCATTATTATCTAGGAATACAAGAAATATCTCATGGCTTTTATATCACCTATACTAATACTTATAAAACACAAATGCAAACTATTTGGTTGGTCTGTTAGTGTGCCAGGTTGTATTAAAGATAGGCAATTCATCCACGCTGTCCAACAAACAGGCAAACAATGGCAGCATTTGGGTTTGCGAGGCAGAAGGTGCACCAAGTCAGCATGACGAGCAAAAATACAGACTCACTTGTTGGTGAGGGAATGCTACTGCAAGTGAGGAAGAAAGACAGTGCTAAAAAAGTAAGATCCCAGTCCAGCATTTTTCTTCAAGCAGGCTCCCTGCTTTAAATCTGCTAATTTCACCAGTGGCAGACTGTACAGATGCATAGGAAAACTAGACATTGCTGATTTAAGAAGCTCATTAAGGCTTTCTATGTTAAGGCTTTATTTTTTAAGCCATTATTTAATTCTCCACGATTGAGCATAGGTAATCATGAAACATAAAACCGATCTGAAGTCCTGGTACCGCTGAAATCAGTACAGATGTTCTAAGTCAGGATTGCACTCTTTGTCTAAGGAGAGCCATCAGTTATTGTATAACCATCTGAAACACACAGCTAAGAGCACTAGTATTTTCTTACCGAGAGGTGGTCCATGTGTTATAAGAATATCTATTCCATCTGGAATAAGGTTCCATTTCTCTAATAGTGCTTGGCCTCGTGGAAGATTAAAGCCCCAGCCATAAAACCAAGGTTGCCTGCCAAGAGAGGAAGAGAATGTCTTCAGTGCTGCTTCCATGTACTGGTTATCTAATTAAAATACGGAGATTGACTAGACACTAGCATCAAATTTGGAGACACAAACAGCATTCATTTTCTTCTTTCTGTGCACAGTAAAACCCTCTTTCCATACAACCAGTGATATTTGACTCGTGAGGCAAATCAGTACAGTCCTTACCACTTCCAGCAGGCAGCAGACAGTAAAATATTCACAGTATTCCTCTAACTAGGTGAAAAGTAACTCTTACATGACCTGGATACCAAGATCTCCATATGTGGATTAGCATGCTGGACTCCCACCAGCATCTAGAAGAACACCTGTCTCAGATACCTAGGTGTGGATATATGCTTCACATTGGCTCCGGTCACATTTGGCCCTTAGCCTATGACCAGTTGGGCAAGGACAGACCCTGGCACAATGACAAATCCCACTCCAAAGCTGGAGACATCATCTCTGCTGTTTTGTTTCCCTAACTGGAAGCATCCCATCAGAACAAGAATACTGCTTCTTTTCTTACATATAATTTTCTTCTGTCCTCTGGTGTGTTGACTTGCTTTTAAGTAAGATTTTCCATATTCAGGATTTCTTATCAGACAGGCATTTACATTTTTCAAAACATATTCATGGAGCAGCTCATCATGGAGCAGTGGGACTGTAACACTACCAGTCAGAACACAGTTTATCTGTACTTTGCTATCCCATTGATTAAAAAACTACACTTCACAGCAATTGTATCACAGTGGTGAATTATCTCTTCCAGACTACGCTCTAATTCTAGGTCATAAAACTGAGGGGTTAGTTTTAGGCTGGAATTTTTTTATAATTTTTTGACTGATGTGTTCTGGTCATATCCATATTTGGAGAACAACAAATAGGCTGCTGTGATTTAATAAGGTTTATGATAATTGCAGCCTTAGTGTTTATAAACACATACACATCAACCAGAGCACCCTTTGAGATGTTACTTTGTTGACGAAAGCTTTACACTCCCTCACCGCATCAAAAGACAGAAAGAATTCTTTCAAACAAATTCTGTGAACTCCACCTTGCATCGCGTATGGCAAAGACAAAAGAAAATGCCCATAAAGCTATTATTCCTCCTCTTCCATTACTGATGCTTGACTAACATTTCAAAAATTAGCATGTCTGTAATCTTCATGATGATGTATTTCCCATTTTTCCTTTTTGAATGCTGTAAAGCACATGTCTATTGGAAACAGCTTAAAAAATAGAGCTTGCTAAAATATAAGGGGATGTGGCTTACCCGAGGGAAGAAAAGTCTGCTACAAGCAAAGGAAGAAGGGGGCTTTGCAGAATGTTTCCTGCCTTTCTTCCACAGATATAAAAAGCCTCAGCTTTTGTAGGCAGATGACTGAAGGCTGTCTGTGTCCATGGCTAAGAGCTCATCTCCTAGCGCTTCACCACACAGCACCCTGGATAACCAGGCTCTGGACAAACAGGTGTCCCAGGGAAAAGAAAACAAAAAAGGTGAAACTCCGTACATCTGCCACTGCGACCAGAAATACATCACTTCCTCCAGAAATGAGGGAAGTAAAGAAGGTGTGTGAAGAAGGGATGCTAACACCAGTAGCAACGAAGCAGAAACCTTGTTCTAAGTTACGTTGCTCAGACCAGGGCAGCTGGCTGAGAAAAAGACATATCCCTATATCAGGGATATGAAACCACGCTGTTCTTATTTTTTTGTTCACCTCCTAGCAGCCTTTCCTCATAGGAAGAACAGCAGCTCACAGGACATGACTTCTCACCTTCCTGCTGCTGGGGTGGTAACTCATGGTCTAGTTACCGGCTTATTTTGCGGTAAGCTACCAGCAACATTCCTGTATAACACTGTCACGCAGAACCAAACCACAGTCCGTGGAGTTTGACCAGCCTGTCTTTACATTCAGCTCACCACTGACAGAATGGGAGTATTTTTATCTCATAGGAATGCCCTGAAAATAAATAAACTGAAGTCTGCGAGGTGCTTGGATGTTACAGAAGTGGGAGGGGTTATAAAAATATACAGGGGTTAGGATTTTTCTAAACTTCCCATCCATCCCTGCCTTGGGATTGCATTCCACACCTTGCATGCCAAGTATCTCTCTTCACCAAGATGAAAATATTCAACTGTTTGGCAAACTGCCTTTAGGCCCAGAGCAAGTTTTCCAGGAGCAGAATCTCATCTACACAAAGTATTTGCAAGGGTAATCACAGAACATAGAATCATAGGTCAGAAAAGACCTCTAAGATTGTCAAGTCCAACCATCCGCCCAACACCACCATGCCTGCTAAACCATATCCCAAAGTGCCATATCCACATGTTTTT
>Ga0181612_115501_pt1 | contig 14468 bp, 6 predicted proteins | sample HoacroProtozoa21_FD_119630 | JGI IMG/M metagenome (GOLD analysis project Ga0181612, IMG submission 119630) | Hoatzin crop microbial communities from Cojedes, Venezuel. Combined Assembly of Gp0051906, Gp0051904, Gp0051908 | reverse complement strand
CGTAATCTGGTTCATTCGGCTATCGTTGACCAGACAAACATGAAGCAGGTTCGCGACTTGCTCTGTCTGCGTTGAACATGTTAAACTTTTAAGAGGAGAACAAAACTATGCCAAGATCAGTTAATCACGTTGCTTCAAGAGCAAAAAGAAAAAGAATTCTGAAACTCACGCGTGGCTACTACGGAGCCCGCAAAAACGTTTGGACCGTTGCCAAGAACACTTGGGAGAAAGGTCTCACATACGCTTATCGCGACCGCCGCAACAAGAAGCGCACTTTCCGCGCTCTGTGGATTCAGCGTATCAACGCTGCCGCACGTATGGAAGGACTGAGCTACTCGCAGCTGATGGGTGCCCTCCACAAGGCCGGCATCGAAATCAACCGTAAGGTGCTTGCCGACCTCGCCGTCAACAATCCAGAGGCTTTCAAGGCTATCGTTGACAAGGTGAAGTAAGGCTTCAGACAGAATTAAAATACGAAAAAGAAATTGCAGGTTGCCTCTCTTTGGGGCAACCTGCAATTTCTTTTTTTGTAATAATGACCATAAAAACGTCTGTTCTTTCGTTTTTATTTGCTATCTTTGCCACATAAAACAAGCCAAGAGTATGAGAAGGATGCTGCTTTTGCTGTTTGCGATGCTGGTTTCGGCTGCTGTGTTTGGGCTGTCGATGGACAGCATTCGTGCGCGGCTGGAACGCGGACCCGTACAGGAGAAGGTCTATCTGCATCTCGACAACCAGAGCTACTTCGTGGGCGACACAATATGGTATAAGGCATACGTGGTGAGGGCCGACGACCTGAAGGAGACCGACATGAGCCGCGTGCTCTATGTGGAGCTGCTCACTCCCGACGGCTTGCTTGTTGAGCGGCAGCAGCTAATCGTGTCGCCCGACGGCTACAGCTGCGGCGACTTCGCGATTGGCGATTCGCTCTATTCCGGTTATTACGAACTGAGGGCCTACACGCGGTGGATGCTGAATTTCAATGTTACCATCCGCAAGCATCGGCTTGCAGACAAGGAGCGTTTTTATGAAAAGCAGATGGCCGAAGACTTTTACCGCGAATACGGCAACATCTATTCCCGCGTGTTCCCTGTCTATGTGAAACCTGAAAAGGAGGGCGACTGGGCCGACAAGGCCATCTATCAGCGTCCGAAGCAGCGGTTGGACAAGGAACTCGACGAGAGCCTTCGGGTGGAGTTCTTTCCCGAAGGAGGCAATCTAGTTGAGGGGCATCGGCAGCGCGTGGCTTTCGAGGCTACCGATGAGGACGGGCAGGCCGTAGAGGTGAGCGGAAAGATTGGAACGACCGACGTGAAGACCGAATTTATGGGACGCGGATTGTTTGAGATAGACGTGAGCGACGATTTGCCGAAAGCAACCTTCGACTACAACGGAAAACAATACAAATTCAGCCTTCCTAAGCCCAAACCAGCTGGCGCCGTTGTGCGTGTAGAGGGAAGCAAGGCTGTTGCTGAGGGCAGTGGCACGATGGCTGTCGCCATTCTGTGCAGAGGGAAACTGCAATGTTTCCAGACATTTACCGACCGCCTTCATATTGATCTCGACGGGCAGCATCTGCCTACGGGCGTAAACGATTTGCTGGTGATCGACACGCTTGGCAACATTCTCGCCGACCGCTTGTTCTTTGTGAACAATCACGACAGAGGCGGCACAATATCTGTGGAAGGGCTGAAGGATGAGTACAAGCCATTTGAGCAGATTTCATTGACTTTCACCTGTCCCGACGTCAATCACTTTTCTGTTGCAGTAAGAGACGGAGCCAATGATGCCCCGACTTTCGACGACGGCAACCTGCTGACCGACCTGCTGCTATCGTCGGAACTGAAAGGATTTGTGGCAAATCCAGCCTATTATTTCGAAAAAGGCCACGAGCATCATCTCGACCTGCTGATGATGGTGCAAGGATGGCGTAGATACGATGCAAAGCCCATTCTTGGCGCCGAGCCTTTGCGCTATCGGCCTGAAGGCGGGATGACTGTGGAAGGATATGTCTATGATTTTGACAGAATATTAGACCAGTCAATAGGTGAAGTGCTTAAACGGATGAACACGTCGTATGAAAGCAAAAGAGCTGCGGCTGATGTGGACCTGGAAGCACCTGTCGCCACGACACAGCAGGCCGACAACAGTCAGACCGCAAATGAAAACGGATTGTCCAACGAGGCGGTACAGCAGACAGAAACATCTGCCGGCAACGCCGAGACGGAAGACAACGGTAATCGCAAGTTGTGGCATCATTCAGTGAAAGACTCCGTCATACTGCATGGAGAGCTGATTCTCGGACGCGATATTGCCACCGTTGACATAACCACCACACGCAACGGACACTATGCTTTCGACATTCCTCCCTTCTATGGCGACGCAACGCTCTCTCTCAGCGCTACCAACCCCAGTTGGAGCAAGCGGAAGCAAAAACGCATAAGCAACAAGGGCATTCACGATGACAGCAGTGCTCCAGAATATTTCGTGAAGCGAGATATTTTCTTCCCCATTTTTTCAAAGAAATACACGTGGTATCAATGTCACCAGCCAGAGGTCGGCGACACCATCGGCGACTACGACTACGATGATGCCAGCGTAGCTCCCATTTCCAAGATGGACAGCCGGATAAAGGAGGTTACGGTGAAGGGGAAACGGCGACGCATAAGGCGACCGCTCGACTTCGCCCATCCGGCAATGATATATGACGCTGCCGAAATGTATAATCTCATTCTCGACTACGGTTTGAGTGGAGGCTATGTTGATATTGCCGGCTTTCCGCACCATATATCCTATCTTCTGATGGCCAACTATGACGGAGGGCACCAAATAGCGACAAAAGTGAGAATGGTGAGGCCTTTCCACATCTACGAAATCACGAAGGATGGCAACACGAGAGCTACCGATTCGCTGTACTACGACATCTATGAGCTGACTTATCCAGGAGGTGGCTTTCAGGTGAGACGTAGTGAGGCTGCTATAGCGAAAGACTTGAGTATGAAGCGAATAAACAAAGTGAGGCTATTCACCGATTTTGAACCGCGCAATCCCGAAAAGCCGTTGGTGAGAAGCATATCTTGGGCCGATGTAACATTAGATTTCGTGGTTTATCCCGACGAGATGGAGACTTATACTTTCCGCGACCGCCACATCACGCTTCATGGTTTCACTGCTCCCCATGACTATTATAATCCAGACTATTCGCGCAAGCCGATGCCTGACACGAAAGACTATCGCCGCACACTCTATTGGGAGCCAAACGCAAAGCCTGATGCCGACGGACACTTCAAGGCCACCTTTTATAATAATGGGAAGCCAACCCGTCCGAAGGTGAATGCGTGCGGCATAGGAACAACGGGAAAATTGATGTATAGCGGACTTTAGACTTCAGTTTACGATGGCTATTCTGCACACTTCGCCATGACGCCCTCCGTGGCGCGCGATGAGCACGTGGTAGATGCCTGAATGTACGCGTCGTCCGTCAGACTCACGTCCGCTCCAGACAAACTGTCCGTTGGTGGCTTTGCCTTTTGCCACAAGTGTGCCTGTGGCCGAGACAATGCGCACGTCGGCTCCTGCAGGCAGTCCGGTGACGGTTATGTTGCCGCCGTAGTCGGGGCCGGCTGGGTTGGGATAGGCATGTATGCTCTCATTATCGTTTTTGTTGCTGTTGTCATTCGTCTCCTCTTGCCATGAGCAGAGACCAAGCGAAGTGGAGAAGTAGGCTCGGCGGTTGATTGTGTCGATGGCCACGCTGTTTACGTCGTCAGAGAGCAGAGGCGAGTTGTCGCGGGTGAAGTGGCGCAGTTGTTGGCTTCCGTCGGTCGAGAGCAAATAGACGCCCTGGCCGCTTGTGGCTATCCATTTGCGCCCGAGATGGTCGATGGCAATGCTGTTCACCGCCACTCCTGCCAGCCATCGGCCTCCGTCTATGCGTGGGGCGGTGAAAACGGTTTCGCCGGTTTCGATGTCCTCGCGGGTGAGCATCAGCACTCCGACGTCGCTCCCAATCCATACGTTTCCTTCTAGATCTTCGGTCACGCAGATAGGGTAGAGAGTGGTGATTTGTTCGCCGTCGCGAGTGGCAAATGAGTCGTACATTTGCATGGTGCGCGCCGTTGGGTCGTATCTGAAGAGAGCCCGCCGCTGGTAGTTGTTGTTTACGAACCATAGCAGGCCGCGACTGTCGATGATTGGTGAGGTGAGGTTGGCCAGTCCGGTGCCTTTGCGCATGACCAGCTCATGGGTGTGGTCTTCCCATGTGCCGTCGCTGCGCATCACCACAAGCGGCTTCAGGGCCATGCTCTGCAGAATCCACAGGTCGCCTTCGGGCGAGAAGGTTATGCCTTGTGTCAGTGCGTAGTCGGGACTTGTGTTGCCGCCTCCCAGCTGTGCCAACTCGTAGAGTCCGTCGCCTTGACGGAATACTTTTACGAATCGTCCGTCGAGAAATTCGTAGAGTCCTGTGCGTCCTGATGCAAACACGTGCTTCGGATTCTTTGGATCGACAGTGATGCTGTTCAGGTCGAGGTAGGCCCATCCGGTGATGGTGTCGAGTTGGTCTTGCTCTATTATCCATGTGTCGTCGTCGGTGAGCAGCTGCACTGTGCCTGGCCGCTCGGGGTCATCTACTCCTGCTGCCATGAATCCGCCGCAGGTGTAGAGCGTGCCGTCGCGGAATAGTGAGTGGTAGAACAAGTTGTGTTTTGGTCCGTCGGGACGGGGCAGTCGAGCCATGTCGATGCCTGATGTTCCAGCGGGGCCGCTCTGCATCTCCACGTTTGCCTGACTTTTTCGCCAGTTGTTTTTATTTATGAATGGGTCGCGTCGGCTGCAAGCGAGCAGTCCGAGACTGTCGGTCATGGCGTACAGCGAATCGTCGGTGGCGGCCATGTCGGAAACTTTCATTCCGAGCATACATGTGCCGGTTATTTCGGCACGTGCCACGTCGATGGCCATAATGCCGAAGTCGGTTGGCAACCATACGGTTTGCGATTGTGACGATGGCACGAGAATGCCGTTGATATGCTTGCTGACGGGCATTATGCGCTCACTGACCTGGCGAAGGTTCACCACAGTTGCGCTAGGACTCATCAGGTCGATGTTGCTGTTGTCGTAAACCACGACAAGCCGTTGCGCCTTCGGGCACCAGCGTATGTGGCTGATGCCAGCATCGCTCAATACTCCAGCCTTGTCGTAGGCATCTACCGATTCGTCAGCAGTGTTGTAGGCATAGAGTGCTCCGTCGGCAAGCACGTAGAGGGTGTTGCCTGCCTTTTCCACCGTTTCGATGTTGCGGTAGCAGAGGTAGTTGCGCCATGTGCCGTCGGCCATCATCTGGCTTGCGGCCATGAGCATCAGAAGGAAGGTTTTATACCTTATACCCGAAACTTTAAACATTAAAGTAAGCGTCAAGCAGGTCTTGAGCGGCTGCAAACGATGTCTTCTGTCCTTGCAGCACCATTCTTTCGGCGGCCTGCATTTTCGACTTGATAATCGGATTATGGTAGAAATGGTCGAGCAGCTGCTCGTTGATGCTTTCGCGCATCCAGTATTTTCCCTGTTCGTTGCGGCGGTATTCAAAGTAGCCGTTGTCTTTCACGAAGTCGAAATATTGATACACCATTTGCCAAATCTCCTCTATGCCTGTGCCGTAGAAACCTGAATAGCACATCACTTTTGGCTGCCATCCGCTTTCTGGGGCTGGGAAAAAGTGGAGGGCGTTGCGGAAGTTGGTTGCGGCTATGCGGCATCGCTCCACGTTGTTGCCGTCGCATTTGTTGATTACTATAGCATCGCTGATTTCCATGATACCGCGCTTGATGCCTTGCAGCTCGTCGCCGGTGCCGGCCAGCTGGATGAGCAGGAAGAAATCTACCATTGAGTGGCACGCCGTCTCGCTCTGTCCCACACCTACCGTCTCCACAAAGATTTTGTCGAAGCCGGCGGCCTCGCAGAGAATGATGCTTTCGCGGGTCTTTCGCGCTACGCCGCCAAGAGAGCCCGCCGTCGGACTGGGGCGGATGAACGAGTCGGGATGGTTGGCCAGTTTCTCCATGCGCGTCTTGTCGCCAAGAATAGATCCTTTCGACCTCTCGCTGCTGGGGTCGATGGCCAGCACTGCCAACTTGCCGCCGTGCTTCTCCAGCACGTGTATGCCAAACTGGTCGATGCTGGTGCTTTTGCCTGCTCCAGGCACTCCGCTGATGCCCACTCTGATGGAGTTGCCGCTGTGAGGCAGGCACTTTTCCACCACCTCTTGCGCTTGTTGCTGGTGGTCTGGATTGATGCTCTCCACCAGCGTCACGGCTTGGCTCAGCACAGTGATGTCGCCCTTCAGGATGCCTTCCACCATGTCGGCGGCAGAGAGTTTGCGACGCTGGAAACGTCCTCTTTTCAGATAGGGATTGACTATTGCTGGCTGGCTCACTCCGGCATTGACGGTCAGTCCTTTATATTCTTCGGAATTTTCTGGATGTTTCATTTTGTTGTTTCTATATTGATGACCACTTTAGCATTGTCGGGGTCGTTGGTAATCATGAGCACACGAGGTTTGCTGCGGGCTCGCTTCAGACGGTCGCGCTCGGCGGTGATTTTCATTTTGATGGTCTCGCCGGGTTGTATGTTCCGCTTCGGCAGCGTTACGCGCAGACCTTCGGTGAACATTTGCATCGACGTGATGTCGAGGTTGGTGCGGCCCTGATTGGTGATAAGCACTTCGCCGCTCAGCTTTTTCTTTTTGCCGAAAGAACCCAGATTGAGCGTAGTTTGCGAGATGGAGAGGTGCGGGCCAAACTGTCGCTGCACGCTGGTCAGGCCTTGAAAGGCTGGCAGCAGAACGGCCGAGACGCTGATGCTGCGGTCGCGGCTCACTTTCTCGCCGAGATTGCTGGCCAGATAGACGTTGGTTTGCGTCAGGCCGTAGCTGTGCAGATTGGCCGAGTTGAGCGTTATCCTTATCCTGGCGGTGCGTCCTGGAGCCACACGCTCTGGGAAAACTTTGGCTGTGAGATAGGGCGGCAGGTGCTGCAGGTTGGGCTGGCAAGTCTTGTTGCTGGCGTTATATACGTGCAACTCCTGCATGGGTTTGTCGCCCCGATTGACATTGTCGAACTCCAAGTCGTTTTTATCTACTCGCAGTTCGCCCAACTCAAATGGATATTCGCCGGTGAAGTTCTCCATTTCGGCCACCACTACGCCTTTTAGTGTCAGTATGGTTGGTTCGCTGGAGGCATTGCTGAAAATTGCCACTTGCTTCACGAAGTGTCCCATCTGTTGGGCGTCGTAGGTGGCGCTGATGTTGAATCGTCCGCCACCTTCTATCTCTGTTCGTGGCCATTCCACCGATGTGCATCCGCAGCTGCTCTGCACGTCGCTGATGATGAGTTTGCGCGAACTCTTGTTGCGCAGTTCAAAGGTTGCTTTGACGGGAGACTGGAAAATCATCCGTCCGCAATCTACTGTCGCTTTTTTCACTGTCAGTCGCTGGCTGGCTGCCGGAGTGATTGCGGCGAGGGCCAGCCCAAGTATCAAGTATTTTTTCATTCTTTCACTTTTATAGTTGTTGCTTTTGCCGTAGCCCTGTATTCTGGCGCGTAGGCGCACTCGACGGTGAGTGTGCCTGTGTCGTAGTCGCCGGCACGGTCGATGTAGTATTCTGTCTCTATGACGCGCTTGCCTTTTGGCAGTTTGTCGAAGTAATAGTTTGTGGTGTTGTCGAGCGGAGTGCAGTAGTAGCCCCATCCGTAGCCGCTGAGCTGGTTGACGGGTTCCATGCATGCTGCCCGTTTGTCGATTATCTGCACGAAGTCGAAGTCGCGCTCGGTTGTGATGGTAAGGCGTACCTTTACCTTGTCGCCAACCTTTATGGGCGAGGGGGCGATGAGTTCACGTCTTACGCTGATGCCCGACGTCTGGTGGTCGGCCACCTGAGTGGACTGTTGCATGAACTGTGCGTAGATTGCGCCCCACGACGTGCCGTCTGATTTCTTTGTGGCCGTGAATGTCTGTTGGTTGCTTCGTTCCATAGAATGTTTCACGTAGCCTGTGCCGGCCGTTGTAGATTCTGGCAGCATTTTGCCGTCGATGGCGAGCGTGCTGTGCTCTTGTCGGCCAAGCACCTTCATGTTGTTGTAGAGGAAGGCGTAGATTGCGTTCACCGAGTTGATGGGCGTCTGCCATGCCTGCGTCCGCTTTTCCTGCAATAGCCACCGCTGCATCTCCTCGATAGTGATTGTGTCGTCGGGAGTCAGCCGTTTCATTGCCTCGATGGCTGCCACTTGTGTGGGAATGCGGTAGTCTTTCCACGAATAGGTGGCGCGGGGCGAATCGTAGTAGCGGCCCATCTCATCTTTATATACGGTGTATTCCTTCAGACTCTTCACATATTCCTTGTTGTCAAGAATTATGGCGGTGAGGGCTTTGTCGTAGAGGCTTTGCTGCTTCATCTCTTTCTTGAGCAGGGCAATGAGCCATTCGTTTGCCGACTTTACGTTTGCGGGCAATCCCCGTCCGTCGATTTTGCACAAGTATAGCCACTGCAGATAGGTGGAACCAGGGAATACGGGCTTGTGGCCTTTCTTTTGCCACTGCTTCATCTCTTCTACGTGTTTCACCACTTGCCGCCCCATGTAGTTGAAGGCTTTGTCGAGCATTTCGGTTTGTTGGCTCTGTTTTTCGCCAGTCATGTCTTTCAGGCGCACGAGCATTTCCGCTATGTCAACCGTCATGCAGAACGACGGTCCCATTCCTGGCCACCATTGCCATCCGCCACCTGCCGTTTGCAGCGATTTCAACTTGCTTGTCGCGGCGGCATTGCGGCGGTCGATGGCATTGGGCTCGAAGAAGATGCCAAGCTGGCGTTTCTGCGAATGTTCGTTTTCGGCATCCATCACCCATGGCGTTTCGCTTAGCATCAGGTTTTTCAGTTCCTTATTCTTTTCCAAAGCACTCATAAGCGACGTTTCTTCGCCTTTTTCGCGTCGCCACTGTTCAAACACATCTTTTGCGCGAGGCGATTGCTTTACGATGGCTTGTGCGATAGTGTTGGTGTAGAGGGCCGCAGCTTGGCTGATGGCGTTGTCGCTTTCCGGCACGCCCATCGACGGCATGGCTTGCATCATCAGCCATGCGGGCTGGTTGGTGTATTCTACGGTCAGGCGTTGCTCTGTGCTGCCTTCGGGGAAAAGTGTGGAAAGGTTCACACGCTTTTCGCCGGCTCCATGCTGAGTGAATGGCACCGACACCGTTACGCGCTCGCGGTCGGGCATCACGGGCAGATAGTGTTGCTCGCCGTCACTGTGGCTTTTGCCTTTGGCGGCTATGCGGCATACGAGCAGTTTGCCGGCGTATTTGTCGGCAGAGAAGTTGAATGACACTGGCACTGTACTGTGTGCATCCACTTCGAATGGCTTTTGCAGACTTGCCACCACTTCGTTGGTTTCAGCCGTAAGCAGCTCCATCGTCAGCGTGCCTCTGTCTGGATTGTCGGTCAGATTGCTTATTCGGGTTACGACCCTTGCGTTGTCGCCCGCACGGATGAATCGTGGCATGTTGGGCTGCACCATCAGTTGTTTCTGGGCCACTGCCTCGCCTTCGAGCATTCCGTTGCACATCTCCTTGTCGTGTGCCAATCCCATGAACCGCCATGTGGTAACGCTTTCTGGCAGAGTGAATGTCAGCGTGGCGCGTCCTTCAGAGTCGGTTGTCAGCGACGGTTCGAAGAATGCTGTTTCGTTTAGATTTTCACGCATTGAGACCTCTGCAATTCCGCTGCCAGTGGCTTGCTCGTCGGATGCATCTTCAGTCGCCATGTCGGCGGCCGCCATCGGTGCTGCTATCTTGGCTTCAGCCACGGCTTCTATCGCTACTCCGTCGGTGGCTATGCTGTTCATGGCGGCTTCCGATCTTGCTGCACCAAGCATCATGCGGCGGTGGTGCGCGAAACTGCGGTAGTAGAGTTGCGGCAGCACCAGCGTGCTGAGTTGCAGCGGATGGTCGTCGAGCCATTTCAGTTGTGCGCTTGCCGAGAGCAGTTGCCGCGAATAGTCGGGTGAATGCCATGCTGTGGACGGCAGACTGCGGTAGAGGCCGAGATGCAGATTCCATTTGTGTGGCATCAGTTGGTCGAGCGACTTGTCGTAGAGTGTTGCCACGAGATGGGCGTTGGCAGACTTTCCGTCGGGATAGGCCACTTGCAGAGACCACTGCTCCTTCTGGCCAGGCTCCAGGCGGTCGCGGAATGTGGTCCACTTCATTATCAGACGCTTGTCGGGCAGCGGCTTCTCGATGGTGGCGCGCAACCTGTGCGGACGTCCGTTTTTCACCCATGCAAAGGTGAGCAGCACTCCGTCGCCATACTCATTGCGATAGGTGAACTTTCGATTGAGAATGCCGTCGTGAAGGTCGGCTACTCCGCTTTCGACTATTTTGTTTCCTGAGAATATATTATATAATAGGTGGATGTCGTCTGACGAACCCACTTGCACCGTTACCGGCCGTCCGTCGCGCGGAAACTGTGTGTCGCTGACGTAGAACCACTCGTCGGTTGGCGCCGGTGTCTTTGTGTCGTCGAGATGGAACACATAGAAGGTCTGCCTGAGCGTGTCGCCTTCGGCTATGGCTGTCAGGCAGTGCTTTCCCGACGAGAGTTTTCCCAGAGCCACGTCTTTGCCTGTCTCGGCAGTGTGCCATTTTCCGTTGTCAATCTGCCATTTCACGTTGGCCGGCATCTCTTGTCCTGCGGCATTCATCACTGTCAGTCGCATCGACTTGAGTGAGTCGCCGAGTTCTTTCTCTTTCAGCGAACTCATTACGGCGGCCGGCCGTCGTCCGAGCGGCAGACGCAGTGTGGCGGCATGGGTCTCGCCGGCAACGTCGGTTACTTGTGCCTCAATCTCGAAGTTGAAGAAGGCTCGCTCGTCGGCATCGTCGGGCAAGGTCAGCGGCAGGCGCGTTTCAAATCGTCCCTCGCTGTCGGTCGTTGTTGTGTCGTTCAGCAGAACCTTCTCGCCCATGTCGTGGCGCATCCACCAGCACCAGAAGGCTCGGCGGCGAACCACCTTGTAGGCCACTTTTGCACCGGCCACCGGCACGCCGCTGTAGGTGAGGGCCTTGCCTGTGGCTCTTACGGTGTCGCCTGCCTGATAGCGTGTTTTCACCTCATCCATTTCCACTTCGAAAGTGGGCCGTTTGTAGGCTTCCACGCGGATGGACTGCGTGCAGTTTTGGCTCGGCGACAGATGGGCGCGCAGCAAGAAGCGTCCCGTCAGCCCCTCTTCAGGCAGCACGAAGTCGGTGGAACATGAGCCGAACTGGTCGGTGGTCAGTTGTCGCTTCTCCACCATCTTTCCGTTGGCATCGAAGAGCGAGATTGTCATCTTCTCCTGCTGCTGCGTGTAGGTCTGTTCGCCTCCTTGGGTGAAATAGGCTACGGCTGACGCGTGGACGGTCTGTCCCGGACGATATATGCTGCGGTCGGTGAACAGAGCCACTGAGCGGGTGGTCTGTTTTTTGTCGTAATAGCGGTAGTTGGTGGAGAAGCGGTTTTCGCGGAATGCGCGGTCGTCGGCAGTGCTGACGTATATGCGGTAGTAACCATTGTCCTTCATTGCCACGTGGCTCTCGCCGTTGGCATCAAGAGTGTGGGTGACGGTCTCTCCGCTCTTTTGTCCGTATCTCACGTGCGTCAGTCGCAGCTGTGCGTTAGATGCGGGTTGGCCGCTGGTCAGGTCGAGCACGGCAATGCGTGTCTGTCCGTTTGGCAGTGGCTCGGCCAAATAGGTGAGGCGGGTTGCGTAGAGCAGCATTCGTGATTTCTGCTTTACTCCTTCGGCTGACAGTTCTACGAGATACACGCCTGTCTCCAGCGGCCCTATTGTCATGGAGTCGCTGAACTCTTCCCATACGGCTTTGCCGTCGTATTGGTGGCGTTGTGTCAGACTGGTCAGTTCTTTTGCTCCCGACATCAGCGTCTGAAGGTCTTTTTCGTTGTTTGGGCTTAGCTGCGTGTCGCCGTCAACTTTCAGTTGCCATAGCTTCAGCGTGGTTTCACTGGTGTTGCGCAGGCGGGTCAGTTTGAGCGTGCCGCTCTTGCCTGTGGCCAGCGTGTGTGTGGCCAACTCGGCTGTGAATGTGGGTGTGGTGAGGTCTTGGCGCGCATTTTTCAGTCGGCAGATGTTTGGCCATTTCTCCCATCGGCTGATGGCGTCGGAGGCGTATTGGTATCGCTCTTTGGCCGTAGCGTCGTCCATCCTTTCGTATCGCTCTATAGCCACTTCGGCGGCCACGTCGAGGTCTTCATATTCTTTCAGGAGAGAGTCGAGCTGTTCGAGCTTCGCGTTCGATTGTCTCAGTTGTTCCAGCTTTGCGAGGCAGGCCGCCCTGCGGTTGCCGCGCTTTGTGTAGCAGTCGGCCATGGTCTTATAGTCTTCTGCCATATAGCCGATAATGTGCAACAAGTCGCCGCCGAAGATGCTTTCGTCGGTGCCATGATTCACCATCGGGTCTATCGTCTTGGCTTGAGTCTCGGCCAGCTGGTCGGCGTGGCTCATGGCTCGCTGATAGTGTTCCTGACTGCTCATTCGGCTCTCTGTGTCGGAGCCTTGGCTGGCCAGCACGTGCCCCAGCACAGCGTCATATACACTGGCGAGAGCCGCATGGCTCTTCTGCATTTTGTCGGCCTTTTGCTCCATGCGCTCCACTCTGGGGGCGAGTGAGTCGGGACTGATGCTGTAGGCCAACTCCATTCCCACCGTCTCAGCTTTGAGCAGCTGACCGTAGTCGCCCCCGCGGCTAGCCTTCGTGGCAATGCGGTCGATGGCTTTCAGCGCCGTTTGTGGCAGGTCTTTTTTGCGTGCCGTCTCCACCTCTTTCCAAAGAGCGGAATAGCTTTGCGAGAATGCCAATGATGGCAGCAGGCAGCAAGCGGCCAATAGTCGTTTCAGAGTTGTCATATTCGTTTTCTTCTGCAACAGTTCTACAAAAGTACAGAAAAAACGGGTAAAGATGCCCCATTTGCGTCTTTTTTTAAAGATTTTAAAGAGTTACGCCTGCTTTACGACGCAAAAGAACCGCTGCAGTCTTCCGGAGGTTTTCCGAATGGCTTGCAGCGGCATTAGTTGGGAGAATCGGCTGTCTTGCAGCGTCGCCGATTATTTCACGATTACTTTCTGTCCGTTTACGATATACAGACCGCGTGAGGGATTGATTACGCGCCGTCCTGAAAGGTCGAAAATTCCTTCTTTGCGCGGATGGATGGCAATGGTTTCCACAGCATCGACCGTTGTGCCATAGATGAGGTGCACGGTGGTGTGGGCAGCCACTTGCGATAGGCCTTCGTTGCCTTCTATGCTTTGCAGCGTGAGCGAGTCGATGCTTTCTGGAGCATAGAGGATGTAGGCCTCGCCGGCCTTGACGAGCGTCTTGCTCGAGCTGAGCAGATTGCCGTTGGCATCGACGCTCTCAACCGTCACGTAGTAGTAGGGTCTTGCCTGATAGGTGAAGAGCTTGTAGGGGTGGGGCTGGCTCCATCCGGTGAGCGAGCCGGCGTTGCCGTTCCAATATAGGCCGTTGGTTCCCTTGATGCTCCACGTCTCGCCGTCGCTGTTGAGGGTGAAGGTGAACTTGTCGCCGCTGTTGGAAGCGACGATAGCACCGCCACTGTTGAGTTGCGGAACGTATTTGCCCGTCAGATCGTTCTTCACGGTGAATGCCGCGCCGCTCTTTTCGATTGCCCACGTGTAGTAGGGCGTTGCCGGCTCGGCGCTGGTGGCCTGGAGGATGCGCGAGCTGCTGGCGTCGATATATCGGTAGCCGGAGCGTCCGCTTACGGTGGTGGCGTCGTAGATGAGATAACTGTTTCCGGCGACTATCTCGCTGACGCTGTTCATCACTTTCTCCACTCCTATATAGGCGTCGGTCTGATAGGTCGCGGTGAGCGTGGTGTCGCCGGTGAGTTGCATCGTGGTGCCTGAGGTTTCTGAACCGCTGACGAATTCGAAATAGTCGAGTTCGGGATAGGCTACGGTATAGTTTGCATCGGTCTGCGTTGCCTCTCGCTGTCCGATATATACTCCTTGGTCGGTGTAGCAATCGAAGACTACGCTGTAGGCCGAGCGATGATAGGAGAGCGTAACCTCGTTGGAGGCATCACTTACTTTGGCTGATTCGAACTCATAGTTCTTCAGTCGCGGCCACTCTTCGTTGTCGATGATTGATTCGCCCTCAGGCAGGCTTAGGTAATATTCGCCTATTGCATTGCCCTCGGTGTCAACACAATGAAGACGCCAGAGCGACACGGGCTCCACAGCCCACGCCGTGCCTTGCGGACGAACTGCGCCGACGGCAGCCGTAACCACGTCGAAGTCATTGGCCTGCTTGGCCGCGCTGATGCCGAGGAAGAGCGTGAGACTGTCGGCCATGATGGTCAGTTCGCCGTCGGTGGACGATATTTGGATGGTTGCTGCGTT
>Ga0181612_137405_pt1 | contig 14470 bp, 7 predicted proteins | sample HoacroProtozoa21_FD_119630 | JGI IMG/M metagenome (GOLD analysis project Ga0181612, IMG submission 119630) | Hoatzin crop microbial communities from Cojedes, Venezuel. Combined Assembly of Gp0051906, Gp0051904, Gp0051908 | reverse complement strand
GTCAGACCAGGGAGAGGAATTAGAGCCCAGCCTGAAGAAAGCCGAGATATTTCCAATTTAAGATGAATTATTCAAGACCCACCTGGACAAGGTCCTCTGCAGCCTACTGTAGGTGACCCTGCTTCGGCAGGAGGGTTGGACTAGATGACCCACAGAGGTCCCTTCCAACCCCGACCATTCTGTGATTCTGTAATTTTTTAGTTTTTGCCTTGAGGATGAATAATTGTGGTAGTTTGCTTGGTGAGGCAGGACTTCAGAAAAAGGAAGGGCTCCCCTGGTAAAGATTTCTTCTTACTGCGCTTGTGTGTCTCTCCTCTCTGCCGCAGGGAACGGACCGTGCTATCCCCGTGCTCATCATCGGGATCCTGGTGTTTCTCCCGGGCTTCTACCACCTGCGCATTGCGTACTACGCTTCCAAGGGCTACCGGGGCTATTCCTACGACGATATCCCGGACTTCGATGACTGAACAATGTATTTAATTTCGTTTATAATTAGGTGGGCGGTAAGAGCTGCTAGTTACCCTGGACATCAGAGGGAGGCGTAAGATTGTGGATGAAGTGTATCAGTCACCAGATGCCAGTTCCTGGTTTTGAGGTGTTGCAGGTTTTTCAGCCGGGGGCTGCGGGGTTGACCAAAAAGGTTGCAACATTAGGGGGGAAGAACATGTGGTTTGTTGTATTTTTCCTCTTTTGGTTACATAATGCTGGTTGCTGGTAAGAAGTTCTTCTTGGGCAAGGCAATTCCAACAATTTTCCAAAAACAGATGAGCTGGTTAGAGCAGCAAAGATATTTGTGTTTTCAAACTGTTTTGTAGAGTTTATTTTAGTTTTCAGAGAGGTTGTGGTTATCATTGGGTTTACCTTTGGTGACAAACACCACAGTTGAGGTCTCCTTTTGCTCTCTGTCCATCAGAAATGCTTCCAGTCCACTTGTCCTGTGCTTGTCTGGAGTAATGGAAGTCAGATGTGTGCAAGAGCGGGGAAACTGCACTTGCATGAAATAATTTACACGTAGTGCATTTGCTCCACGACTCCTCTTGTCAGACTGACCAAGCTTCTTCACTCAGCAAACACATTCTTCAGAAGCGAGCTGTTTCCCACGCCACTGTTACTTTTGGCAAAATCCACTTATCCTTTAAAAGGACTGTTGCTGGGTTTTCCTTGTTATTTTAAACCGGATGGATACAGGGAGAAGAATTGGAATCTGGACCAGGACTTGAGTGTCTAAATACCCAAAATCTTGGATTTGACTGAGCATGGCTATTGGAGACACTCGAATTCCATCTGTCTGTCTGTATCCTTGGGATCATTTTGTCCTTGTCTAGACAACATGCTGTGCATAACTCCCTAGACCATAGTTTATCTTGAATAAACCCCGTTTGTATTGTTTTGCTAGCTTCAGTGATACGTTATTCAGGGAAAACAGATTGGTAGCTCTATTTTATGTCAAGTAAAAACCGTCTGTCTCCTGGAGTGGGGATGAACTCGGTGTCCTGGAGAACGAGTATGTGACAAGTAGTGACACATTAGATGTATTTAATATGAATAAACTTCACTATATTCTGTGTACAAATAGAAGCTTGTCTTTTTCACATCCACAGATCTCGCTGTGCTCGGGAAACTGTTCTGGGCAACCAGATTAAGGCTTTAGCTGAATCTGCTGTTGCCTACTGCTTCCAGTTGCTAATGCAGTCACTGCAATCAGCATTAGGCTTTGCTGAGCCGGCGGCTTTAGAACGGCTCCATCTGCTCTCCAGGACCCTTGGCTGGCTTGGAGGCAGAGCTGGGGGCCTGGGATCACCCTCCAGAGTGCCCGGGGTGCGGCGGGAAAAGGTGCTTCTCCAGAAGGTCAGGATTTGCTTTCTGAGCCTCACGCGCACTCCTTATTAAACGTGCCAAGACCCCAGACTTGTAATTGCTTTGTTCCAGGGTCCAAATAGCCAGTTCCTTTTGCTGTGCAGTGTAACATTGTCTGAATATGGCTTCCAGGCTGGCAGTGATACTCCAGAACTGTCAGGTGTGCCTGGCATGGACTGAAAACCTTTGAAAGGAAGAGGGGCAATTACCACTGGTAGTGCAGAGCAGGTCCACAGAGATGTTGAGACGAGAACAGTGCTGGATGAACGCCTTGCTCTGAAAGGACTCTTAAAATTGCTTTTTTTCCTCCGCCAGCGTTCTAGATAAAACCAGAAGCCTGAGCCAAGATCTTTTTTTAACCTGCATCTCTTCCCTTGTTTGACTTCATTGGCTTGCGTGTGCCCCGGTGTTGCACTCCGAGGAGTAGCTGATTGAATTCAGGATCTCTCTTTCCATGCACGTTCTCTCCCGCTCTGCTGCGTCACGCTGGCTCTCGCCCGTCTCGCGTTCCTGACGCTGCCGGCCCCTGGGCCGATGGCAGCCCTGCTTCCCAGATGTTGTCACGTACTGCTTGGCAGCAGCTGAAATGTGTCAATTAAGGCTGGGTCTGGCCAGGAGAGTGGCTGCTGACGCAGAACCATGACTCAGCCTCTATTAGGGGATAAGAATGTGGGTTTGTTTGGGTTTTGGGAAAGGGGAGAGGAAGTGGAAGGGAAGTTTAAATGGAAAAAGAAAAGAGGAAGGGAGAAGATGCTTTCAAGTGGGGCTGGTAGGATGCAGAAAGATGGGAAGGCTCGGTGGCTAAGAGGGATAAGAAAATATAGGGGATAGGAGAAGGTGCTGATGTTTCTGGAGGAAAGGCAATTAATTATTTTTTTATTTGACAGAAGCAAAGTCCTCAGGCAGCACAGTGTATAAATAAGAACAGGCCCTGCCCTAATGCTCAGAGGGCTGTCTGTACAAGGCATGGCCACAGGGAAATTGTCCTCTCTGCAGGGATTGTTTTATATCTAATTTTGGAAAAAAGGAGACGCTTCCGGGAAAGACAAAAAGGTATGTTTGCCACTGGAAAAATGTAGATCCAGATGACTTCCTTCTTTGATTAACCTGTTGTGTTCTAAGGATGATTTTCCTCCAGAGTACAAGTCTCTAGGTGTTCAAATCTCTATTAATTGTCTAGCTGCAGTGTAGCTAACAGCCAGGGTTCAAATTTCTCTTGCAAAATAGCACAAGTTAGCATTTATTTCTCATTTTATTGGAAAATCTTACTGCAAACATTTTGTTTCTCTGAGCCTGGTCCTTACCATAGCTCCTCTGGTGTAGGTTTGAGTGTAATCGGTGCTGTCAGCTCTTCTATTTGTTAGAACATTACATAAGGATGAAGCTTTCCTCCCAAATGGGGCTGTTTCAGTGCCTTGGTGCTGATACATTACAACAGGATCTTTTTAATCTTCCCCTCCTGCTGTGCTGTGGACCTGCATGCATGATTTCGCGGCTGGCTTGGCTCCTTGGCTGCCTTGCCCGAACTCTCTGAATGCGTAGTTGTACCCTGCCCTTGAGCCCGGGGGCCAGATGCTGCTGCCAGACCCCACAGCTGACGGCTCTGCTCCTCCTCAGCTCCCTTTCTGTGAAATCGTGGGTGTTGGGGGTTTGGGGAGAACCGACTGACTCGCTGCAGTGAGGAGGGTAATAGGAAAACGCCTGTGAAGAAGTTTCTGGTTCTAGAGCAGGGCTTGAATGACAAATAAGGCACTGGCCGAACGCTGATGAATGAGGATAATACTGAATAGCTATTTTCTTTATTGAGCATCATCCATTCTGGGCACTCGGTAAGGCAGCTGTCTCCGAGGGGAAAAAATAGTCGGCATTTATATAGCTTGACAGGATATTATTATGCACAGAAACTCTGGAGAAAGAACAGGCACTTGGATTTTAGGCTTTTCTCTAGTTTGAGTGTTTGAGTTCACATATCCTCAGTGATGTTCTTCTATTGCTGGTGTATGGTGTATGTATATGATTACATACTTAATTTAATACCATAAAGTTGCTGGAAAGACATTTGGAAATGTAATTCTAGAGTGCTCTGTCCCAGAGAAATTTCCCCCAATGCATTATAAAAGAGAAGACTCATTTTAAGTAAATCTCTTGATTTTTTTAATTTTTTATTTCTTTTTAACCGTCTGGAGTGAACAAAGCTAGTTGAAAGTTCCCAAGTATCATCACATCAGAGGAAACTTCCCTTTAGACAAGCTGTTGGAACAATCTAGGTGAGCAAACTGGCGGGGATGAGCAAGGTAGCAGTGGAGACAGTCTTGGGTAGCTGCAGATGTTAACTACGAGCCCTGGGAACTGATGCTAAATCCACAATGGCTCTTTCTCTGCTCCTCATGTGCAATGGCTCCTTGTTACCAGCACATTGTGCTCCCCAAGGCAGAATGCGGCCTGTTCCTCTCCTCTCCAGGAGGCTGCTTACCACTGGTGGTGGTGTACATGCCACCGGCTGAGGGAGATGGCCACCAGGGGCTCCTGGCTCCAAGATGCCATGTGGAACTGATTTTCCAAGGCTTCCCACAGCCAGTTTCCCTTGAGAAGGGAAGTCAGGCAGCAGACTTGTACCGAGTGCTGACATTCAAGCATAGAGCTAAGGAGTCAAGCTGGTGCCCACGCGCTGGCTGAGGGACCTCAGTGGGCTTCCAGGAGAGGCTTCACACCCAGAGATGGTGCTAAAAGCAACACAGCAGTCTCTGCCAACTCAGGCACTGCATAAGGCTGGGGACAGCGAGGGTTTATGGCAAGCATCGTGTCTAGTGCTGCATCTCCAAGCTCATGGCTAATGCCCCTTTCTGGAGATCTTGTAGGAGGATGCCTGCCTGAAAGGGGGTCCTGGCGAAAATGGAGGGATGGAGATAAACTCAGCAGTGGAAAGGAGCGATAGGAAAAGCCAGAATTATCCAAAGCATCATACAAATGGTTCTGATAAATCCTTGAAAGAAGAGGCAGAAATTGTGCTTCTGTAGGTTGCTTGGAGTGACGCAGGGAGCGGTGAGGTGTTTCGCCAGCGTGGAGATTATGTGAGCTTTGAGTCGAAGTGAAGCCACAGCCTCCAAGGGCCTGTCGCCCTGTGCTGGTCTCTCACCTCTTTGTTTAAAGGCCTGTGGAGCCAGCAGTGCTGTGCTCCTGACAGGCTCCTGATTTTGCATCTGTCTGTACAAAAAGCCTTGTAAAGAGACATCATTCCCTCTGCCGGGAAGCAGCTGCAGGCCCTGCAGTTGGATCCGGGGAAGGCAGGTGGGGTACTCCAGGCAGCAACTCCCCTTGTGTTATGTATGGTTTTTGGCATCACTGTTGATCCTTCTCTGAGATTCTCCATGTGCTTGTGCTGATGGAGGTTCATGGGAGGGAGGGGAGAGCAAGGCCCATTGCTGGTCCTGTGGTGATGTAGCAAGAAGAAAGTTGAGTTTCGAACTCCTTGTTCATCTCTTCTCAGCAGTGATTTGTTATTTCCTCTTATGCTTTTGATAATGTCACCCTCGGGGCCTGGCTGGGTGCTGTGCAGTTTGACTGTCCACAGAGCCGGGTGGTCTGAAGGAGGCTGGGCTGGGCAGCAGCTTGCTGATCTTAGTCCTGAAAATATTTCGGTAGAAGTTGTGCGAAACATCTGCGGAGAAGAGGGAGAGAGAATGTGATGACTCATTTGGAGCACGTTGGATACGACCCCTAGGCTATAAATATAGCCATAAAACAAATGCTTTGCTTGAAAAAAACAGCACAATCTGTGACAGCATCTCTAGTGCTTTTCTGGTACCCATCGTGCAGGAACACAGAGACCAGCCCCTGCGGTCGGGATTTGCTTGCTCTCTGTCAACTGCAATTAGCCAAATTCAGCAAGATTTGCCACTGGGAGGCTCGGTGCTACACTGCTACTCTTACAGTGATACGGATTTTGCTTAGCATAAAAGACAACGTAAAAAGCCTGCAGGGCAGGAAGAAATGACTCGGCACAACAGTTCTGTCCCTTCTAATCAGATTTGTGCTATGCTCCCCTTACGCTCTGGTTTGAACGAGTTTCTCCATACTCCTCCCCCTCATGCCTAGTCCTTAAAAGTCCCAAGCTCCAGCTCATTCATACAGCCATCCCTCACAGCTGCTGCCCCTCCCTAAACCACTCCGCAGGCTTTCTCCTGGCCCTTCCCAGGGACACCTCTACCTGCAGAGCACCTCGGGACTCCTTGGCTGATCCTGCCTCTCCACTTGGCGCTTTCCTCAGTGCTCTGCTCCGGGGCTGCAGCTCAGCAGTTTAGTGGGTAAGTGCGAATTATAATCACAGAATCATTGCCTGGCCATGGGATCTCTCTGGCCTCCTGACCGCTAGCAGAGACCTTTGGTTTGCCTCCTCCAGTCGGCAATCCCACCTGCCTCTTCTGCCTTCTCTACCTGGTGAGAAGCGATGTGTTTTGCCTTTTCCCCAGAGCTCTGCGTTCAGCCCAGCCATGCTTTCATGCTGCCAGGCAGATGGTATGCCCTGTTCTGCGCTCCTCGTGTGAAACAGGGATGTGCACAGCGCATTCCCAGGGTTTCCCTTCTCCTTCCTTTATACGCAAGCAGCCTGAGGTTTTCAGGAATGCTGGATTTAACTAAAAATAGTCCAGATGGTTCAGTGGGCCGTGACAGATTCCTCCCTCCCAAGAGAAGTGGCTTTGTTCTGAGATGGAGCCAAGGGAAGAAAATCTTGTGGGGAAAAAAAGCTAAATTGTCAATTAGAAATTATTGCTTCCAAATGATATCGTTGACTGTTTTGCTTCTCTGGGCTCAGGCAGACTTTGGTTTGTGCTGGTTAGGTACTTGTTACTTTTGAGGCCTTTGCTTCCATGCTTTCACCCGCGTATAGGAAGGTGTTAAGAAACTTCCTTTAATTGCAGTAAGGCAATTATTGGGAGGGCTTTTTTGTGACTGATGTGGACAGAGCTTACTTATGATAAGAATCAGGAAGGGAACATTTCCTTCCTCTACGCCGTGCTGCTGTTGGATGCTGAGCCCTGCTGCTGTCCTCCATCGCTGGAGCAGAATAAAGGCTGCTCTTGGAGCTTGCTTCTGACAGGAACTCAGACCTGGGAGATTTATACAGAGCTTTTCCAGTCCTGCTGCAATTACAGTAAGGAACAAAATTGCCGTGAATCTTCTTGGAGAGGATTCTTTCTGCTTCTGCGAAACAGCAGTTTTGCCACTGAAAGCACAAGTTCTGTGGAGGAATTGCCATTTCAGCCTGGGCTGTTAAAACGAAGGAAAAAACATCCACTAGTCACCACGAATTAATTTTATTTTGAAATATTTACTTGGACTGAAGTAGTAGCTGCTCATAAGTCTTTAAAGGATTAGCTGCCTGCTAGTCTTTCGTGCCTGCAACCATTTATTTAAGCTGTTGCTGCAAATCATGCTGTTAACCTGTCATGCAAGGTATTAACCTTTCTTTCCTTGTCAGTGGGAGATGCGTGGTACACACGGCCTCACTGACGTGATGGTGGGAAGTTAATGTGTCCACAGTCAGGTCTTCTGGGTTCTTTCCTCAGCTTGAAGGAGGGGAAAGACAGAAGATGAATATAGTAATGACTGTCTACTTTCAGATACTGCAAAGCCTGATGAGGGGCTGTAAAAAGTTTAGGGAACATGAAATGTTTGCAAATGCATCCTGCCCCCTGCCTCTGTGCTTTTCCATCTGCTGTTACCAGGGCAGATAATTCCTCTCCTGCCCCTGGCCTGTGGGACAGGATGCAGCATTTCCATCGTGCTCCATCCTGATGCAGGCTTGCATTTGTCAAACCATGTTACATGTTTAACGCAAGCGGTCAAACCAATAGATCAAAACCCAGCTGCCGGAGAGGGTTTGCTCATGCAAGAGCATCAGTTTCTGAGTAAAAGCCATGTTTAGCACAGGAAAAGTCAGGTGGGTTCAGAAAATCCCTGAAGAAAGCTGAGAACTCACCTCAGCAAGGATGATTTCTTACTTTTACGCATGTAGTGTTTTTAGTGTAAAAGGGAAAGATCTCAGGTCCTTAAACCTACAAATACTAGTTAGTATCACCATATAGTTTTCTTGCAGTTGTTCTCATTAATACATCATTGGAAAAAGTCTACCAGCTCCTAGAATATTAATTTTTTTGTCTCTCGACACTAACAGTTCATGTCACAGCATGACTTCCCCACTGCTATTTTGGGTGGTTCTTTCCAGACAAATGTCTGTCTTTCTCAGTGTTTGATGCTGCAGGTCAAGTGAGTCCTCTCTGCATTTTATTGCACGAGAACAGAGGCATGATTGTAACATGGCCAGTTCAAATCTCTGCCTAAAAATAGGTCAGTGGATGGTCTCCAACTTCAAATACAAAAAAAAAATGTATTTGTAAAGGTTTATCTTTGGGTGACTGCATTTCAAATTGCTAAGAACACACTTCAAAGTTCAGTGTAACAAACAGCTTGTGTTTTAGTCCTCTGCACGAAGCAAAGGAGAGTATCTGTGACTTGCATCTGCCGTCGGCTGAGACACTGAACGCTTGGAGCTGGCAGCCTGCTCCCCTCCTGGGAGCCGATCATCCCTTTCGAAGGGTCAGCGCGGCAGGATGCTGCCCTGGTCCGACGCAACGGGGCGTGGGCCCAGGTCTCGGGAGGGAGTTAGGAGCAGGCGCCCATCCCTTCTCCCACATCTGCTGTAGGGAAAATAATTTAACAGTGGCAAGACAGGCCAGAGCTTGCAAGAACGCTTCAGTGACACTGTATTGGACTGTTTGGGACTAATTATGAGCAGTGGAGAGGTGGTAGTTCAGGTGGGGAAGGAGTTAACAGGATAAAGGGCAATTTGCAGGGGAGAAGTTGGAGTTCATTGTTCCAGGTCTGCTGTGGGTTTCCTTTTGAGCCTTTCATCTCTGAGTCTTCGCTCTCATCATAAAAGGGGTCGCTAGTCTTTCCTCTTTCTGTTTTTATTTAGACTGTGAGCCCTTCGAGGCATGGACTGTACCTTAACCTGTGTGCAGCGGCACAGTGGGAAAGCTCTGCTGGTAGGGAACTATAAATAGCGAGCCTGTCCAGCCCTGTGGCATCCACGCTTGCTATAATTGCCTGGTTTGCGCTCCTGTGACAAGCATTAGTTCAGCTGCCAGGGGAAGAAGGAACTGAAAAGTATTGCCACAGTTTCCAGCTCTCGATTTGCCTATTGAGCTGGGGTTTGGGCCCAGTTCTCCCTCCTGCATCAGGGAGTTCTTCTTTTTCTAGCTGTGTGCAAATGCTGATTCCCAGTGCCTGCGCAGCGTGACACAGACAGCCCAATTCCAGCAGCAGCTTTGTAGAGGGCTCGTTGTGGTGCTGCCTGTTTCAATCTTTAACTGGTGCCTCAGCTCCTCACTCATTTATCTTGTCTTTTGCCACTTGCTAGAGGAGGTTGGTTCTGCAGCAACCATTTTTCTCTCGTTCTGACATCACTGGGTGTTTTTGTTATTAGATGCTCACATGAGGAATTAAATGAGTCATGGAGAAATGGAGGACAAAAGTAATGACAACATCCAAGAGCATCCTTCCTCTTTGAACAGATTGTGGATGTTCTTTCAGAATTGCTTGTAAGTGGGCTCAAGCGATGAAAGGTTAAAACAGGGATTTTCTCTGCTATCACTTCTCTGCTGAGCTATGAGTAAGCAACCACGAGGGTGCTGCTGCCTGTTCTTTGCAAAGTAAAGGACCTTCATTTGAACTCCCAGTACAGGTGGCTTAAGGAAACCTGTTTCATTCTGTGCTATGAAATTCCTCTAGTGGACTTAAAAATGATTTTGTGCACCATGCCCACACCCTTTTGGAAGTAGATTAAGTGGAAATAAGTTGCTCTGGTCCTCCTGGTATGCGTCTGTCACCAGAAGCTGCCACTTATTGCCACAGCTTTGAACAACAGCCACGCATGAACTCCATGCAAGGTGGCAAAACCCAGCTTGTCTCCTGCTTGGAGACCGTCTCTCCAAATGACATAGGCTTTATCCGACGGGTAGCTGCAAGCAAAACCGCCAGTGCAAATGTGCACCAGCAAAGGAAAAACGTCAGGAGCTGTCAGGCCACTCTTTTCTGCTGCCATGACATATCCGAGTCAGGAGATGGGGCTTCAGTGATTCAGCGGTACTGGCAACTAGAACCTGGCAGAAAGAGAACAACGAGGATAAAAGGATTCTGTTTTCCTGGCCCCCTCCTGCTCCCGCTTCTCCCAAGATGCAAGGACTCTCCCTTGCCTGGTTTCAGGGGCTGTGCTTTTGAAAAGAGGACTGGGAATGAGCTCCGAGAGGTGACTAAGCCCATCTCGTCCTTCCTCTGCCAAACACAGGCCCTCCTCCTGACTCAGCAAGTTAAATCTTATCTCTTTGGTATGGCCCCTGAGGTACCAGACATCATCAGCATCAAGAAAATTAGCTTCTCATCCAAAGCACGAGCTGTCCAGCTGAGTTAGTGTTACTGTAAGTGTTCTTTATTATTCTCCCTTCCCTATGTTCCCTAAGGTTTGAATGAATACCGTGTGGCCACTGTGGTCTGAGCAGCACAGGAACCTGTTCTGGGTTTTGTACTGTACTGGCTGCCAGAATCTGATCTCTATTAAAATATTTTGCATATGCAAATGTGAAGGAAGGTCTCCTCTCTCCAAGAGCTACCAGAGGTAAAACTGTCTTGACAGAAACAGCAGGGATCCAACAATTCTGCAACCATGCAGATTTTTTTTTCTCCTGCTCATCTATTGATTTATTATGTGAATTCAGGCAACTGTAACTTTGCAACCCCTGCTATTTATCTTTCTATACAGCAAGCGCAGCAGTACATCTGCCTCTTGGATCACTGACTGAAGCCTCAATAATTTGAGTACTTGGACCAAAGTAGGCTGAGATCCTTGGACTAAAAGCTCTCTTTGCTATTAAGAGCACTTTGCACTAATTAAACCTCATAAAATTCTTCCTGGGTCTTACTACCGCTGTTTTGCAGATGACAAAACTGAGGATTTAGCTCAGGTGACAGACCAGGACGTATGCCGTTCCGTTTTAGCAACAGTTCTTAGAAAGAAATAATTTTTTTGCTGGCTCTATTTCCATATAACACTGGGGGGGGCGGGAGGGGACGGGGGAGGACAGCAATCGAGTCATGGCTGTCCCCGATATAAACTACAAATTTATGTAGGTCAAGGAACCTGAAGTGGTCTCTCCCACTAGGTGGTGGTAGACAGCATTTTTTAAGAAGCGTTATTCCCTCTTGCTTTCTTCACCTTGTAGAACAGAAACTCGGGGTCTGCCCAGTTCAGTATTCTCTTCTTCTTACAGTTACTGCTCCATACTCCAGAGGAAGAAGCAAAAATATCACTGTTGGCGAGCTGTTAACTTTTTTCGCCTTTTCTTGGGGAGTTCCCTTTTACCTCCTAGGCAGCTGTTGAAATACCAGGGGTTTCATTTTTATTTTGTGTAAGCCATTAAAAGATACTCCTGTTAGCCACCTGCATGTGTGCTGGGTTGTTCTTAAGTCCTGGACTCCATCTGTAGGATTCATATAAAATATTGTTATGCTGATGTGAGGCAAACTGGTTTTTAAGTTCTTTGTTTTATGATTTTAAAAAAAAAAACAAAACAACAAGATGGGGAATTGGGAATCATCCTTGGATATAACTGGATGTGAAGTTTTGATTTGGTCTTTTGGAGATCCTGTACTCAGATCAATGATTCATGTCCTGATTGAGGCAACACTTTGGTTTAAAATGGAAATTTTGAGTGAACAGAAGAGATGCCAGCCAAAAACATTTCAGTGTTTAAATTTATGTCACTAATGTACATGCTTCATCTCAAGAAAACCCTGACCTCTTGTAGTCCCATCCTTAACCATTTTATTTGCACAAAGCCATGAAGAAACAAACAAAATAAAGCTGGCGTGCTTGGGGAACATACTCGTTAAAGGTTACCTCCGATTATCGCAATAATATTGCGTTCTCTGGCTGTGGAGAAGGACACATGGCCTGGGCTAAAGGATCGACTGTCCCACAGCAGGATCTCCTTATGGAGACTTCGAGCTCCGCATGGGCACAACCTCACTGCAAAACCAAGTTGCTACTTGCACGCTGTTGTGGAGACGTTGAAGTGATTCAGGCAGGCAAGTATCATAAAGCACTATTTGCTCATGCACTCTTTAATCGTTACTACTGTGATTACATTAATACTATAATATTTATCCTGTGTTGTGAAAGCAAGCATAATGACTAATTAGTACAAAGAACAGAGGGAGGAATTGGGACTCCAGGACTGTAGTCTTAGCTGAAGAAAAACAGCGTTACAGGAATTCAGGCCAGTTAGGGCAATTACAGCAGGAATCCAGGCTATCATTTTTTGATGCATAGGTATTTTACACTGGTTGAATTGGGAAGACTGGCATAGCCTTCTATTGTGACTGTCCAGATGCAGCAGCACCTCACCTGTTGAGGTAAATCCCTGGGTGAGCTTTGAGGAACTCAGATAAACTCCTAGATTAGATGTAGCATAGAAAAGAACACAACCAAGCGAAGGTGTCTCCTTTAGGATCTCAAAGGTCTGCACATTAAATGATTTATGACTGCTAATTTCTCTTGATAGCACTGTTATGAAGGACACGCACATGCACATCCCGTGTCTCTGATTCTTCCAACTTTTTTATGGTCCTGTGAATCATTCAGGCAGAAAGTGATGGGATGTTTTTATAAATACCTCGTGATTCTTCACTACATTTTAATAACATAAGTGATATATGCCAATGATCCCAGTAAAATTATTTTTACTTCTACAGCAGGACAGTGCGACAGCGTAAAACGGGCTCTGGCTCCCTGAACGAGTAAGATGCTGGGGCATTTTCTGAAACTTGACAGTACAGAAGGCCACCTGGAAGGTAATTTATCTACTTAGGAGGAATAAAGGGCTGAAAAATGCTTTGCTGGGTTTGAGCCTGTGGTTCCAGGGGGTCTAGCTATGTGAAATTCAATTCTTGGAGTGCTAAATTCACCTTGATCATCCTTCCCCTGCTTGTCCTTGGGATTATCATGACCCCAAGGCCTCTTTACCTGTTAAATTTCAGTCTGATGCACATGTCTGAACTTCCTACTTGCTGATCTTTTGCCGTAGTACCTGTATTTCACTCTGCCATCTTCCACTGGGGCAGGGCAGGTTAGAAAATTGTAACACTTGAAAAAAAAGAAATATAGAGCTGTGTCTCTGCCAATGATTTCTGAACTCAGGAAGTCCTCGTAGGGAGACTGCATCACTGAATACATACGATCCATCTTCCTGTGTAAACCCCTGTCAACAGCAAAACTGCTGCAGTCTCAATCAATCTTGCATTACTAAAATGTCCCTTATATCACAGCTCCGTGTTCCTCTAACAAACACAGGCTATTAACATTTAAAAGCTGCACAAACTCTGTGTATATGTTTGGGATAAAGCCAGGTATTGAATAATGCTAAGGGATCGATATTCATAATCTAGAACAGCAGAAGAGTTGCCTTGTGACTTACCCGTGTCCTATATAGTTCTCCATATGGTTCATTGGAAAGCCTTTTAGAAGCTTAACAAGGAGAGTATTGCAGTGAATGTGGAAAAAATGATGCATGAGGATAAGAAGCACGAATGCTTCAGAGGCCTTGTAGGGTCTACGGTCTTAAAATAAGCTCCTGGGTTTTAACGGGATCTGATGAAACCCTCTTTATAGGGGCAGCGGGTGGAAGGGGTTAGACAGCTGGTGAACAAATACTCCGTAAGCATTCCTGGTAGCCAGACTCTGCGCAAAGACCCGCTGCGAAGGCAAAGACCTGAAAGATCAACAAAGAATTGCAGGTCTGGGTAAAATGATGCAATGGATTACAATTAGTGTCCCTGGGCTGGGGAGCACAGGCTTCCCTATCGACTGCCAGCGACAGGGCACCTTAATCAAATAATGAAGGGGGCTTGCGGGGGGAGAAAGCTGAGCACGGGTCAATATTATCTCAAGGACACCTACTGTAAATTAGCAGCCCCACGTTCGTAGCACGGTTTCATTGAGGGAGAAAAGGTGGAAATTACTGGCCCTGGCTTCCCAGAAAAGCACCGAGCAGCAAAACGTTCCCATGAGCGGGCTGGCTCCGGGCATGTCTGAGAACGGCGTCTCCTGGAAAGGGCAGAAAACAAATTAAAGTGAGTTACCAAAACCCATTAGGAATTTCAGGTTTTGCCGAGAGGAGCGGCTTCAGTCTTTGGGACAGGGTATTGAAGCGGCGGATGTCTGCGGTGTGTCTGAAAATGCCCAACTTGCTGTGCTGGAGCGGGATCGCGTCCCATTTGCCCAGAAAACTGTCCAAATCTCAGAAAAGTGAGGTTTTAGGAAAAGCGATGTGCATGTGGTGGAGGTGTCACCTCTTGGGGGGGCTCAACTTTCTTAGCCTTCCTCTTTTTCCCCCCTTAAACTCACTCTCCTATTCTGAAGGCTGGATTTCTCCTTAAAAAACCCAACCCAAACCCCAGAAAAGGCCAGGGCTGAGGGCAGCCTGTGCTGACAGCAGGCGAGCGCCTTTTTCCTGGGGACTATGGTGGGACCCCCCCCCCCCCCCCCCCCCCGCTCCCC
>Ga0181612_107985_pt1 | contig 14470 bp, 13 predicted proteins | sample HoacroProtozoa21_FD_119630 | JGI IMG/M metagenome (GOLD analysis project Ga0181612, IMG submission 119630) | Hoatzin crop microbial communities from Cojedes, Venezuel. Combined Assembly of Gp0051906, Gp0051904, Gp0051908 | reverse complement strand
TGGCAACAGCACAAGCAGCCCTTCGCCTGCACCACCCCAGCAGCCCTGCAGTGAGAGGGCTGGGGGACATTGCCAGCCTCTGCCGTCACCGCTGCCTCACCGTGGAGCCGGAAGGCGTGGGCTTCCCTGGGCAGTGGGCTGGCGGGTCGCCATGCTGCCGGCTCTGGTCCCATGCCAGAGCTGGGATCCCGCAGGCTTCCCTCCCTGAACGCCGGCAGCTGAGCTGAGGGAAGGGGCTGGGGGTCTTCGGGGCTCCGTTCCCCCCAGCCCGCAGCGTGCTGTGGCTGGCTGTGGTGGCTTGCCCGGTGGAAGTCACGGCTGAGTAGAGCTCCCCGTAAACAGACTTACTCCGCTTCTCACCGCCTGCCAAGTGCTGAGTGCTACTCGCCGTAAGCATCTTCCCGGAGAGCCTCCAGTCTGGTTCCTTGCAGCACTGATGCATTGGGGGATATTTGTACAAGCTAATTCTAAGTATGTCATTTCTCTGCCTAAATTAGATGTCTAGACTCCTGCTACAATCAAAGGTGAGAGGCGGGTTCCTGATTGCAGTGCTCTGAATCACACCCTAAAAGATGCCTTGTCTGTATGGGGAGCACGGGCACCTGATGTAGGTGCTTAAAATGGGTCTGAATATTCCCTGTTGCATGCTGGGTCTGCCACTGCTGCTGCAAACACAGGACCTCCTCGCCTGGCGTAAATCAAATGCGTTAGCTGCACTCTTAAAGGAGAAATGTTAGCTGTACTCGGATGGAAATTAACTGGAGAGTGCATTTATTTTTGGCCAGTCCCCCGGGAGCACCTGCCAAGCATTACCTCTCATTTCAAGCCTAGCTGTTCCTGCTGAGAAAGTCTGACGGAGCTTCGAGTCTGGGTCAAGGTGAGCGCCCGGCTCTTCGTCAGCTGTCTGTGCTGGTTAAAAGGGAAAGGGGAAAGCAAGCTAAGCAGCAGACTGGGTGCGAGGAATGGTGCGCTCATGCTAGAGAGCGCAGGGAGGAGAAGAAACAGGACTGCTTGGGTAGGGTTCATGTACTGATTAAATGCGCCTGGCGGTCCCCAAGCATCAGTGTACAGTTTTAGAGTAAAAATGTTGAATTATAAATTAAACAGAGAAAATTCATTCTGGCCTCGTCTACTCTGGGACGATAGCCAGTTGCTTAAAACAAGGCTTACGTTCACCTGTTTGAAACTGAAGTGACTGACACAGGCCACGGTGCCTACGTGAAAGGTTTCCGAGAATCATGAACACCGTCGCGTGGACTCACTCGAGCGTCGGCGATGGGTGCTTCGGCATCGGGCGGGCCAGGCTCTCCCCTTCGGTGGGAGCCCGATGGGGCCGTGCGCAGGGTCGTGCCTCGCAGGGTGCCTGGAGGTCCCAGCGTGGCCGGGCTGCCTCCTCTCCTGCCTCCCAGCATCGTGTGCGTGGCCGGGAGCGTGCTGGTCCAGCACTGGGCACGGCACTGCTCTTCCAACGGCAGGACTCGCGGCGGAGGCGTCTGGGACTTTACTTTCTCAGAATAACTGTGAACTCAAATGGAAGGACGCTGGGGCGCTGGGGTCGATTCACATCTTTCGCAAACGCATTAGAAACTCATGTTTTTTCTCGAGATTCCTGAAAAGCAGAAAAACCCGGTGTTTTCATTTTTTTTTAATTTTCCACCAGGGACAGAAATCGCTGGCTGAGAATCTGAGGCCTGAACCCAAAGAAAACATGTCTCAAGAAGCAGCGTAGCTGCTCTGGCCAAGGTTTTTCTTTTTTTCTCCGCCTACTCCAGAAGTCTGCAGAATCCAAAAGGGGCTGCAGAGTGTAAGGTGGCGTTCAGTGGATCAATGAACAGCTGTAAAAGAGCTTTCCTGCCTTTCCCAGCAGTTAATAACTTCATTGCGCAGAACTTAGTTTTTCAGAAAGACCTCATGTGTTTTTTGGCTGACTGAGGACTGGCGAGGAATGTTCATAGTTACAGATGGGGAGTATTTTTTTTTTTTTTTAGGGGGGAAAAAACCCCCAAACCCTCGAACAAACAAACTTGCTTTCACCAAAATCTTTGCTCCAGTTGCTGAGAGTGTGCAGTATTAGCCACAGTAATAAAACGGTGCATAAAGCAGCCTTATTCAGCCTGAGAGGTGCGGAGATCCGAGTGCAGAACAGGTAGAGTCAGGGCTGGGTTGTCTGCTTGTGGGTTTATTCCCCTCGCGCTGGACAGGCGTGAGCTCTGCGGCTGGGCTAGTGTCACGGGGGATGGGCACTGGCAAGGAGCAGGTATGACTCAGGGCTGATACGGCGCGGGAGGAAAGCGGTTTTGTTGCCAAATCTTGGATGCTGGCCCTTGGAGAAGAAAGATGGCTCTATCTTCTTGGCTCCCGAACCTAAAGGAGAATTTTAGCCCAGCTAAATTGTATATGTCCCTTGGGAAGGGTTTTGAGGCCAAAACCACTAAAAAACCCAGACTTTTTCGTCTAAATACAGTCCTAGGAAATTACCATGGTATCTCTAATATATACTCTGTCTGTACAATGTTATCCCTCTCTTGTAAATAAGGGTTCACTTGTTTACTCATCCTTCTACCTGTAATGGAAAAGTTCCATCAAGTGTAACAGCAGTTATGTACAAAAAAAGGAAACTAATGCTTATAAAATGCCCAAACTTTGGGATTGTTCTTAAGTTGTTGTGTGTGGGTTGTGGTATTTTTTTTTTTTTAAGCGTGCCATAAAATTTTGTAATTGGGCAGTGATTTTATATTAAATTTTGTTCCAAGTTCAAAACCCTGTCGAAATGTGCTCGTGTGTCTGGTACTTTCTCTGTGAGAGAGAGTTAGAAACTCCAAGTGCTGTAGATGGACAGGTTCTTCTCAGACTAGCGCACAGTTGGTCCCTTGTTGGGACTGCTTGGGCTCGCTACAGCCTGGTAATCTCTACCACATTAACTGGGTAGATAGAAATTTGATGTTTTTAACTTAGTATTGCGGGGGCAATTTTCTTTTTACCAAACCTTAGGGACATATATTAAGTGCTATTATGTGTGACAAAAAAATGGAAATAATCCATATAATTCAGGCCCTTTTTCCACCATTTTTGTTGTGCGCTGGTCCTGGCTCTTGGGCTGGTTTCGACCTTCCGGAGTATGTGACCTGACCTCTACTGGTGGACCTCGTGGTAACATGAGTCGGTGTGGAAGAGTTCACTCAACGTGCTCTGAAATGAGGCGATTTGCCTACACACCCAGGGGTTTCTCCTGCTGATGCCGCAGAGTGGATCTCCAGGTGTAGCAAAACTCCAGGGCTAGCAAAAAGCGGAGCTGGTGGGTGTTTAACTGCTGACTTAATGAACAGAAAAAGATCTGACACTGTTTTGACACATGCCTGAAGTGATTCCGTTTCATGCTCGTACGGCTTTGCGTTTTTTTCCTGTCTTAGTTTTAACTCTTTTCCTTTTCCTCTTAGTGTTGCTGTGATCGTAACACTTTCCTTCCCCTCCTCCCTCACCTCCTGTATTGTTTAACATCTTCCCGAGTTTGGGGGAATTTAATGGCCTCGTTTTGCCCAGTCCCGGTCTGCGTTCGAGCGGGAAGCGTGCGGCGGTAACAAGCCCTCCGAGCTGCAAAGAGCAAACGCTGCCCAGTGGAGCGGGCTGACGCGGCAGGCAGGGCTCCGGCTCCGGCGGGCGATCGTAGCGTGTACACCCTGCCTGCGGTGATGGACGGCGGCAACGCTCCGCCAGCGCGGGCGTTGGCAGAAAGCACGTGTGTGCATGGATGCGTTTCGGTCTGACACACTTCGACCGAAGTTTTGTCCTCTGCTTGTCAGTCCAGGTGCTCTGGGCAGGCGTAGAGAAGATCTCTTTGTGCCAAAGATCTTACCGTCAAAACAGGCTCTTACTGCTAGACCGTAATGAGACAACCAACTTCCACGCCCAGACAGAATTCCCACCGATGTCAAAGGTTTTATTTCCACTGAGAAATTAGTGAGTGCTGCAGATCTTGGAATATTATCAACATTAAAACAACAGTCTAGACTGTGTTTTCCCTGCTGTTGTCATGTGAAACACTTAGGGGTGACTGTAAGTAGAAGTCTCTGTTACTCTTTCATTTTGTTCATTTGATGGCGGAATTGCTGTCTGCTCGGTTAATTAATTTCTCCTGCTGTGCTCCGGTCTTTCACACAACACTGAGGGGGGAAAGAAAAAGTTTTCGAGAGTGAGACAATGTAGCGTGAACCCACAAAAGTTGTTAGAGGGACCCAGGGGAGGTGAGAGGTTCTAAAAGTGGGTTTTATTGTTTAAAAATGTTTTTCCTGTAGAACACAAGTTTGTGTACCACTGCAGAGCCAGTGGTCAGAGCAGCTGAATGGGAAGGAGTTTGGTGGACCCACTTGGAAACCCATTATGAAATTCTGTGATAATCCACTGTAAGCATGTTCCTAAGTGATGGGGAAGTTGTTTCTTTCCCATTCAGAGCTGTCAGACCTTTTTTTTTACTACTGGGGTGAGGTTAGTACCGTGTCCTGCAGCTCGGCTCTGGGAGCTCAGCCTGCTCCTTGGACTCCGTTGTCATTCCTGCCATGGTCAGGCCATGAGCTGTTCCTCAGCGAATAGCACTGATGATAATTAAGTTTTCATTCCCCTATCTTGAGCCAACTGCAGAAGTGAAAATATGCTGTTTTACAGGTGAGGGATAGATGGGCGGGGAGGAATGGGATTTGCCCAGAGAGCTCAGCCCCGTGTCCGCGCTGTGAACCAAGCAGCTCGCACTGGTGGAGTGACCTGGGAGAGACTGGAGAGACTCCGTGTGTTGTCGCTGCTCTGGGAGAAGCAGGGGGACCCCAAAATACCACCTGCTCGGCTCCGTGCGGGACGATGTCAGCTTTGATTCACGTGTCTTGAAGCTGTTGCCTTGCTGGTGGCACGAGCGGCTGCGGTCCGCCTTGCCCAGGCTGTGCCCATCTGGAGCCCAGGCTGGTGGGGTCCTCACCTGGCTGTCACCGGCTGTTAGAGCCAGCGCTCACCACGGCTCTGCCCTGCTTAGCATCCTGCCACCGCCTGGGACAGTGCTGGGGCCCGTGCTGCTGGTTGCACACGGGCTGTAGAAGGGCCCGTGTCACCTGGCGTGCCGCTGCGTGTTGGGACTCCTCCGGAAGGTGCGGGGCTGTGAGCCTACTGCCTTCCAGATGCTGCGTCTGCCATCCCCACTCCTCCCAGCAGAGCCAGCGCCGTCCCTGGTGGGAGTGTTTGCTACATCAGAGCCCCGGTTTGTGCTGCCAGCGGATGATTTCTCTGGTATATTTACACTTGTAAGGGAAGATTTTTTTTTTTCCCCTTGTAAATATCACGGCACTTCTGTTGCTTCTGCGCTGGCCCATCTGTGCACCATTTTCACTTGTACTGACTCATGTTCACAGAGTAGTAAGAATCATCTCGAAGTGTTTTAATTTCTGCGTTAGAGTGGGCCCATTTTGCTGTTCCAGTTAGCTCCTAGGCAGTGGAGTGCTGGGTTTTCTTTATTCTTAATGACATCTCTGGACCCTGTTGCGCTGGTGTAGATTTTAATGAAGTAGTTTGCATTTATTCATTCAGGCTTTTTGAGACTTCCCTTCTCGTGTTTCTGAGGTCTGTAGTGAGATGAGCTTTCTGCCAGTTTTCTGCACGACCAGAAGTCGCTGGGTGTGTATCCCCGCTGAAAGGGGGTACGACGTCTTTGGCCTCTCAGAAGGTTTCAAGTTCAGCTATTCCAGAAGCAGGAAACCTTAGGTTAAGGTGGTGCCTGCAGATTGCCTTCAGACCCGTTGAGCTGTGCTGTGCTCTTTCTAATGAGCGATCACGTACTCGTTTTCTCCACCACCGTTTCTTTGGGTAACCAGAGCAGACAGCAGCTATTTACTGAACAGCTCTTGAGTATTTTGGCTTGTCTTCACTACCCCATGTGCACCCCGGGGTCATCTTCACTGTCTATGGGTCAGACCTTGCTCTGGAGGTAGGCTGATCACAGGGTCATTTTAGGAGCTGCTTCGCCGGTGTTCACTGAGATGCGGTGTCCGTGTCCTCGCTCAGCTTGAGCTGTCTCCCAGCTCTCTGCTGGCCTGGTGCCACAGAGGCCCTGCAGCTAAAGGGCACGTTTGCAGCCAAAGCCCTACAAAAGCCTGCAGCTGCAGGAGCATCCTTGGTCGCGCTTGGATGCTGCGTGTGTTGCCTCACCAGAGCGTCTCGCACAGTGGGGCACCGAGCTCGCTCTGCCCTGAGGACAGTCAAAGTAGCCACTGGATCTCTGCTGCACATGTGTAAACAGCAAATACATATATATATACACATGTGTAAAGTCTGAGGCTGAAAACGGCCAAATTATGATCCTTGTTTCCCCCTGAGAATATGAAAAGACATGTATTTCACAGCAGTCGAGTCTGCCAGTATTTCAAGGTACTGCTTTTAGAAGCATGGAGAGTGAGAGCATTTCACTAAATTACAAAAAGATCCTTTTAACGTGAGCAAGAGAGAGTCTTTTTCCTTAAACATATTATTGGGAAGGACTTGAGCTATTTCAGCTGAAATGAAAATGTTTAGCCTGAGGCCAAACCCAGCTGGAGAAATTTTCAGCCCAAACAATTAATTATAGATGAAGCTATGAGCAACCAGAACTGGAGTTGTACAATAGTCACCTGTAGTTACAGTGGTGCTTTCAACGCTGCCCGTAATGTTGGCGCACGTGTCAGTGTAAGTTCGTGGGTGACTCTCTCAGAAGAGCCCCCTTTCAGAGCTGCATATAAACCCCAGCCTGCTGATTTGAGGGGATGGGAGCAAGTGTTTCCTATCAGAAATAATCTGATTCTGAAAGATGAATTAACAGGTGACTTTCAGAGCAGCATCTTGTCTGTGCTCAGTGTTTACCCAGGGTCAGGTTTTGCTAGGCTATTATGTTTCTGTTGCACATGGGAGGAAGGGCGCAGTGAAGATGGAGCCTCCTATGACGGAGAACAGCTCGGGCGTGAGGAACCTGGGATGGCAGAGATTAATGGGGCTGCAGCCCATCTGCGGTATCTCCATCTGAGCAAGGCTTTCGTGGGAAACTGGAAGGTAACCTCCACATGATGGAGGTTGTCTGTTGTACTGCTGTTCCTTGCTTAGCAGGGAGAATACACCAAGCCTGCAAGCGTGTCCTGAATGAACGGTTCCTCATGGAGATGTTCAAGCCACACAAAATCACGGGCGAGCATTTTAGAAGCTTGCACATGGGGAAATATTCTCGCCTCCGTCGGCTGCTAAATTGAGCTGCAGGTGAACTCTCTCTGCAGCAGAGGTAGTGCTGACAAACAGTCATCTTCAGTGATGAAAGGAGTGCAGGTGAGAGGAAATTTTGTGGGAGGAGATCCTGTTTTGAATTTCTTGTGGAAACCGTAATTATGTGATTCCGTGTAGAGAGGCATGAGGGTTTCCAGTCTAAGCTGTAAAAAAAGCTTTGGGAAGCAGCCGATGGATGAGGCTGCTCATTCAGACCTTATCTCCTCATGTGGGAGCGTGGAAATCTTAGCGTTCCACCTTATCTCTTCTCCCCCGGGGAGATCAATGCTGAGAGAGTTTGACCTCTCGCTTACCGTTTCAAATCAAACCCAGTGTAATAATGGCTTTGGCCATGCAGTGCCTCAGTCACTTAATGAAATAATCTTGTTCCCTGCCCTTGTGGGTACAAATATGACTTGCCAAAGTGCCACGTAAGTGGTACCTGGAGGACAGTCGTCACGGAGTAGAGTTGTGGCAGAAACATCCTCCCTTCCTCCAGGCTTTCCCTGCAGGTGCAGAGCTTAGGGTGTCCAATGGAGTGGAAGTTTGTCCCTCTGCTTCGGGGCAGCTTCTGTTTTGGGGATGGAGGTGGATACGGAGGGGATCCCTGTTTCTGTGCTTGCTCCTGGGCTTTTGCAGTTCCCTGCAGCTTTAAATGATGTTTAAGTCAATGTTGATTCAAAGCATTTAGCGTGAGGAGATCCCAGATCTGGAATGGATGTTCTCCAAAAGCAAGGGCGCCTCGGTGCCAGCGCAGGAGTATCCATAAAAAGAGCTCTCAGCCAGAGCGCGCCCAGAATCTGTTTTGCTTTCTCACACTTGGAGCTGGTATATTTTAAAGGATATCAAGCGGCAAATGTGGCAAAGGGGAAAAATTGTTACAGACTGTATTTGGCAGAAAACCAGCAAAGATAAAATACCATACGTTCTGTGCAATGAGCTCCTACACAAATGATTCATTCACCAGAACACAGCTGGGGTCAACACCTTCTATTTGAATAGCCGAAAGTTATGCAAATACTTTAATGTGGTTTTTCTGAAAAAAAAAAAAAAGACAATATATTCTATTCCAATAAGAAAGCTCTGTATCTATGTAACTTTTAGGAATCAAAGTCCCACAAGAACAGTGTCACTGTGTTATACACATATGTACAGCAGCTGAATAGCTAGAAAATGACAAGATATGCCCTAGAGATGCAAACTCTGAAAAGATTGCTTGTTTTCCTCTGCATTACCAGCCAAGTCTGTTCTACAAAACGTGTGTGATGGAGATCACACTATTTCAAAATATCAAATTGCTAATTAGAGAAACTACTCAAGGAAACTTTCCAGTAGAACAATATATGCAGTGGGATAATAGTAGTCACTATTTCTTTAATGAGTTTCCTTCCTAACCAGAATTTCTTACAATACATTCAGTGCAGCCATTCAGTTAGATTATTATGAATCACATGTGTATTATTTCTGATTCGGTATTAACATAAAAACTTCTGATGAACCACGGCATTACAAAAACAGGTCTAGTGTATAGAATGGTAATATCATTCCTGCAGATAAAAGCTTGGAAATGAAGGTCCTTATGCAGCAAAACAATTTAAGTGTTAGTTGCTAGGCTTAATTTGTAAAGGTGTTGCTGGGACACTGCAGGTCCAACGGAAGCCAAGAAGAGCAGGGTGTCTCTGGGTGGTCAGACATGTTGGTCCACAGCATGAGCATTGCTCTGCAGTGCAGCATTGCATTCTGTAGTATCTGAATCAGCAGAAGGTGATGGGAGGGAAAAATCTCTCTAGGTGGGTGTTCTCGTAACATGGTTGGTTGAGTTGGAGATTTTCTGAAATACTGATATTTTGCTATAGCGAAGTAATTTAGTAATGTCATCCAAGGGACAGTGTGTACAAGCCCTCATGAAATGATGTGGGTAGATCAAGTCAAGCAAAAAGTAGTTGCGTTGTGTAGCAGAGAGAAGAGCAGAGAACATAAGAGAGCTCTCAAATTGCTTCTTCCCTGTTCTGTGAGAGGATGGTGGCGAAAATATTCCATTCAGGTTCTGAATAGAAGTTGACATAATGAGGTGGATTGCCAAAAATATTCCAAGAAGGTGGACAGCTTTTTTGGTGGCTTGTTGGTGGTAACTAGGTGCTTCATTTGGTATTCTTGAAAATCCTTAATTCCTGCTTAAGAGGTTCTCTAGTGTCTATTTCGTTTTCTCTGGTGAGCGAGAATGACTTCTTGATCTTGGATTTTGCATTCCCAGATAGCCGTTCTTTGTATTCCCCTCAAGTAAAGAGAGCAAACAACCATTTAAAGCAAAAAATGCAAGAGCTTCCTAAGTATAAAGGTAAGGCTTTTCCTACTTATAAGTTTGGAGTAGTTACTGGGCATTAGATAATTAGTCCTTGATGAGTGATGAGTCCTTGGTTTGAATCATATTATCTCACCACACTGTTAGCCAGAGACCTGTGGAATGGCTGTTCTTCAGCTGCCTTAAAAATCTCTCTTGTAACCTCTGGTGCTCTGAATGATGTAACCTCTTCTTTATTATCAGACTCAGTGATAATGCTAGTGTTGGGAAATAGCTTTGGATGGTTCTTCCATAGCTGGTCTTCACCCTGGCACTGGCTACCATGACTCTTCTGCATTTCCTTGCACTGATTGGCTCCCATTCCTTTCCAAACAAGAACTGAAACAGACCCCATGGGAATGAATCACCTCGAGGAGGACAGCAGCTTGATTTGGCAGTTATTTGAGGACAGTGGAGCCAAAGCCTTCAGGTGGTTAGTGCTATGTTCTGCACTAATGTGTCATAGAAAGATAGAGATCTTAAATACATGAGTTAATATGGTTGTCCATCCATTTTGGCCAGCTGAACTGTGTTGTTTGCTCTGTGTTGATTGCAGATGGGCCAGTCTGTTAGGAAATTATTTTGTCACTGAACGTCAGTAGGACAATAGTGTGGTCAGGCTACATGTGCCATTGTTTTCTTGGCATCTAAGCTTCACTTGGACGTTTGCCATGAGAGTTACTGACCTGGCGAGCTATTTCCAAATACGACCTGTGGCATATGACTGAGCTCAGGGAATACATATCAGCTTAATTCCCCTGTGTCCAAAGCAGCCTGTCAAATACTGAGAAAAATATTGGAGAGTCTAGCAGGTCAGACTTCCCTCATCAGGTCCAGGCTTGACTCTTTTGTCTCTAATGTCTAGCAGGCAAGCCAAAATCTCAGTCCAGTCACCGCTGTCCTCAGAACCTCCAAACTGTTGGTTGGAGGTGGATTCTGTCTACTGGCCAAATCATCAGGCAGTGTTTTAAAAAACAAATAAATGTTGATGGTGGGACTTCTTCATCCCAGGAAGAAGTCAGGAAAGAAAGACGGGAAGGATCAAAGACCAGTAAATTTGTCCACCCTCATCAGAGCCATCTTTGGGCGGCTTCTCTCCTTTCAGTCCAGAAGGCATCGTGTCAAATCTGAGAGTTACTGGTCTGGGAAGCTGTTGACACCTGAAAGGTGGAAAGCATAGAGAAAAGGAGGAGTTGGTGAAGGGCAGCAAGCGACCGCAGAGCCCCTCGCCATTGACCATGGGCTCCTTTGTTTTTCTTTGTTTTGTGATGGGTATTCCCGCACCGCCTCAGATGCTCTCCTCTCTCCTGCCTTGCAGAACATTGCTCTTTGCATCTCAGTGGATTTACTCTCCTCCTTATCTAATTTTAATTAAAGCTCCTTTCTCCCCTCCCCCCCCAAACATAATCAACTGAAGAAAAATGAGCTGGTAAGTCATTGTTTTTACCACTTTGGCAGCAAATGAATGTTATGTCTGGCACGCTCGGCACCAAGTCAGAAAATGAATCAGCAGCTGTTGTGACAGAAGCTTTTTCCTGAATGGGGAAACAGAGACAAAAAGAAAACAGGCCAAGGAGAGGTTTCTGCGGTGGGCTTTGCCAGCGCCGCACTGCCATGAGGAACGTCTCTGCCCTTCGCTGGGGAAGGCAGCCTGGCCACTGGCAGGGCCTTCCCTCTTGCCCCCTGGCATGGCGGTGGGGCCCGGAGGTGCCGTTTTGTGGCTGGTATTGGCTGGGGGCTGCTGCCCGTGGCCGTGCCTGGGAGGGGAGCAGCAAGATGAGGTGCCCCAGCACTGTGGTGGGCAGCTGGCGGTTTGGGGAAAGCAAGCATGACCCAAAGCCCTGCAGATCTTCCTGAAAGCCCCGTCTCAGCTGGGTGGGCGGGTGGTGGGGTGTTTCTGTAGGTATGTTGATCAAGAAACACCTATTCGTCCCGGTACTGCACTATGGCGTGGTTTGCTTTGTGCCCATCCATGGGAAAAGGATGAATTATTTCTTTGTGTCTTGACAGACCCGGACTCGTATTTTGTTGTTTTAAGCAGCAAACTTGCACATATTTTACACAGCATGCTGTGAGATGCAATGTCCTGGAGGAAAGAGTGGTTTATGGTATCCCCAGATCATCTCATCCTTTTTCTTTAACTAATGGTTAACTTCTCGTAAGGACTCCATTTGGTTTGTGACCTTTGGCATCTGCTGCTTCTTTTACGTGAAACATTTGAGGGCACATGAGAAATGATTTTGACTAATATTATGACCTTGTTAATGTATTGCAAACTATTTCTATAGGAGCAGCGTCAAAGTTTTATCTGCTGAATAAATATTGCCAGCCTAAGCTAATACACAGAGTAGATCTGGAGGCATTACCTCACTGGAGCAGACACGATGTCCAGGTAGAGGACAGGACCGTACAACTGGGTGATGGGCAAACCTGGAGCTTCAGCAGGTCTGTCTGAGAGAGAGAACTGGCTTCCGTATCTCCCTGGAGAGGGCTGCTTTTGCTAGGGTATTTTTAATGGGAATAACAGACAATTGAGCCAGCTGAGCTGGTGACTTGCAACCTGAACGGTTTCAGTAAAGTCCAAAGGGACAGTGTGTGGTTGGGAGTCAGGGCAGAGGTTGTCCTGGGTTCCTGGAGGCAAGTATCACAATATTTATAGCTCCTTTCCTGCCAAATGGACAAGCGACATGTTTGTCCTTTTCCTGTCCTTACAAATTCCCTCCTCACCTCTGCAAAACAGGGTGTGCTTCGATGCCTGCCCTGTTGCACGCTACTGGTGACACAGGCTGGAGCATGGGCTTCTTCTGTGGCATGGCCAAAGGGACTCTCTCTGCCTCTGGTTTTCTCTTGCTGGGCGTACAGTGGTGTTCACAGTCCAGCCCAAGGCCTCACCACACCAGAAATCTTGCCTGGTTTTGGTTGGGTTTTGTGTGGGGTGGTATGGGTTGGTTCATGTTGGTAGGACAGAGTACAGCCGTCACAGAAGGATAAAGCTAGGGGCCAGGTCTGTTTGATGTTTTGCATATTCAGCTACAATTTTTTCAGTGGAGATGCGTGCTCCGTGTTTCCCTTTCAGCTCCCTTCGCTCCAGTGCCAGCTCCCTCATTCCGAGCCAATAAAACACTGGTTCGTCTGTGCCAGAAAAACGTGCAGTCCTGCAGAAGAACTGGACAGAAAGTGCCTACAACTCCACGTCGTTACCCAGCTGCAGGAGGAGAGCGTGGTACTGACAGCCTGGCCATCAGAGTCAGGGAAAGGTGTTTTGGTAGAGATTTGTTATTCACTGACCAAAGCACTGATGGGACAAACAGTCACAGCCTCAGAAATACCAGTCCTGTGGAGTCCTCAGTTAACTAGTTTATATAGGAAAAAAAAGCCCCGAGGAAGAGAAAGGTTGCTCTACTAAGTGTGTGGTTGCTTTTTGTTTAACTTGAATGTTGGTTTATAACTTGTATGACTGCTGGATTTACAATCCATGAAGATGAACCCATTAGACATCACTTTCTAGAAACACTGCTTTTTATTATCTTACTGTATCATTTATTTTCTCATCTTGGTCCTGATCCTGCAAAGCCTTTCCATCAGGTGTAGATGCAGTGATGTTCTTGTTGCTTGTGTGGCAGCAGCTCAAGAGACCCCGGCCCCACTGGAGCAGGGACAGGACCCAGCAACAGCCCAACGTGGCTCCAGAGACTTCTTTAGCTCCTGAGTAGCTTTGTCCTGAGCTGCTGAAGTCAACGGGAGATGAGCCAGTCTTTCAAAGTAACTTCACGTGAATCATTCCTGAGCGGTCTTTAAGTTAATTGATTCTGTTTGCAAATATGGAAAGGAGGAAATCATGTGCTGTTGGTGAGCATGTGCCGTGCCCATTGAGGTGGTGTGGAGGGACCTTTTCCAACCAGCTTCATGTGTGTAAAAAGTATGGGGCCTGATTCTTAAGGCGTGCATGCAGCTTGCTCTGTGGGCTTTAGTGAAGTCGCTCCTGTTTTGCTCTGGGCTGTGATTGTGTGAGAGGAAAATCATTCTTCGGTTCGAAGAATCAAAATCAAAGCTGGAGGAGGGAAAGGTGCGGTGAAATTTCAGGGCTGACCGGCCATCTGTACAAGCACCAGCTATCTCCTAACCAACAGGCAGAGTCCACCTCCTTCAAACGCTTACTGCCGAGCTTGTCGGCAGTGCTGACGGCACCAGGTTCTCTCGCAGCAGCACCCGCAGGCACAGCTCTGCCATCTTAAAGGCTTTCAGGATTAGGCCAGGGCTCCTGCACAGCTGTGGTGCCTTGCCGCTATTTTACATCCCCTGAAAGATTTTTGAATGGACTTCAGAAGCCATTAGGAACCCAAATGTCGACTTGCACTTGCAAAATGTCTCTGGTTAATGTTTTCCTACTGATGCTCTGCTTTGCTCCCCGCCTGCCAGAGTTTCCTGTGACCTATTTGAAATATCACTCTCCTAAGTGAAAATGTGCCTCTCTTTTTAAAACTTGCAAAACTCACAAAAATAAATAGCCTAATTTGGCCAGTTAATAGCCCTCTCCTGGGGCTCCTCTCAGCAACTAAGAGGCCTTTTAAATACAACATTTGTGACTGCGTCATTAAAGCTCTGCATGATCCAAGCAGACTAAACCAAAAAGAAAGAAATGCCTTATTTGATCTAAGTTTTCATTTTTTTCTAAATAGTGACACTAGAGACCCATTTATTTTTAATTACACAATTGCTTTATTAAAAGCCTAAATCCTGCAATCCCTAGTCATTGCTTAGGCAAAACTGTTATCATTGAAGGAAGGACCTGTAGGAGTCAATCCTAAAAATAGGGCAGCTGACAAGCTCTGCCTTTCAAAATGGGTTTGCTTCATTTTTGAAGAATTT